>Ga0194126_10010810_pt1 | contig 11900 bp, 9 predicted proteins | sample TA2KigC150mmetaG_FD_148641 | JGI IMG/M metagenome (GOLD analysis project Ga0194126, IMG submission 148641) | Freshwater microbial communities from Lake Tanganyika, Tanzania - TA2015035 Kigoma Deep Cast 150m | ecosystem: Environmental > Aquatic > Freshwater > Lake | place: Tanzania: Lake...
CGGCGGCCGCTTCGTCGCGCAACTGCCCGCCGACCCGGAAACGCGCAATTTTCCCCGCCAGGTGACCGGCGCCTGTTATTCGCATGTCATCCCGACGCGCGTGGAAGCTCCCCGGCTGATCGCCCACTCCGCCGAGATGCTCGATGAGCTGGGGCTGAGCCGCACTTCGATCGAGCATTCGTCATTCGCCGAGGTATTGGGCGGCAACCGCGTTCTTCCGGGTATGACCCCGCACGCGACCTGTTATGGCGGCCATCAGTTTGGCCACTGGGCGGGCCAGCTGGGCGACGGCCGCGCCATCAACCTGGGCGAGGTGCGCGCGGTATCGGGGCAATGGCTCACCCTGCAACTCAAGGGCGCCGGCCGCACCCCCTACTCCCGCACCGCCGACGGGCTGGCGGTCCTCCGCTCCTCGATCCGCGAGTTCCTCTGCAGCGAGGCCATGCACCACCTGGGCGTACCCACCACCCGCGCACTGAGCCTGGTCATGACCGGCGAGCTTGTCAGCCGCGACATGTTCTACGACGGCAATCCCTGTCTGGAGCCTGGCGCCATCGTCTGCCGCGTGGCCCCATCATTCACCCGCTTCGGCCATTTCGAAATCCACACCGCGCGCGGCGACATCGATCTGCTGCGCCGGCTGGTGGATTTCACCCTCCGGCACGACTTCCCGCGGATTCAGGCCAAAGCGGCAACAGACGCCACACTGGAATGGTTCACCGAAGTCTGTCGGCGCACCGCCGACTTGATCGTGCACTGGCAGCGCGTGGGTTTCGTCCATGGCGTCATGAACACGGACAATCTCTCGATCCTGGGACTGACCATCGACTATGGCCCCTATGGCTGGGTCGATGATTACAACCCCGACTGGACACCCAACACCACCGATGCCGCGGGACGGCGCTATCGCTTCGGCCACCAGCCGCGCATCGCCTATTGGAATCTGGTGCAACTGGCCAATGCCCTGTATCCGCTGATCAGGTCGGTCGAGTCCCTGCAGGCCGCCCTCGATGAATATACCCGGCGGTTCGAGTCGGGCTGGCGGGACATGATGGCCCGGAAACTCGGATTCCGCGCCTACCAGCCTGACAGCGATGATTCGCTGACGACCGAACTGCTGGCATTGCTGCCGATGGTCGAGACCGACATGACGATCTTCTACCGGCAACTGGCCATGATCGGACCCGAAATGGCCGATACCCCTCCCGAAACCCAGCTCGCCCTTATCGCTCCCGCCTGGTACTCGCCCGATGCGGCAACGTCCGAATACCGGGCGAGGCTGTCGCGCTGGCTACGCGACTACCGCGGGCGACTCCAGACGGATGACTGGCCCGCGGAATCCCGCATCGCCCGCATGAACGCCGCCAATCCACGCTACGTGCTGCGCAATTATCTCGCCCAGCAAGCCATCGACCGGGCCGAGCACGGGGATTACGGCTTGATCTTCGAGTTGCTCGACGTGCTGCGGCGCCCCTATCACGAACAGCCCGGCAAGGAACCCTTCGCCGAAAAGCGTCCCGACTGGGCGCGCCACCGGGCCGGCTGTTCCATGCTGTCGTGCAGCTCCTGACCTGGCCGGCGCCGCCAGCGAGACCGGATACACCCAACAAACGCACCAAACAGGCGCAGACTTCCCGACCTTTTGCCTCGCTTTGATTGTGTCGCCGACCAAACTTCCGGCAAATGGCAGCGGCGTCAAACATTGGTGCGCTAATTGCAGGATACATGGCAGACTGAATGACTTCCGTTCAGTCAAGAGTCGTTGTGACATCCGTTGATTCCGACTGGAGAAGAGCCATTTGTCTTGACGGGATCAGTGTCGATCAAGCTCGGATGTCCGTTGTTTCGTCGAGTTCATTGCCAAAAGAGGATACCCACATGCTCTTAACGCCCATCCCCCCAACGCTCATGGAAAAGGCTGAAGGCTTGATGTTCTACCGGGATAATGAAACCCTCACGGCGCCGGCAGACATTCCGGAATCCGGCGCCCTCCGTCGCTTCCAGCGATATATTTACCCCAACCTTGGCGTCGATCAAAAACCCCATGGCGAATGGCTGGAAGCCCTGATCCACCGTAATGGCTGGTTGCGCTGATCGAAGTCTCGCCTGATCCGTCGCGAAGGCGGTCGGCAGCACTCGGAATATCGAGGGGCCGATGCCTGGCTGATTCTTGCGGTGGGGAAATGTGCGGGTCCAGCAGCCGCGCACCCCTGCCGCCCCACCCCCCCGATAGCGAACCCGCCCAGTTAAACCGCTGAACGGTTGGAAACTTATCATTCAATGGGTCTCAGCAGAGATCTACCCAACCATGCCCCCTGATTCAAACGCGCCACGTAATGTCTGGGCAACGGCAGGGACCGCGCCTCGATGATTTCCCGCAATCCATGCCCGGTATCATAGGGCGCCCCGGGTCCCATTATTGACTTATAGAACTCGTTGATGGGCGTGACCGCTCCCACCACCAGAATGATGCCGATCAGGCTGAACCTCACCGGATCCCGCCTGAAATCCATCCTCTCCACCACGTCCAGGACCGACCAGCACAATACCAGCAAGGGAGCAATCGATGTTCTGCTGACCCAGTCGTTACCGGGGCCGAAGTTCCCGAGGGGAATAAACAACAAGGCCATGATGGCGAGAATGAGCGGCGGGGATCTGTTGATGTTCAGCAGCAATAGCCCCAGGAATAGAAACTCCAGGATCACGAACAACACATATTTGTACACCAGGATGGGCCAGGCATCGGAGGGATCATGTTGCGGCACGGTCGGGATACCCCCCGCATCCAGCGAGAAATAGGCGGCTATCACTGCCACCGTCAGCAACGGAGGGACGACATCGATCCAGCCATAACCCCAGCCATGGCGGCGCAACATGCCCACGGCCGCCAGGAGAGCGAAGGGAGCAAGACCGATAAAGGCAAAAGGCGTCCAGATCAGCGTGACGGCCATCAGGACCGGCAGAATCCTGCAAAAATCCGGGTTTCGCCAATGCCTCATGATCAGCGCACCCCCCAGCCAGGCAGGCAGGCTATGATTGGGCGCCCATAACAGCAGGGTGGTATTCGAAGCGTAGTGATAGGGCCACGCCCACCACTCCAGAAAGCCCTCCGGGAACAGCAGACGCCCCTCCCCCAGCAGGGTGACGATATCCATCCCGCTGAAGAAAACCACCACCAGCAAGCCCAATATCAGACGCGGGTAGGATTCCCGCGACAGGGGCAGCAGCAGCAGAAACAAGGCCACCCCAATGGCGGTCCATCCCAACAGCAACCCATCCGCCGCTTGAACCCCAAACACCTTGGCCAGCCAGGCGGCAGGCAGGAAATATCCCAGGGGACACCTCAATACCTGCGGCATTCCCTCGGCATCCGTCCCGTATGCGACTGGCCAGTCAGCCACCGCCAAATCCCTGAATACCGCCCCCCGGACCAGCCAGTCCTGCGCCGCGTGGAACAGATGCCCCGCGCCGCCAAAACAGGACCAGATGACCCCGGCGAGTATCACCAGAACGCCCTGCTTGCCAATGGCGGATTTCAGGCTTGGGAGGGGCAACCGGTGAATCTTCCAACAACCAGCCAGCCACAGAAGCGCCAGAGGCCAACCCACCACGGGGGTTAGCCAACCCAAAAGAAATATAACCGTCGGTAGGGCGAGGTAGAGCAGGGCAAGAACAGCCAGGCTATCGAGTTGCCGGCTGCCGTCATTATCTTGTGTCCTCAACGGAACAAACCCTCGGGATTAGGGGATAGAAATCATCCAGCAACTGTGCGGAATGCATGAGCCCATGGATAAACGAGCAGGTAAAGAACCATCAACGCCCTCTCCCTCCGGGTGACCTGTCCTGAGCGAAGTCGAAGGGGGGCCGGGTTGAGGGAGTTTCAAATGAACCTTTGCCTGCTCCCCCATCCTTAACAGTGGAGGTGCTACCACTATGACGAGGCTTCACGGCGGAAGGAATAGGTTTTGTGCCCCAAAAAACTCCAGATGACCTGCAAACCCAACAGCAACCCACCCGCGATATAGGGCGCGGATCGGGGATTTCCAGTGACTTGAGTCACCAGCCACACCGTGGGCGGTAACAGTATCAATCCGATCACGATCCCGCCGCTATAAACCAGCACACAACGCGTCCACTCCCGCCAGTAATGGCCGCGCGTCTTGAAGACGAACCATTTATATCCGAGAAATGACACGGTGATATTGATGAGACTGGCCAGGAGACTGGCCGCCAGATAGCTGGCTGGCACATACCGATCCAGCCAGGCCGTCAGGCCAGCATAGACTCCGTAACCAAAAGCCGTGTTCCAGATCCCCACGATCAGGTAGCGGCCGAATTGCTTGTCCGGTAAATGGCCGAAGAGATGTCGCCAAGACCTGGATTTGATCATGTCAACCCAGGTAAGCCGAATAGGCCTGATGCTCTGGAATCAAGTCGATCGGACAGGTTTCATGCCAGGCCCATTGGTCTGGCAAAGGCGATTCCGGAACAAAGCGTCTGTCCGGATCCAGTTCGCTCGTCAAACGGCACTGGTACAGCAGCGATATGAAGTGCCCACGATCGCGCCACTCCGGCAGTATCATTTCGTGAACACCCAACGGTTGGGGCTCGAACTCGACCGTGACACCCAATTCCCGCCGGGCAACCTCGCGAACCCGGTTGGCGGCGGTCTCCTTATGCCGGATCACACCGCCTGGCACATGCCAGCCCGGGCCATAGAAATCATCATCGCGCCACGTCAACAAGGTTCCCCGGGCGCTATCCTGAATCAGTAGATCGACATTCACCAGCGGGGTCAAGCGACTCACGAAGAGAAACACGGCCTCGGGCAAGCCATCCTCGCAACTATCGGCGGCACGCTCGATCCAGCGCATCGAAGCTGCGATGACATCCATCGTTTCAAGCATGACAGGTATTACTGGTGAAGAGACCATCACCTAAGGGCGGTGGCTTTGAGTTACGTCTAAGACCGTAAGGATTGGCTAATATCGTTCCAGTACCTGCTGTGAGCGTTGATAAGCCGAAGGAGGTTCTTCTCAGGCAGGCCTCTATATATCGAAAGGTGTCATCATGATCACGGCATTGATTTTCAATATAAGTCTCTACCACTCCATACGTAATATGCCTACTTCTTCGGTTAAGATATACCCGCGACCATTCGGGTCTCAATCGGTAGCTTTGCTGGATGACTTGGAAATCCCACAGCAATACATGGGAACTTCTTTTTCTCAACCATTGTATAAAACAACTCATCGTCACTTCAGGCGATATTGATGACATTAGATATGATCCGCCGGAATATGTCCTTGCAAGATACCTAGATTATCTCGACAACACCCGCCAAGGAGTACCCGTGCCCGCTCTGCAATAGAGCCCCGGAGGGCGTTGTTGGGTGTACTTGGTGATCGACACCACATGTAAGCGCTTGACCGGCTAGGATTCTTTGTTTTATTATTGGTGGTCTTTTTCGTTTCAAATCTATAAGCATAAAATGCTACTCCAGAACCAGAATTAAATACCCACAATGCAAATCAATGGGCTTCTATTTAGTCTCGAAAGAGAAACATAGCATAACATCTCAGTTAATCAGGAACATACGTGCCTTGCATGCCTCATACATTATACCTGACTACTTACAAATAAGTGCGTTGCATCTTCATCGATATAGCGAGCATTCAGCCTTAGCAGTCCCGTCATACCTAATTATCACCCCGCAAGCACTGTTGAACATATACACGTACCATTAATCCAATCATACAAGAGATGAAGGTTTTTTGATAAGCAGAAATCAATCAAATAAGTGGATCAATTTATTCTAATAGTTTTTAACCCCTTATTGACAACGGCGTCCCTCTCCATTATGGTGTAAAATCATGACGATAGATTTGGCTGATCCGATCACTCAGGATATTGCTAAGTCGGTTAACCGAATTCCTAATAATGCAATATATAGCCTTAGAAATGCTAGACTTCTAATAACAGGCGGAACCGGATTCCTTGGTTCCTGGATCGTCGATATACTGCTTGCCATCAACGACCTCCACCAACTCGGTATGCACCTAACCTTGCTCACTCGAAACGCGTCAAATATAACGAACCAGCGACCTGACTGGCTTGCTTCATCACTAGTGACGTTTATTGAAGGTGACATCCGATATTTTTCTTGCTCAGAAACACACTTTAGCCACGTGATACATGGCGCAACCTCCACCAATGCTGTGGCTGGCTTGGAGCCACGTGAACTTGCAGACAGCATAGTCGAGGGTAGTCGAAATGTTATTGACATTGCCTCTCGATCGGGTGCTGAACGCTATCTATATATCAGTTCCGGTGCTGTCGTTGGTCAAGTAAATCAGGCAGTAAAGTTAATTACTGAGGATGAACCTTCAGCGCCAGCTATCGACGACCCAATGTCAGCCTACGGCAACGCAAAGCGTTACGCTGAACATCTTCATATTATCAGTTCAACTGCGGCCGGGCTTGAGATGGTGATTGCGCGTGGTTTTGCTTTCGTTGGCCCTCGTATGACCTTGAATGGTCACTTCGCTATCGGCAACTTCATTCGTGATGCCTTGTTAGGTGACCCACCACACCTCTTTAGTACCGGAACGGCATTACGTTCTTACCTTTATGCAGCCGATGCGGCAGTCTGGTTTATTGTCATGCTCACCCTTGGTAAACCAAGCCGCATTTATAACGTCGGTTCCGACCAACCGATCAGTGTGCGCGAGTTGGCATTAATAGTAGCATCGCAACTTGGAAGCCCGCAGCCGTTGATTGCTCAGACTGAAGTCAGCGCTCGCTCAAACTATGTGCCAAATATAAATAGAGCACGACATGAACTTTACCTCGACGTGTGGTGCTCGCTCGAATCAGCAATTAAGCGGACTGCGGCTTGGGCAATGAATTCGCATGTTCAACTTCAAAATTAACCCTTTCTTTTTCGATTACAAGCGGCCTCTTCAATACCTGAGCATGGATTGACAATATATATTCGCCAACCAAACCAGTGAAGAATAGCTGCACCGATGAAAAGAAGAAAATACCAACAAGTATAGGTGCGATACCAAGTGCAAAGCTGTCCCAATAAATAAGCTTAGCCATCAAGTATCCAAACGAGATCAATAGGCTTAGAATGGATAGGGTAAAACCGGCCAGAGTTGCCACTCTCAAGGGTACCTTGGAATGACTTGTAAGCCCTAAGATGGCTGTATCGTAGAGTGTTAAAAAATTATTTTTTGTTATCCCGTTTATCCTTCGAGCTTGCCGGTAGGCAATTTCTGCTCTTTGATATCCCAAGTCAGCAATCAGACCTCGAAAATAAGGATAGTTGTCTTCAGTTTGCCGTACCGTTTCGACAACCTCACGGTCATACAGCCCAAAACCTGTGAAGTTGTTGATCAAGGGCGTATCGGAAATCCGATTAAGCATCCTATAATAGGCACGACGCAATGTCGCCATGGGCCAACTCTCCTCAGTATTATCCTTCACACCTATCACAACCTTAAAGCCTAAATTCCACCGAGTTATGAATTCGGGTATCAATTCTGGCGGGTCTTGCAAGTCAGAAACCATAACGATTACCGCATCTCCGCGTGCCTGAAAAAAAGCATGCAGTGGCGAGCGAATGTGTCCATAATTACGGCAATTTACGATGAGTTTTACATTCTTGTCCTTAGTAGCTATCTGCTTGATTCGTTCGACGGTACGATCCGTGGAGGCGTTATCTATGTAGAGATGCTCGTAATGATAACCGGGCATAGCCTCGAAAACGGCACGGATTCTCTCGTAAAGGGGTTCAACGTTGTCCTCCTCATTGTAACAAGGAGTCACAACGCTGATCAGTGGTAAGCGGTTTTCATTGCTGTTGAACATCACGGTTTTCTTTGTGGAGGAACTGCGTAGCAGACTAATTCCCAGCAATCCTCGGCATAGCGGCGCAGGTGGAGGGCATATTCTGGTAAGATGGATTTGATGGTTAACGGAAGCAGCCAAAGATCTTCTGGTCGATGGTACAAGCAAACCACCAGCAAAGGTCGGTGCTGGCGTATGGTTTCCCATGCACCCAGTAATACATTATTCTCATTGCCCTCAACATCCATTTTGATTAGCGTGGGTGCAATTCCTGCAAGGGACCCATCCAAGGTGGTGCAGTCAACAAAGCAATCCCCGGTTTCGCTCAAACGGGAACCGGCTGTGGCAGTGGCCGCAAAACCACTACTTTGGAACACTACACCGACCGCTTGGTTGAATAGGGTGATACGTGAACGAGTAGTCGGCGGCAAAGAATCTACATAAGCACGAAGGCGTTTGAAATTATCTGGATCGGGCTCATAACCTATATAGCGAACGCCCTCCCCATTGGCTTGATTCAGAAAATCCTGCAGTGAGTCGCCATCGTAGGCACCGCAATCGACATAGATTTCGTTGGCCAAAGGTCGATATATGGCAGGTTCGTGGTAGCGCAAGTCCACTGGTGAATGTCGACCGGGTAGTGGTGTATTGGCATCGAGGCGCCAACCCAGTTGATCCAGATATTCACTGCGCGAGTACTCGTCAGCCCATGCCTTCAAACCTGCTTGTACCTGGTCCTTTTCTGCAAAAATCACCTCCGGGTCGGCCAGACCCCCATGAGAGAACAGTTCAGGCTGTGCATGGAACAGCGCCCGAACATGGACAACATAGCTACAACCAAGGGTGTTCAATTGCCTGCGTGCTGAGTTGCCGTTATAAATCGCAACGATGAAGCTGGTGTTTCTTCCATAACGGGCAACAGCCTCCTCCGGCGGCAGTACCGGAATTCCATCAATTATCAACCCCCATGTTTCCGGATTGTTATCCGAAAAAGCGATGGGGCGAAATGGTCCGGACAGGCTAGCGGCGACATGCCGTCCCAGTGCGCCGCAACCAAACATTAGCACTGGCCGTCGCGGATCACCCAGTGCTGATCGGCTCCATTCAGACAAGCCCTGCCGATAGAAATCCGCACCCGGGGCAAGAAGTTTTTCCAGGCGCTCTTGTGCGGTTTCAGAAGGGTTATTGCTCATTTATTTTCGTTAATGCGCCAGCCGTCCAGTCGGTACGGCATATAGAACGACATCCCCATATTCATCCCCATAGCGTCGAAGGAAGAAATTATATTCTGGATTGATTTCGTGGAGTTGCATGGCAATTTGCCACAAGTGATCCTGCTGGTGATACACACAAGCAGAGACAATGGGGGAACATCGGATAATAGTCTCCCTTGCCCCTTGTATAGCCTCTGGCTCGGCACCTTCGATATCCATTTTGATATAGCTAATATCAAGTCCCTTGCATAGCTCATCCAGTGATATCCCGTCGACTTCAATATTGCCAGTTGCGTTATCAATTCGGGAGCTAAGCTCAAGGCCACTGGAAAACCGTATCTTTTCCCGGCTTCTGGAACTCGCGAAAGGCAAGCAGGTGATTTTGCTCTGCTGTGTCGCCGGTAGTTCAGCCACAAAAGATATCAATCTGTCAAAGTTCTGTGGATCAGGCTCCAATGCCAAGACGTGAGAAAAACCATCGCCCCGCTGTCTGAGAAACATTTCCAAGGTATCACCTGTATAAGCACCACAGTCAACAAACAACTCGTCATTTCTCGCAACATAGATATCGTGTTCGTTGTAGCGATGCTCTAAAGAGTGTTCTACCAAAGCTATTGCCTCAGGTAACAATTGCCAGTTAAGCTGTTCCATAAAGCATTGCCGCGAGCCTTCGTCGGCAAGAAGTGAAAAAACTCGCCTGATTTTAGCTTGACAGGAGATAGCTTTCGATGGGAGGTCAAGTCGAAAATGTGGCAAAAATATTTCTGGGTTTGCCCAGAATAATGGCATGAACGAAACAATCCTCGAAAAACCATATTTACACAAGCCTTCAGTAACTACAGCGTGGCGGGCATTACCGCCCGGGCACCAGACTGCAATCACCACCGTTGTATCCAACGGGAAACCGGCCGGCCCCTTTTCCGGATGATACATGGGGATACCATCTATCATTTTTCCCTGCGAATCGGCCTTGCGATCAAGAAAGGCAAGCGGTTCTATACCAATCTGACGAAGACCAGAAAGCACTTTCCGACCAAGCTGGCCCGCACCATAAATAATCAAGGGTGAAGAACCAGCAATCTGACTGAACAGATTGCCCTCGTTCTCTGCAACAGCCTCAATCTTCTCCAACAAGTTTTCCAATTCGGAAGTCAACAATTGTTCAATCAAGTCTCATCCCCTTCGATTAACGATATCAGCATATTGGAACGGAACTCATCCCTGGGCAATGGGGGCCACATATCTTCCAGTGGCGATGAATCCATGCCGCCGTCAGGCTTGCGGAACGAGGCCACCCGCGGAATGCGTTGCTCCTCGGCCAGGGTCTTGACCCGGCAGACCACGGGACCCGGGCAGTTCAATACCATGGAGTGTGTCACCGACGGCGGCCGGCTCGATCAGGTCGAAGACTGGCAGGCCATAGGCCTGGGCAACCGCCAGGGTCCCGGGCAGGGTCATGCCGTTGCTGGCATCCGCGCCGGTCAGGCGTTTTTGAAATAACCGGCCTGCGAGGCGCGGATGGAGGCATAACCCTCATTATCGATCACGAAAAATTTGATCGGCAAGTTCAACCGACGGATCGTCTCCAGTTCCTGCGCATTCATATGAAATCCGCCATCGCCGTCGATGCAAATGGTCCGCCTCCCACCGCTGGCCAGACATGCGCCCAGGGCGGCGGGTTGCGCCAATCCCATTGCGCCCGTGCCCTTGTTGTGGAAGATCCGCTGACCCTCCTTGGCCTGGAAGGCCGTCAGGAAAATCTCGCAGGCGACGCCAGAACTGCCGGGAAGGATGATGTCCGTCCCGGACAGTGCCTGTGAAAGTTTCTCGGAAAACGCATAGACACTGATTTCCGGGGAATCGCGATGCTCGGGCAGGACGAAGGGGTAGCGTTGCTTCCACGCGGCGCAACGCTCACGCCACGTCCGCCAACGTCCGCCTCCGATACCCGACAAGCCGGCTTGTTGCAATAGGGACTCGATGAAGTCGCCCACGTCGGCTACCACGCCCAGGTCGATCGCGGTACCCAGCTTTTCGATTTCCGCCGGGTCTATGTTGACCATGATCCGACGCGCCCCGCGGGCCAGCCGTTCAGGGGCATAGGCGATCAGGGCCATATCGAGGCGGGCGCCCAGCGCCAGCAGGCAGTCACAATTCTGCAAAGCAAAATTCGCTCCGCGGCTCGCGATGGTCCCAGGCATTCCCACATGCAGGGGGTGTTCATAGGGCAGCAGATCCACACCCAACCGCGTGGTCAACACCGGGATGTCAACAGTTTCGAGAAGCGCCTGGAGGGCGGGCAAGGCATGGGCAAGCCGGATGCCGTTGCCGAGCAGCAAAATGGGCCGTTCCGCCGCCGCAAGGAATTCTTTGGCCCGCACCGCCGCAGGCACGGCTGCGGTTAAGGCTATATGACCCGCTCCGGACTCCAGAGAGAATGGAGACAGGGTGTCAGGTTCGATCTCGGCGGCCTGGACATCAAGCGGTATATCGAGCCAGACGGGGCCCGGCCGCCCCTCGGTGGCCATGTGCATGGCCTTCTCGAGGTGATAACGAATCGATCCGGGGTCGGTGATGGTCACCGCATACTTGGTGATGGGAGCCACTATCGAGACGATGTCGATTTCCTGCACCCCGAGCTGACGCAAACCCCTGCCGCCAGCGCAATCCGCGCGCTTGACCTGTCCCGAAATGAACAGACAGGGCGTGGAATCCAGCCATGCGGCCGCCACGCCGGTGATGGTGTTGGTCCCGCCGGGGCCGGTCGTCACCAGCGCGACACCGATGTTTTCGGATACCCGCGCATAGGCTTCGGCTGCCACGGCAGCCGCC
>Ga0194126_10010813_pt1 | contig 11898 bp, 8 predicted proteins | sample TA2KigC150mmetaG_FD_148641 | JGI IMG/M metagenome (GOLD analysis project Ga0194126, IMG submission 148641) | Freshwater microbial communities from Lake Tanganyika, Tanzania - TA2015035 Kigoma Deep Cast 150m | ecosystem: Environmental > Aquatic > Freshwater > Lake | place: Tanzania: Lake...
AAGGGTATGCTTTCTTGGTCATACCCCAAGTTTGCCCGATGTGCGGCAAATACGCAACTCCGCGCAATCGCCTTGCCGACGATCGGGCCGATGCCGCGTCAAGTTATCCTATTATTAAACAAGCTCTAAATGCTGTTGCACAAGGGCCGCAACCTGAGGGGGCAGCAACGCCTGGAGCGGCTGGCCCACCAGGGCAGGCGATGCCAGCCAGGCATCCTGCGACGCCGCGCTGGGCCAACACGCCAGGAGCCGGCCGCCGGGGTCGAGCAGCCACATCACATCTGGCACGGCGGTCAGTATAGCCCGGTTGCGGCCCTCGCTCAGACGCAGCGATGCCTCGACGCTGGCGCGGCGCTCGATCTCTTGCCGAAGCTCCCGGTTCGCCGCCACGACCTCGCGCGTGCGCTCTGCGACTCGCTGTTCTAGCTGATCGTGCGCTGTCTTGAGCGAGGTCAGGAGCTGCTCGTTCTGCTTGATCTGCTCGCGGAGCGTCTGCTCGGCGTCTGCGCGGGCGAGGGCGTTCATCAGTATCTCGCCGATCACCCGGAGCAACCGGATGTCTTCGTCGGACCATTGCTCGCGCGGCGCCAGCGAGCTGAGCCCCATGTAGCCGGCCAACGTCCCGTCCACCATCAGCGGGATCGCCAATGCTGAATGCACGCCGGTCGCCTGCCAGAACGCCCTTTCAGGGGCGGCCTCCTCCGACGCCTCCGCGATGGCCGGAAGAACGATGGGCTGAAGCTGGCGCAACTGCCGCAGGCTCCACAAGTATTGCTCCAGGGAAGCGACGAAGCGGCCGGCCAGCCAGGCGTCTCCGGCCGGCGTGTGCCAGTGATGATGCCGCACAAGGCTGACGCCGTCGGCGCCCAGCAGCGCCAGGAACACGCGATCCACCTCGGTGAACTGCCCCACGTCGCGCAACGCGTCGTCCAGCGCGGCAGCGAGTTCGGCAGAGGACACGCTTACCACACGCGCCGAAATCCGCGCAATCAGTGCGTCCTGGGCCATGCGGCGCCGCAGCGCGGCTTCGGCCTGCTTGCGCTCGCTGATGTCGCGCGCCACGTGCACCAGGTAGTGCGGTTCCCCCGCGGCGTTCCGCACCAGCGACGTGCTCCATTCGCCCGGCATACTGGCGCCGTCTTGACGCAGCAGCATGCACTCCTGATCCTTCCATTCTCCGACGCGGAGCAATGTCTCGCGGGCTGCCAGCGCCTGGCGTCGGCTCTCGGCAGTCATCAGCGTCAGCCCGTCTTCCACGCGCGCCAGCATCTCCTCGACCGAGGCGAAACCGTGCAGCCGCGCGGCCTGCGCGTTGGCGCTGAGCAGCCTACCATCGAGGCCAGTGGCGAGGATGGCATCCGGGGATGCGCTCACCAGCGCCCGGTGGCGCGCCTCGCTTTCCCGCAGCGCGATTTCCGCCCGCCTGCGCTCGGTAATGTCGCGCAGCAAAAGCAACCGGCCGGTGAAAAGCCCCCCGCGCGTGCGCAGCGCGGAGACATCGGCCGCATACCAGCGCTGTGCATCCCCCGCGCCAGGGACCTCGATCATGCCGTCGGTTCGCGCCCGGTAATGGTCGAGCAGCGCCGGCCAGTGCGCCAGCGCGTCCGCCAGCGGCTGGCCGATCACCTCCGCGGCTGTGCGGCCCAAATAGCGCGCCGCCTTCTGGTTGATTTCCAGGATGTGATCTTCGTCGTCCAGGATCAGAACGCCGTGCTGAGCATTGCGGAAGAACGCCTGGTATGCGATGGGCCGGATGTCCAGCACTCTGTTCGCGCCGACCGCCCAGACGATTGCCAGCCCTGCGACCGCGCCGCCGAAGGGCGCGATCTGTAGAGAGCCTCCTCGCAGCAGCCCAACGACCGCGGCTGCGAAGGGCAAGAGAACCAATGCGAATAGAGCGCGCGCCTGCTTTCGATAGGTCGCGTCCAGCCTGCTGTAGGCCCGGAGCAACACCACGACGCCGGCGATCATGACAGCCGCTGAGTAGAGACTCCACACCCAGAGCCACGGCCCGAAGCGCAGAGGTCCCAGCGCTTCGCCATCGAAGACGGTCCACGCGCCGAAGTAGAGACCGTGCAATGGATCGGTCCAGACGATGAGCAGGCTGACGAGCGGCGGCAAAGCCAGGAGAACCCGGTTGCGGAGCCGCGCCAGGATGTGATCCTGGCGCGTGAACTCCAGCGCCAACACCGGCCAGAGATAGGCCAGCGATATGACGCCAGTCGCCTGCACCGCGCTCCAGAAGCGTTCAGCGGTTGGGCCAACGCTCAACAAGACCATCGCATAGCCGAACACCCAGACGCCATCGGCCAGCAGCATCGCGCCCAGCGTCTTGATGCCCCGGCGTCGGCCCCAGCGATAGGCGATGAAACCGGTGGTCGCCACGAGCGCTGTGGCGATCAGCAATAGCGCCGCGGCTGCGGTCCATTCAAGTTGCATACGGACCTCCCGCCGTTGACCAGGCCCGCCCGGAAATGAATTTCCGGGCTACCCAAGCAGCGCCCCGTGAACGGGGCTGGATCGCCCGCGACGCAGGATAACCATCACGCGTTGCGTCAGTACCAGGGGGCGATGCTTCACAGGTCTCCACCGCGATTTGTAGCACTGGCGTCTTCCAGCGTCGCCTGCGTCAGCCGGCGCCAATCCCAGCTCCGCCGCCAGAGCGCCGCGGCCGCCCACGCGCTGATGCCCCCGACCACCAGGAAATGCAAGACCAGGCCGTAACCGAGACCTGTGGCGGCCGGCACGCCAAACACGGAGAGCGCCAGCACACATAGATAATGGAACACGCCGATCTTGCCCGGCGTCGAGGGGACCGCGACGCCGCCCTGCAGCACGGCCAGCACGAACAACGCCATCAGCGGCGACGCCGGCAGGTCGAATGCCAGGAACAGCAGACCATTGGTGACCGCCGCGGTCAGCCAGAACAGGACGGTCCAGCCCCAGACCGCAGCCGCGGCCCGCGGATGGCCGATCGCGGCCAGGCCATCCAGCCCGGCCGCAACGCGAGTGCGCCACACCTCGGCCTGGGCCGGGGGCAAGAAACGCAAGACCCAGCCCGCGATCTTGAGCCACATGCGGCGTCCACCCAACAGCGCGACCGCGGCCGCGGTCGCCAGCAGCGCGGCGGCCACAATCGGCCCGACGCGCGCAGCCAGCCATTCGGGCAGCGCGATGAACGGGATCAGGGCCAATGCCAGGAGCGCCAACACGATCAGGTCGAGCAGCTTCTCCGCGGCAAGCGTGCCCAGGGCATAGACCTTGCTCACGGCCGCCTCCTCGCCGGTCAGATAGGCGCGCGCCACCTCGCCCAGCCGGCCAGGGATCATGAAGTTGATCGCCTGGCCGATCACGACCAGCTCGGCCAGCCGTGCCAGACTCAACGCGGGCCGCTGCGGATGGAAAAGCCCTCGCCAGCGCACAGCTTTGAGCACCGGCGTCGCCAGGCTGGTGACCAGGGTCAACACGATAAACGGCAGTCGCACATGGCGCAACACCTCCCAGAGCTGCCGGAAGTCCACCGCCTGCGCCACCAGAATCAGCGCGGCCAGGCCCAGCGCCAGGCTCAACCAGATGCGTAACTTAGAAGTAAGCTTGTGGGCCATGCTCCATAACGTTCACTGCCCTGCGGGCCTGGCGATCACGATCAACCGGTGCGTGTTGGACGTGATCGGCCAACAGGTGACCAGGGTCAACCGCTGATCGTTCGTGGGCTGCATGAAACGGCCGTTTTCGACGCGCTGCGCCAACGAGACGCCCGTGTCGCGCAGGCGATAGAACTCCGTGATGGTGTAGTCGAAACGCCTGCCTGCCGCGTCATAGAGCTGAATCGGCCGGCCGTCGAGTATATCGGAGCGATCGGTGTTGTCGTCCACCTTTTGGCGGCGGGCGTCATCCCATGCCAGGCTGATCGCCTCGAAGACACGGCCGAAGATGTTGTTGTGGCCGGAAATGACGATGTTGCCGGGCTCGCCGGGCAGCGCGCTGTTGATGTGGTGGCCGGCCTCGTTTTCGGGGATCACCCATTCCGAGATCGGCCCGCTGGCCGTGTTCACCACCCGCCAGCCCATCTCCACGACCGCGGCATTGATTTTGAGATCGAGGATCACGATGCGCACCGCCGGATTCAGCACGATCGGCAGGGCCGGGGCTGTGGCGGGGGCCGTGGGCGGCGGCGCGGACGTGGCCGCGAGGGGGGTAGCTGTGGCCTGCACGGTCGGTGATGCGCCGGCCGCAGGGAACGCGGCAGCGGTGATCGTGGGGCTGGCTGCAAGGGTCGGCGCAGCGCTCATCGCTGTGGCCGCAGGCGTAGCGCTCGGGCTGAGCGCCGTCGGCGTCGGGCTGGCCGGCGCGACGGTCGGCGCCACGGTCGCTGGCGCTGGCGGCGACTCACGCAAGCGCGCGCGCAACTGCTCGCCCTGATACTCGCGCAACCCCAGGCAGCCGCCCACGCCCAACAGAACGATCAAGCCGAGGGCGATCAGCACGTTGCCGATGATCTTGGTGGTCTGATGGTGGGTCATGGCGGGTTGGTGGCTGGTAGATTGGTAGATTGGCAAATTGGTAGATTGGTGGAGTAGTATAGCATAGAGCGGCGCTTCGACAAACTGGCGGATTGCGGATTTTGGATTGCGGATTTTGGATTTTGGGTTTCGGATTTTAGATGGCAAATCGGCAATCGCAAATCGGCAATCGCAAATCGCAAATCGGCGTTCTTGTCCTTTCGGCCACTCTTTGCTATCATCATGCACGAGGTTGCCATGATCAGTTATCAATTGCGCCAGCGCGAGTATCTGTTGCAAATCAGCCGGGCGATGACCGCGCGGCTCGACCTGCCGTCGCTGCTGCGCTTGATCCTGACCAGCGTGGCGGACCTGGTGCGCGCCGAAGCGGGGTTGATCGCCCTGCGCCAGGCGTCGACGCAGCGCACCCTGACCATCCGCGCCAGCTACGGCATCCCAACCGCGCTGCTGCCGCGTTTCGCGCCGCTGCTGGCCGACTTCCCGCTGCGCGCCGACGAGTACGCGATGCCTGACCTGGAGGCCCGCGTGAACCTGGTCGGCCGCGCCATTCGTCTGCCGCTGCACCAGGTCATCGCGCTGCCGCTGACCATCGAGGAGCGGCTGCTGGGTCTGATCTATCTCTTCCGTAGCGGCAACATCGCCTTTTCGGCCAACGATGAAGACGTGCTGGCTAGCTTTGCGGACCAGGCTGCGATCGCGGTGCGCAATGCGCAGCTCTACCAACAGGTGAGCGCGGAAAAACAGCAACTGGACGCGCTCATCGAGCACAGCGCGGACGGCGTGATGATCCTCGATCCGGAGCTCCGCATCCAGGTTTTCAACCGCGCGCTCAGCCAGATGACCGGCTGGCCCGCCGAGCAGGCCATCGGCCGGCCGTGCTATCAGGTCTTGGCTCTGGAGAAGCCTTCTGGCCCGGACTTGTGCGGGTCCGATCCGGCCGAAATCGCGTTTCCGGCCGGCAAGCCGCTCGTCGTGGAGGGCATGTTGGCGCGGCCCGGCGGCACGCGCATCGCGGTAAGCATCACCTATTCGCCCCTCTACGATGAGGAGGACCGGCTGAGCAATGTCATCGCCAACGTCGTAGACATCACACGCTTCCGCGAGGCCGAGGAGATGAAGACCACCTTCATCTCGGTGATCTCACACGAGCTGAAGACGCCGGTGGCGCTCATCAAGGGCTATGCCAACACGCTGGCGCGCGAAGACGCCAAATGGGACGCCGAGACCGCACGCGAGGGGCTGCAAGTCATCAACGAAGAGGCCGATCGGCTGAATGGGCTGATCAACAACCTGTTGGATGCCTCGCGCATCCAGGCCGGCGCATTCAAGCTGGAGCGCGGGGATGTCTCCTTGCCCAGGCTGGCCGAGAAGGTCGTCGAGAGCTTTCGCACGCAGACCGACAAACATCGCTTTGCGCTGGATTTCCCCCTCGGCTATCCGGCCGTCGTCGGCGACGAGGAGCGGCTGCGCCAGGTGTTCAACAACCTGCTCAGCAATGCGATCAAATACTCGCCGAACGGCGGCGAAATTCGCGTGGGGGGGTGGACCGACGGCAGCCAGGCCATCGTCTACGTGGCAGATCGCGGCATCGGCGTCCCACCAGAAGAACAAGGGAAGCTCTTTCAGCGGTTCTTTCGGGTAGACTCCAGCCTGCGCCGCACCACGCAAGGCGCAGGACTGGGCCTCTATCTGTGTAAATCCATCGTCGAGGCGCATGGCGGTCGCATCTGGCTGCGAAGCGAGCCCAGCAAAGGCACGACGGTCTTCTTCGCATTGCCGGCCGGCAGCGAAGATTCTCGGACAGGGAGGCGCTCATCATGAAGAAACGCATCCTCGTGGTAGATGACGAAGCCCGCATGAGGCGCTTCGTGCAGATGAACCTGGACCTCGAGGGATTCGAGGTCAGCGAGGCCGAGGACGGCCTGACGGCCATCGAAAAGGTGCGGAATGAGGTGTTCGACCTGGTGGTGCTGGACGTGATGATGCCAGCCCTGGATGGGTTCGAGACGCTCGAACACATCCGAGAGCTCTCTTCCGTGCCAGTGATCATGCTGACGGTGAAAGCGGATGAAGAAGACCGCATCCGCGGCCTGGACCTGGGCGCCGACGACTACGTGACCAAACCTTTCAGCCCGCGCGAGCTATCCAGCCGCATTCGCGCGGTGCTGCGCCGGGTCGAGCCGTCCAAGACGCAGGCCGAAGAACCGTTGGTGATTGACGAAGGCCTTGCGATTGACTTCCGCCGGCGGGAAGTGATCGCGCGCGGAGAACACATCAAGCTCCGCCCCACTGAATACCGGCTCTTGCAGCAGTTGGTCGAGAACGCCGGCTGGATCGTCGAGCAAGAGACGCTGCTCTCGAAAGCCTGGGGGCCGGAATATCGCGACGACAGCCAGCTTCTGCGACTCTACGTCACCTATCTGCGCAAAAAGATCGAGCCTGACCCGGCCAATCCCCGCTACATCCTGACCGAACGCGGGGTCGGCTACCAGTTCATAGACTTCCCGCGCGACAAGTAGCAAACTGCAAACCTACTATTGCTATTTACTACCCGCTACTCGTCACATCCGCCCGCACCGTCATCCACCCCACCAACTGGCTGCCCTGCACCTGGGCGACCGCGAAACTGGACTGCGCGCCGGGCTCAGCATGGGGGTCTGCGGTGATCGTCATGCTCGCCAGGCGGCGCCGGCCGGCCGTCAGGACAAGGCCGCCCGTAAGCGCGCCCAGCGCCGCGTCCTCTGCCACGTCCCGATCATCCTGCGACAGGTCTCGGCCCAGCGTGGTCGGCTGCAGAACCGGCGACGAGACCGCGACCGGGCTGCCTGGCGGCAACGGCTCCACCAGGAACTCGATCTCCCCGTCCGCATCAGGCGCCTCGACCGCGTCGAAAACCACCTCGCACGTTCCCCCGGCGCACACCGGAGCCACCCACAGATGGCTCAAGGCCACGTTGTTGTTGCCGGCCGGGTCGAGCGGCTGATCGAGCGGGTCTTCGACGCTATCTACCCGCACCTGGAAGGCATACGGCCGCGCTTCGGCCGGCGTCCAGGAGAGCGGCCCAAGCACGCATGACCCTGGCGCGAGCTGTTCGGCGGCCAGCCGACCGATCGGCCGCCAGTCGGCCGGCCGGATGCGCGGGGCGAGCGGCGCGGCCCACACTTCAGCTTGCACGTAGTAGGCATAAGCCGGCCCCAGGTTGGCCACGCGCAGATAGACCGCGTTGGCCTGACCAACGGCCGGCGCCTCGGGTTCCCGCTCGCCATCCGGCTGGCGGCGCACCCAGATATCTGGGCTGCGCCAGACCGGCTGCGCCAGCGGCCGGCGGCCCACGTCGGCTTCGTTGTCGCGCACCCGCACGTCCGCGCCCTCCATGCGCACTGCGCTGGCCACGGCCGTCGCATAGCGGCTGATGTAGGCGTACGGGATGTAGCCGTAGCCCGTCTGCCAGACGCCGTCGTAGGCCCACGGCTGCCAAGAGTTGCGCACCAGGAAGTAGCCGCCGCCCGGAACCGAGGGGTCGTCCTGGTAGCCAACCAGCGCCATGGCATGGCCGCCGTCCTCTGCCTCGCCGGTGAGGGGCAGCGTGATCTTGCCCCACCGCCGCGTGGCCGCGGCACGGTACCAGCTATTGAACACCGGGATCGAGAACGCGACAGCGCGCTCCTCCGCGAGGCAGGCTTTGATGCCCGCCATGTCAGCCCGGTTCAGCTCCAACGTCCGCAGCGTGCGCATGGCCGGATCGCCGTTCGCGGCTTCGGCTGGCGGGGGGCCCTGCCCTTGATCATTCCCGCGTTCATAGTTCACGTAGGGCCAGGCGCTTTCGGCCGGCGCGCCCGCCTCCAGCAGGCAACGCATGGCCACTGAAACATAGGTGCCAGAGACGGTCGGGATGCCGTCGTGTTCTTTGCACCACCAATAGACGAACTGCTCCGAGAGGTCCTGGTCAGGCGGACCTCCTGCCGCGACCTCCAGGAATTCGCGCACTGCCACAGCCGCGTGCGCCACACAGGTTCCCCGCCCCCCCTGGTCGCGCAGCGGCGGCAGAAGCTGCAGGTGACTGACGCTCGCCGGCGGCAAGGCGCGCAAACTTCCTGCGACATAGGGCGGCAGCGCCTGGCGTCGCGCCAGCTCTTCTGGCGGCTCGTCCAGGAGTGCGCCGGTGCGATATCGGGCGGCGGCCGCGCGTTCGGCCAGCTCAAGAGCGCGCAGGTCGCGCTCCGCAGGGATCACGCTCCGCGCGGCCTGGACCAGCCGATCCAGCTCAGCGCGATCCACCCCCAGGGTGCGCAACAAAGGGCCGCGTACGACCTCTGGACATTCAGCGAGCGCGACCAACTCCTGCGCCGTGGCAATCCAGCAGTTCTCGAGCGCCTTCATCTGCCCAGCCGTCAGCCCCGGCACGCGCGCCAGCGCCACGCCGTCGGGGATGAGTTGAGGCAACGCCATAGCCTGTCCCCTGTCTCCTGCCCCCTGACTCCTGGTCCTAAATCAGCCCTACCAACTTGCCAACCTGAGCGAAGACCGCCAGCACCTGATCGAGTTGCTCGCGGGTGTGCGTGGCCATATAGCTGGTGCGCAGAAGCTCGCGACCCGGCTGGACGCCCGGCGAGAGGACAGGGTTGACGAAGACGCCGCCGTCGAAGAGCAGCTTCCAGGTCATGATCGTCCTCTGGAGGTCGCCGATGACGATCGGCACGATGGGCGTGGTGGAGTTGCCGATGTCGAAGCCGAGCTGGCGGAAGCCCTGGCGCACATAGTCGGCGTTCTCGTGAAGCCGCTGCACGCGCTCCGGCTCGTCGCGCATGACGTGCAGCGCAGCCAGCGCAGCCGCGGTGTTGGCTGGCGGCATGCTGGCGCTGAAGATCAGGGCGCGGGCATGGTGCTTGATGAAGTGGATCACTGGCTCGTCGCCGGCGATGAAGCCGCCGATCGAGGCAAAGGACTTGCTGAAAGTGGACATGATCAAGTCCACGCCATCGTTCATGCCGAAGTGCGCGGCCGTGCCGCGTCCGCCGCCCAAGACGCCCATCGCGTGTGCGTCATCCACCATCAGGCGGGCGCCATATTGCTTGCACAGCGGCGCGATCTCTGGCAGCGGCGCGATGTCCCCCTCCATGCTGAAAAGACCGTCCACGACCACCAGCTTGCCTTTGTCGGGGGGCAATTTCGCCAGGGCGCGCTCCAACTCCACCACATCGTTGTGCGCGAAACGTCGCGTCTCGCCATAGCTGAGCCTGGCGCCATCTACGATGCTGGCGTGGTCTTCCTTGTCCATGATCACGAAGTCCCCGCGGCTTACCAGGGAGCTGATCGTGCCCAGGTTGACCTGCATGCCCGTGGTGAAGACCAGAGCCGCCTCTTTGCCCACCCATTCCGCCAGCTCGTGTTCGAGCTGTTCGTGCAGCTCCAGGGTGCCGTTCAGAAAGCGCGACCCGGTGCAACTGGTGCCGTAGCGTTCGATCGCCTCTATCGCGGCCTGGCGCACCTTCGGATGCGTCGTCAGGCCCAGATAGTTGTTCGAGCCGCACATGATTAGCCGATGGCCGCGAAAAGTCGCCTCGGTGCCCTCGTTCTCGGTCAGAGGGATGAAATACGGGTAGATGCCCGCAGCAATGGCCTCCTTGGCCTGCGTGAAGCCATGGCACTTGTCGAAAATATCCACGAGTCCTCCGTATGGGATGCGGTGCGTAGTGCGTGTTGTGTAGTGCGGTTGTGTAGTGCGATTGCGTATTGCGTATTGCGTATATACTGCTCACGGGCACAAACTGCGCTTTTGGGCTTAAGCGGAAAAGCGCAACTTATGGCCGTGCGAAGTATAGTATCGCCCGCCAACATTCGCGTGATCCGCGAGAATCTTCGGCGGCGTCATTGCGAGCGCATCCTTCGACAAGCTCAGGACATGGTTTGCGAAGCAATCTCCTGGTCTCCGCGTGAGATTGCTTCGTCCTGAAGGACGCTGGCGCAATCGCACACTACGCTCCTCGCAATGACAGCCTTTCGGTTGCGGCAGGAGGCCGCGCTATGGCGTTACAACGTCAAACGTCTCTCTCTATCTCTATCTCTATCTCTCTCTCTATCTCTATCCTCCACCCTCATCCCACATATCCATGATCCCGATACCACCGGTAGGCTTTTTCGACTGCGCCGGCGAAGGGCAACAGGGGATAGCCCAGTTCGCGCACGGCTTTGGTCGAATCCACGAAGTAGTTGATGGCGCTCAGGCGGATTTGCTCGCCGCTGACCAGCGGCGGCCGCGGGCTGACCCGGTTGAAGGCGTCCACCAGGAGCGCGGCCGGGCCGAGAATCCAGCGCGGCAGGGTGACCCGCGGCGCGCGACGGCCGATCACCTCCGCCAGGATCGCGGCCATCTGCCTCGAAGTCAGGTTCTCGCCCCCCAGGATGTAGCGTTCACCGATGCGCCCTTGCTCCGCGGCCGCCAGGTGGCCCAAAACAACCGCATCTATGTCGGCCGTGCAGAAACCGCCCGGCGGGACCGCAATCATGTGTCCGCGTGCGAACTCCACGACCATGCTTCCCGAGATCAAATAGTGGTCGCCCGCGCCGATCACCACCGCCGGATTGACGATCACCGCGGGCAGGCCCTGCGCCACGTATTCTTGCACCACAGCCTCGGCCTGATGTTTGCTGTCGGCATAGGCGAAGGTCCGGCTCAACGCGTCGAAGGGGGTTTGCTCGTCAGCCAGCGCGCCGTCCGCAGGGATGCCGATGGCGGCAACCGATGACGTGTGCACCACGCGCGGCACGCCGGCGTGCCAGCACGCCTCCATGACGACGCGCGTGCCCTCGGCATTTACGCGGTATACCTGCTGCCGGTGCGCACGCCAATAGGATGAGATCGCGGCGACGTGAAAGACCAGATCGCACCCTGCGACCGCCCTGGCAACCGCCTCCGGCTCCAGCACGTCGCCGATGATATGCTCCACCGGCAGGCCGTCGAGCGCGACCAGGCTGGAGCTCGGCCGGCGCAGCACACGCACCTCGTCCCCACGACTCGCCAATGCCATCGCGATTCGAGAACCCAGGAAGCCCGACCCGCCGGTGACCAATACCCTCATGTCTGACCCTCAGCCCTGCCGCTTAGAGAGCCTTCTCGAAGATGCGATAGGTCTTGTAGCGCCGGCCGCCCAGACGCTCCACGATGCGATTCATCATCGTGTTGGTCTCCAACACCCACCCGCCCTCGAGACGCCGGTAGCCGCGGGCCAGCGCCTCCTTGGCCGTCTCGACGTAGAAGATGCTGTCGGTGCCAAGACCGCGGAACTCCTCGGCCAATCCCATGATCAACATGCGCCCCTGGTCCACCTTGCGCCGCTGCCACAGGAACTTGAGCAGGCCAAAGGGAAACATATGC
>Ga0194126_10010821_pt1 | contig 11895 bp, 12 predicted proteins | sample TA2KigC150mmetaG_FD_148641 | JGI IMG/M metagenome (GOLD analysis project Ga0194126, IMG submission 148641) | Freshwater microbial communities from Lake Tanganyika, Tanzania - TA2015035 Kigoma Deep Cast 150m | ecosystem: Environmental > Aquatic > Freshwater > Lake | place: Tanzania: Lake...
TGTTCGAAGAACGGCCAAATGCACCGCCAATCCCGAACGAACGGCGACGAGCGGCGGTGGAGATTTTGAAAGCGCTTTTGACGGAGGCGTTGTCGAGCGGTAAGCGCTGTTTTCAGGCCACGTCTTTGAGTGCGACCGGCTGCGCGTAGGCCCAGGGCATGAGTTCGTCGAGTTTGCTGGCGAGATGGCCGTCGACGATCTTCGTGAGGACGTCGGCCATATAGGCTTGCGGATCGACGCCGTTGATCTTGCAGGTCTCGATAAGCGAGGCAACGATCGCCCAGTTCTCAGCCCCGCCATCGGAACCCGCGAAGAGAGCGTTCTTCCTATTGAGGGCAATGGGGCGGATGGCGCGCTCGACGATATTGGAGTCGATCTCGATGCGCCCGTCGTCGACGAAGCGCGTCAGGCCGTCCCAGCGCGAGAGCGCGTAGCGGATCGCCTCGGCGAGCTTGGTCTTCTGGCTGATCAGCGCGAGCTTTTCACGCAGCCATGGCTCGAGGGCGTCGAGGATTGGGCGGGATTTTTCCTGTCGCGCCGCGCGCCGGTCATCCGGGTTCTGACCCCGGATATCGCTCTCGATGGCGTAGAGGGCGCCGATGCGCGCCAGCGCCTCGCTGGCGATCGGCGCAGGACCTGCCGCGGCGAGTTCGTAAAAGCGCCGGCGAACGTGAGACCAGCAGAAGGCGAGCGACACGCTGTTCTTCTGCGCCAGCGCGCGATAGCCGGCGTAACCGTCGACCTGCACGACGCCCGTGAAGCCGGCAAGATGCGTGAGCGGCTGCTCGGATTTTCGGTTTTGCGCATAGACATAGACGGCGATCGGCGGATCTGCGCCGCCGAAAGGCCGGTCGTCGCGCGCATAAGCCCAGAGCTGGCCGGTCTTGGTGCGCCCCCGTCCGGGGTCGAGCACCGGCGCCTTTGTCTCGTCGGCGAAGATTTTCGTCGACAATCTTATGTGTTCCAGAAGTCGCTCATGCACGGGCCGCAAATGCCAGGCGGCGCGGCCAACCCAGTCGGCGAGCGTCGAACGGTCGAGCGCGACGCCCTGCCGGGCGTAGATCTGGGCCTGCCGATAGAGCGGAAGGTGATCTGCGTATTTGGAAACGAGCACGTGGGCGACGGTCGCCTCGGTCGGCAGGCCGCCTTCAATCAGCCGCGCCGGGGCCGGCGCCTGCACGACCGCGCCCTCGCAGGCGCGACAGGCGTATTTGGGACGCCGCGTCACCAGCACCCGGAACTGCGCCGGCACGATGTCGAGCCGCTCGGAGACATCTTCACCGATCCGGTGAAGCGCGCCCTTGCAGCAGGGACAGGCCTTCTCGTCGATGTCGACGATGGTCTCGATGCGCGGCAGATGGGCAGGCAGCGCGCCACGGTTCGTGCGGCGCTTTCTGGCCGCCTTCTCACGTTCGGCGGCGGATTTGGCTTCCGTCGCCGCCGCCGCGCCGGCTTCCGTCTGCTCGACCTCTTCGAGCGCGAGCAGCATCTGGTCTTCGGGAAGCGTCTCGGCGCGCCGCCCGAAGCGATGGCGCTGCATCTCCTTGATGATCTGAACCAGGCGCTCGTTGCGCGCGCGCTCGGCGAGAAGCATCGCCTTCAGTTCGTTCGGATCGTCGGGAAGCCTGTCGATCGCCTGCGCCATAGCCGCAGAACACCATATTTTCTGCCGTCTTTCGACGCTCTTCGACGCCCTGATTCACTGTGTCGCAGCTCATCCCGGCAACGCGGGCGCCGGCGTCTCTTTCGCCGCGCGGACACGGCGCCAATCGAGTCCTTCGAGCAGCGCCGACAATTGCGCCGCCGACAAACGCATGACGCCATCTTCGATCTTCGGCCAACGGAACTCGCCGTCCTCCAGTCGCTTGGCGAACAAACATACGCCCGTTCCATCCCAAAAAATCAGCTTCACCCGATCCGCGCGCTTGGCGCGGAACACATAGATCGCGCCGCAGAACGGATCAGACTGCATCGTCTCGCGCACCAGCGCAGCTAAGCCTTCCGCGCCCTTCCTAAAGTCGACCGGCTTCGTCGCCACCATGACGCGCACCGCGCCCGTCGGACCAATCACGCGCAGTCCGATCTTTTGTCGTCCTTCAACGCGCCGACGATCGCGGTCACCAGCGCCGCCTCCGCCCCGCGCCATATCCATACGCTCGAACCGCCGATCTCAAGTTCGATAATCGGCGGCCGAACAGAGGCCGCTTGGGCGTCGGCCGGCTCGGCAGGCGTTGCTTTCACAGTTGTCGCTTCGACGACCGCAGGAACAAATGCTGAGGGGACTTCGGCGTCAACAGCCTTCAAACTTTCCCGCGCCGCGCGCCGCCACGTGAACAATTGCTGTGGCGTCAAACCATGTCGGCGAGCGACTTGGCAGGCGTGGACGCCTTCCTCATAACTCTCCGCAACAATCGACGCCTTTTCTTCCGCCGTCCACGTGCGGCGGCGACCAGCCCCAGTAAAAATCTCGACACGGCGTGCCGGAGCCGCCTCAATCTCCGACACGTGCTTATGCTCTAAAATCGACATGTGTCGGAGCTCCTCAACGCTCCGAATATCGCCCCGTCCCTAGCCCCAGAAAAGGTGCGGTCAAAACAGCGCTTACATTGGAACAGTGTGTGGAAACGCTTCTGGCGCCTCTCACAGACCGGGTTCTTCGAGGCCTTTTTCGAGGCTCTGGCAGACAACAGCGCAACAGCGCATCTCGTCGTTATGTTCGACTCGACCGTTGTCCGCGCCCACGTCTCGGCAGCTGGAGCAAAAGGGGGCAAGAAACTCAAGCGCTTGGACGTTCACGCGGAGGCTTCTCGACCAAAATTCATATTAAAACGGACCTAGACGGTCTCCCGCTCGCTTTCGACCTGACCGGCGGCGAAGCCAGTGATAGTCGTCATTTCCAAACCCTGCTCGACATAGGCCCCGATATCGAACCGCGGGCTGTTGTCGCAGACAAGGGTTATGACGCCAAGGCAAACCGCGAGATTGCGAGAGCACGTGGAATTGCGCCAGCTATTCCCTATCGCAGGACAACGAAAATGCAACCAGCCTTCTTCCCGAGGATCCTCTACAAAGCAAGAGCTCGGATCGAAATCTTGATCGGTAAGCTAAAGCGCTTCAAGCGCATCGCTTTGCGCTGCGAGAAAACCGCACGGAATTATTCTTCGTTCGTTGCTCTCGCTTGCGCATTCATCTGGGTCAAATCCGTCCACACCGCCTAAGGAACTTAATTTCAATTTCGACGACTAGAGAAATTGGATGGCGGGCTCACCAAACTAGAGAGTTTATGCGATTGCGATTACACTGTGCAGTGTAGGCGGTATTTGCAAACACTGTTTCAGTGGTCAGAGTTCAACGGAGATTGCTCCAGTTGTGATTGAAACTACCGAACACCGGGAATGGATTAGAAAATGCCTCAAGAAGGCCAGAAGCAGTGACTCTCGAGTTTCCGACCAACTTGAAGAGGCAGTCTTTTCCTCAATCCGGATTTGGGAGCAAGAAAAATTAGACAACGCTTCCTTTCGCGCCCGACATGATAGCCTTCGCAAGATCTGGCGGTTTGCTCAGGAACCTGACCCGCCCATCGGTCAGATCCGCGCGCGATTGGCGTCACTTCCGGCAATCTCGCGCAATTATCTGTTGCGCAGGGCCCGGGCAATTTGGCCAAAACCAATGCTGAGAAAGCCGCATTGCGATGTCTCTGCTTGGGCAAAGAGAGCCCCAAGAGAACGCCTGCTGAGCCGTCTCCTAGCGACAATAGCTGAGGGAGGCATCGTTATACCCGGCCGGCGACGTGGTGAGAGTAGACAATCGGCGCCCCGTTTTGAGCCCGTTATCATGGGCGTAGCGAGAGGCAGCGGTCTGGAGACGCCGACAGGCGGCCGACCATCGGGGACGGATGAAGTGGGCCTGATCGCCTATCTCGCAGTGGATTGGGCGCTGGCGACTGGCTCCCTTCCAGAGAGGGGCCGCAGTTCGGAAAAGCCGTTCGGAGACCTCGTTCACCATGTCTTCGATTGGGCGACGGACGCCAATGCGGAGCAGGCGTTGCGGCGCTACTGGCAGGACGTGGAGGAGGGCAAGAAAAGGAAGAACCAAGCACAACCACCACCTCGACCTAACTCTTAGCCTTCGAGCCTGGCGCCGGGTTTACGCCAACCTCCCGAGGAGAACCGGCCTATCGACCTGGCATGTCCTCGGACCGCCCCCTGCCACGTCGCCACGACGCTCGCTCAAGTCCTCGCCCAGTTGCTCAGGTGATTGACGACGGCCGCAGCTCTTTACCCCGCTCTCCGACCCCTTCGAATGCAGGCGCCGTCGCTCCACCAAGTTCGGCGCTGAGGGAGCTCGCGCGCCTTCTGGGACGTCGGTTTGGGCGAGATGAGGCGAAAGAGTGAAGGTATCTTTTCCTATAAACGAGACCGACAATGGAGGTGATACAACCACATATTTTACTTATTTTGATTGATTTATTTGTAAACTAACAAGTCGACCTGCAATTTCGGCACCGACAATTGGCTTGCATGTAGGACTATAAACCTGTAACAGTTAAGCTCGGAAGGAACCTGCCATGCGCCCCCGCTCCAATCCCTTGGCCGCCTACCTTACTCCAGAGGCAGAGACCCTCCTGGCCCGCGTCGGCAACCGGCACGACCGTTGCCATCTCGTCGGTTTCCTCGGCCACGCCTGCAGTCGCGGTCGCCCTTTGGGGGAACTCAACGGCTACGACCTCGCCGCCTATGAGGCCGCGCTTATCGATCAGAAGGTCGCCCGGCCCAAGCAGGCCGCCCGCGACGCCGCCCACGCCTGGAACCGCATGGCGGCCCGCCCCGGTTGGCCGGGCGGCCCGATCACCCCGAAGAGCAACATCCGCCACTCGACGCTGTCCTTCGGAAAGCTACCGCTCAGCCTGCGCAAGGACATTTCCTGTTATCTCACGAAGCAGTCGGAGGAGGACGTGTTCGGCGACCCGGGCGCCAAGGCGCTCGCTTCAGCGACGCTCAAAGACAGGCGGGGCAAGATCTGCCAGCTCGTCACGCTCGCCGTCGCCGCCGGCGTCGACCTCTCATCGCTCCGAAGCCTCAAGGGCGTCGTCAAGGAGCCAATTGTCCGAGCGATCCTGGAAGCACTCTGGGTTCGCAGCAATCATAAGGCAAACGCCCACGCCGCCAATCTGGCGCGCCTCCTGCGTCTGATCGCGAAGCATCACGCAGGTGCGCCTCAGGCGGTCCTCGCCCTCATCAACAGGGCCGAAAGCCGCTTGCGCCCTGGCAAGCAGGGCATGACCGACCGCAACAGGAAGAAGCTCCGCCGGATCGTCGATGACGAAGAGACACTCCACCGCCTGATCCAGTTGCCCTCCGAGGTCGCAGCGAGAGTTGATCGTGACACGCCGAGCTTCGCCGATGCGATCGCCATACAAACCGCTCTCGCCATCCAGATCGTCCTGATGGCTCCTATGCGCGCCAAAAACCTGGCGGGTCTCGATTTCAAACATCATGTCGACATTATTAATCCGGCCTGCTGCCACATCGTCATTGAGGCGGCCGATGTGAAGAACGATCGTGATCTCGAATATTCCCTCGGGGCCGGCTTCATGCGGTTGCTGACCCTCTATCGTGACACCTACTGGCCAATCCTGGCTGGCGATCGACAAACCTCAGCGGTGTTCATCTCGCGCAACGGCCGCCAGAAGACCCCGGGGGCGCTCGGCGTGCAGATCGCCAGTTTCATAAAGGAGCATGTCGGCGTTGACATGCACGTGCACCTGTTTCGCCATCTCGCCGGTTACCTCTTTCTGCGGGCGCATCCGGGCGAGTATGAGCCCGTGCGCCAACTCCTCGGCCACAAGTCGATCAGAACCACGGTCGATTTCTATGTCGGCCTCGAACAGGAGCACTCCTTCAAGCGATACGACGAGATCCTGAAGTCTTACAGCCATGAGGTCGAGGATGTCCCGGCCTGAGACCTACCGCCCGCATTGCCTCAAACCCGAGGACTGGCCGCGCAAATGTCTTTGTGCGTGGGAGGGTGCGCTGAGCGCCCCCGGCCTCTTCGACGAGTCGAAGCCGGCAGCCCGGTGGCGACCGGCGACGGTCGAGAAGATCCGCAAGGGTTTTGGCGTCTACCTGCACTGGCTGCTTTGGCGTGGGCAACTGCCCGCGAACATCGATCTGGCGGCCCTCGTTACTCTGGAACGCGCGCGAGATTTCCAGGAGGCGCTGACCGCGATCGGTAGGGCGCCACTCACGATCTATAACCGCCTTCAGGAATTGCATTTCGCGATGCGGGCGTTGGCCCCAAACCACGACTGGTCATGGCTGGGCCAGGCTGCCAAGCGCATGCGCCGATGCGCAAAGCCTGTTCGCCAGAAGCTTCCACGGTTGCAGCCCGTTGAACAGCTAAAACGCCTCGGTCTCGGCTTGATGACAGAGGCGATCTCAGACCCGAGCCTGACGAACTACAAGCGCGCGCTGATGTATCGCGACGGCCTCATGATTACCTTGCTCGCGCACCGGCCGCTGCGCCTCAAGAACTTCGCCGCGCTGACGATTGGGAAGTCGCTTATTCTCGATGGCGGCGTGGGATCGATCTCCTTTTCACGCGAAGAGATGAAGAGCAAACGGCCTCTGGAGACCCTCCTGCCAGACGAACTGGCGGGAGCGCTACTTACCTATCTCACTGGATACCGATCGTGGCTTGTTTCTCACGCGCATGCGGATTCAGCCGGCGTAAGCGACGCAATGTGGATTTCAAACGAGGGGCGCGGGATGACCGAGGACTCCATTTACAAAATGATCAAGCGACGCACGCGCGAAGCTTTTGGCGTCGATCTGTCTCCTCATCTTTTCCGGGATTGCGCCGTCACCACCGTGGTGCGTGATGCGCCTGCATCCGCACGACTTACGCGCGACATTCTCGGCCATGCCACGATCGACATGACCAACAAGCACTACAACCAGGCGCTCATGATCGAATCGTCGCGCCGACATACGGCGCTGATAGAAAGTCTTCTCAGCGACGACGCCGAAGGTCGAACAAAAGAGGCATAAGGAATCAGTCATGCGCGCCGTCATCTACGCTCGATATTCGTCGGACTTGCAAAGCGACTCGTCGATCGAGGATCAGGTGCGCCTGTGCCGCGAGATGGTTGAGGGGCGCAATTGGCGGGAGATTCAGGTCTACAGCGACCGCGCCGCCAGCGGCTCGAACCGCTTCCGTCCTGCCTACCAGGAGATGATCACCGACGCGCGCCGCGGCGCCTTCGATGTCGTCGTCGCCGAAGCGCTCGACCGCCTCTCCCGAGATCAGGAGGATGTCGCCGCCCTGTTCAAGGTGCGAATTCCGACGCAATCCGGCCGGGGATTCCGATTTGATGCCGGCCGGCGTTCCGAGATGAAGCCGGCCACCATTCCGAACTGAAGCCGGCCACCTGAGGGTCTTTTGGGGCTCTTTTCGTCTGCTGCCTGCGGGTCAGCACTGGGGCATTCCGCCTTGTCGAGATCGACGAGGAGAACGGGATGCCGGCGAAGAGAGAACTGACCATGAGACAGTTGAGACATATGCTGCGGCTCGCCCATGAGGGGGTGAGCGCGCGCGAGATGGGGCGCCGGCTCGGCGTGGCGCGCAGCACGATCCAGGACAATTTGAAACGCGCGGCGGCGGCGGGCCTGAGCTGGCCGTTGCCCGAGGATTTGACCGACGACGCGTTGGAGCAGCGGCTGTTCACCCATGCGGGCGTCAAGACCGGCGCTCGGCGTCGGGTGGAGCCGGACTGGGCGGAACTGGCGCGCGAGTTGAAGCGACCCGGCGTCAACATGATGATTCTTTGGGAGGAATATCGGGTGGCGCATCCGGAGGGCTATGGCTACAGCCGCTTCTGCGATCTGTTCCGTGGGTTCGAGCGGCGCCTGACGCCGGTGATGCGGCAGCACCATGTCGCTGGCGACAAGGTTTTCGTCGATTATTCCGGCAAGCGCATCGGAATCGTCGACCCCACCACCGGCGAGATCCGCGAGGCGGAGATTTTCGTCGCGGTGCTTGGCGCCTCAAACCTCACCTATGCAGAGGCGACCTGGACCCAGAAGCTGCCGGACTGGACCGGCGCCCATGTACGCATGTTCCGGTTCTTCAACGGAGCGCCGCGCCTGCTGGTCCCTGACAATCTCAAGAGCGGGGTTCACAAAGCGTCGTTCTACGACCCCGAGATCAACCGGACCTATGGCGCGCTTGCGTCACATTACGGCGTCGGTGTGCTGCCGGCGCGCCCGAGGAAGCCGCGCGACAAGGCGAAGGTTGAAGGCGGCGTAAGATTTGCGCAGTCCTACATCCTCGGTCGCCTGCGCCATTTAACCTTCTTCTCGCTCGCCGAATGCAACGCCGCCATCGCCCAGGCCGTCGAGGTGATGAACACTCGTCCGATGCGTAAACTCGGGGTCAGCCGCCGGGAGCTGTTCGAAAAGATCGAGCGCGACGCGCTATGTCCCCTGCCGGAGACCGACTGGGAGTTCGCCGAGTGGAAGCGGGCACGCGTCAGCATCGATTATCACATTGAGATCGATGGGTTTTTCTATTCGGTCCCGCACGCCCTCATCCACGCCGAGGTCGACGTGCGCGCCACCGCGCGCATCATCGAGATCTTTTATCGCGGCCAGCGCGTCGGCCTGCACGAGCGCCGCGCCATGGGCCGCCGGCACGGCACGGACCCCGAGCATATGCCGAGTTCACACCGGCGTTACGCCGCCTGGACGCCTGATCGCTTCCGCCGCTGGGCAGCCCAAATTGGTCAGAACACAGAGGGCCTGATCGTCGCCGTGCTCGCCGGCCGGCGCCATCCCGAGCAGGCCTTTCGAACCTGCCTTGGGGTTCTCAAGCTTTACCGAGGCGTCGACGCGGCTCTTGCCGAAGCGGTCTCGGCCCGCGCCCTCGAGATCGGCGCGCTCAATTGTAAAAGCGTCGCGGCTCTCCTGACGCGCAAACCAGCGGCCGCCGCCAAGGACAATGCGCCGGCGACACTGTTCGAACACGCCAATCTGCGCGGTCCCGGCTACTACCATTGAGAAGGAACGCATCATGCTCGCCCATCCCACCCTCGATCAATTGAATGCGCTCGGCCTTTATGGGCTCGCCAAGGGGTTCAAGGATCTCGAACACAAGCCGGAGGCGCGTAGCCTCGAGCACGCCGAATGGCTTGGTGTGCTGCTGGAATACGAACTGACGCTGAGGCGGCAAAAGCGGTTCGAAGCCCGCGCCCGTTCCGCCAGGCTGCGTCAGGCCGCCGCTGTCGAAGACGTGGATTACCAGAGCCCGCGCGGGCTCGATCGCGCGCTGTTCCTCAAGCTCTCCGCCTGTGACTGGATCACTGAGCGCCGCAACCTGCTTATTACCGGCGCATCCGGGCTCGGTAAAAGCTGGCTCGCCTGCGCCCTCGGCCAAAAGGCCTGCAGGCAGGACATCTCTGTCCTCTATTATCGTGTGCCAAGGTTGTTTACTGACCTCGCGGTCACGCATGGCGACGGCCGTTACAGCCGGCTCTTGCGCTCCATCGCACGCGCCAAACTGCTGATTCTCGACGACTGGGGGCCGGAGGCGCTCACCGGCGACCAGGCCCGCGACCTCCTGGAAATCGTCGAGGACCGCTACGATGCCGGCTCCCTCGTCATCACCAGCCAGGTTCCCGTCGACCGCTGGCATGACATGATCGGCGTGCCGACGATCGCCGACGCCATCCTCGACCGCGTCATCCACAATGCCTACCGGATCGAACTCTCCGGAGAAAGCCTGCGCAAACGTCGCTCCTCGGCGACGAAACCCGAAGCCGCTTGACCGCGTCAAAAACTCGAAACATCATTCAAATCGATCTGCGGCGGCACGACGCCGGGGGCCGACATCAAATCGGAACGCCGGCCGGCTTCAGATCGGAATAGGTGGCCGGCTTCATTTTGGAATGCATGGCCGGCTTCGTTGGAATACGCACCCCAGACGCCGACACCTGCGGCATATGCCGGATGGCTACCTCAAATCGCGCGATTTGTGATTCACTTCGTCTCATGGACACTACTGGCGCCGAGCTTGCCCGAGAAAACGCCGCCCTGAAAGCGGAGCTGGCGGTGGCGCGTGCGAAGGCTTCAGAGGACGCGGCGCTGATCGCGCAACAGAAGCTGCGGATCGCGAAACTGGAGCGTCAAGTCTTCGGGCAGCGGTCGGAGCGCTCGGCGCGGCTGATCGACCAACTGGCGCTCACCTTTGAAGAACTGGAAGCCGGCGCGACGGAGGACGAGCTTGCGGCCGAAAAGGCTGTCGCCCAGACAATGACGATCGCCGGATTTACGCGCAAGCGCCCGGAGCGCATCACGTTCCCCGACCACCTGCCGCGCGAGCGCGTGGTGATTGACCCGCCAGCAGCATGCGAATGCTGCGGGAGCGCGCGCCTGCGCAAGCTCGGCGAGGATGTGACGCGCACATTGGAAACGACGCCCCGCCAGTGGAAGGTGATCGAGACGGTGCGGGAGAAGTTCACCTGCCGGGACTGCGAGAAGATCAGCCAGGCGCCGGCGCCCTTTCATGTCATTGCGCGGGGATGGGCGGGGGCGAGCCTGCTGGCGATGATCATGTTCGAGAAGTTTGGCCAGCATCAGCCTTTGAACCGTCAGGCCGAGCGCTATGCTCTCGAGGGCGTGCCGATCGCGCTGTCGACGATGGCCGACGCGGTGGGCTCGGTCTGCACGGTCCTCGAGCCTCTGATTCGCCTTGTGGAAAATCATGTCATGGCGGCCGAGCGCCTTCACGGCGACGACAGTGTGCTGCAGAGGCACGCAGAAAGGATGATCGTCATGGTCTGAAGTTCTGTGCGCTGAAGCTGCGGTAACGATGAGGGATGGCCCCTCGGGATCGGCTTTCAGGAGCGGGTCTCAAACCACTCCAAGCGGCTGCGTTAAAGAGGCGTGGTCGTGAGCGTTGGAGCCAAAGTTCAAGGAGCACCTTGAACAGGTATGTGTCCGAGAGACGAATGAAAATGAACCCACCGATGAAGCGTCGTGACGTGGAAGGCGTCGTCAAAACCAGGGGTGTGTCGTCCCTCTGGGATCAGCTCGCCGGATGCCTGATGACTGGGCGAGCGACGACCGGCGTTGAGGGGGCGTGAAGCGGATGCAGGCGTTGCCGTGGAACTGCAGGAACCAGCCGCTCCGATGCAAAGGGAGAAGCACAAGCGGAGAAAACCGCGAGGCGAGAGTACCGATGCGGAGCGCTGGGACGGACCGACTCGTAGTAGCGATGAACGCCCGCAACGGGGCCGGAGCAAAGGGGTCGGATCAGGTCGGCGGATCATTGACACAACTGGTGACAGGAGGACGTCGATGAACCCGCCAAGCAAGCCGTTCTTGATCGACAAGCATCAAGTATACGAAGCATATCTGGAGGTGCGTTCCAAGGATGGCGCAGGCGGTGTCGATGGCGTGACGATAGAGCGGTTCGAGAAGGATTTGAAGGGCAATCTCTACAAAATCTGGAATCGAATGAGCTCTGGCGCATACTTCCCGCCGCCCGTGCGTGCTGTCTCTATTCCCAAGAAGAGTGGAGGGCAGAGAATCCTTGGAGTCCCGACCGTAGCCGACCGCGTAGCGCAAACGGTTGTCAAGGAGATGATTGAGCCGGATCTAGATGCGATCTTTCTAGCGGATTCCTATGGCTATCGGCCCGACAAGTCGGCGCTTGATGCTGTCGGCGTCACGCGCGGGCGATGCTGGAAATTCGATTGGGTTCTAGAATTCGACATCAAGGGTCTGTTCGACAATATCGATCATACGCTGTTGATGCGGGCTGTCCGGAAGCACGTCGCGTGCCCTTGGGCGCTGCTCTACATCGAACGATGGTTGACGGCCCCGATGATTCAAGAGG
>Ga0194126_10010828_pt1 | contig 11891 bp, 12 predicted proteins | sample TA2KigC150mmetaG_FD_148641 | JGI IMG/M metagenome (GOLD analysis project Ga0194126, IMG submission 148641) | Freshwater microbial communities from Lake Tanganyika, Tanzania - TA2015035 Kigoma Deep Cast 150m | ecosystem: Environmental > Aquatic > Freshwater > Lake | place: Tanzania: Lake...
GTTTTCAGTGCTACTGCCGGCTGTTAAATATAAAAATTTACTATTTTCTTTAACAACGGCCGTAAATTCCGGAATAAATCAGCCAATTATATAATAATGACTGTAGCTGCATAAATTAGCTTTATACTTAATGGAATTGTTAACAAGTTCTCATGAATTGTCTTAAGGCGCATTTTGCCCCCACCCAAAATGCGCAAGGGTCAGGGGGCCCAATTTAAATCTTTCAATATGTTCCTGCAACCTCTTTTATAAAAAGTATTATTTTAGATGTTTTAAATTTTTTCTTTTGCAGCCGTGTATGGTGTTGGGTAAAACAATTTCAATGGTTTGAAGTGAGTCTGAAGAGAGCAGCCATTCCGGTATGTATGTAAACTATAACAAACAATAATGATTATTTATTTACTTATAAATAAATCCAAATAGTTCTTATACCAGAATTGACGCCCATATTCTATTTTTTTGTCTATCTGTTTTAATATTCCAATTTCAGCCATTTTTTTTGTAAGCTCATTTGCCTGAGTACGGGAAAGTCCGGTCCACTGCTCTACTTTTTTCACAGTGACAATCGGCAGATTATATAATTTTTCAAGAACAAGGGTTGCTTTCTTTACTCTTTTGCCAAGTGTCTGAATTTTTAACAAATCACTTGTCCTTAAAGAATTTATTTTCTTTGATATATCAATTGCCTCTTCCGCTACAATAGCTACACCATCAAGAAAAAAATTCAACCAGGAATCTATATCACATTTTTCACTGTGATATCCTGCCAGGCTGTTATAATACTGCTGTCTATTCTTTAAAAAATAATCTGAAAGATATAATACCGGTCTTTCAAGAATACCTAATTTGCAAAGATAAAATGTGGTCAGAAGTCTTCCTGTTCTTCCATTACCATCAAGGAAAGGATGGATTGTTTCAAATTGGGCATGAACAAGTGCAGCCTTAATTAATGGTGTATAATCATTTTCTGAATAAAGGAATTTTTCAAGGTCATCAAGACACCTGTAAAGCTCAGTTATAGGAGGCGGAATAAAGGTTGCAGTATTTAAAGAACCGCCACCTATCCAGTTCTGTGACTGCCTGAACTGCCCCGGTGTTTTGCCTGAAGCATCTGCAGTACCCTCTAATAGTATTTTATGAATTTCTCTTATAAATCTTAATGATAGAGGTAAGGTCTTTAATCTTTCAAGGCCATATTCCATTGCCTTGATATAATGAACAATCCTATCAACATCCTGCGGAAATTTATATTCTAACCTGGATTCTTTTTTTATTACATCTATAATTGTGGCTTTCGTACCTTCGATTTCGCTTGATCTTGTAGCTTCTTTTCTTATATACATCAGGATAAAAAAATCAAGGTCAGGCAACAGCTGTGTAATACCGTCTAGTTTTCCAAGCATAAGTACAGCCATTGCATGCAGTTGTTGAGTTTTTGTGTTTATAATAATTTTTTTATCAGGAGGAAATTTTTCGGGAACAAAAGCTTTATATCCACCTGGTTGTTGAATTAATTTTCCAGTCTTCATTATTAAAATTATTATATTAATTAAAGTTGTTAGGATTATATCAATTAAACCTAACATTGGTCAAGTAGTTGTTAGGTTTATTTCTAGCTCGAGTCTTAAAAATTTAGTTCCGGTATAAAAACAATCTTGTCTGAGCCTGCAATTGCAGTTCTAACATCGTTCGCTATGGCCAGCAAAACAGATAAATTTAAAAATCTCTTTTTAGTGGTATTATTAATAACATAGCAATAAATTAAAAATAGGAGTAATAGCTATGATGCCTGTTGGGCCTCTCATGGTTGAGCATAGATTGATTGAGAGAATGATAAAATTATTAGATTTAGAAATCAATAGCATTGCAAAAACCAAAGAAGTAAACATATCCTTTATTAATACTGCCATTGATTTTATAAAAACTATAAGCCTATAGAACGAGGACTATTATTTGATCCCAGCTACTTTGCCAGGCTAAGTTTCAGGTTTAAGAAACTTCCTTCAAAATGGCTTGAATCAACAAAATTTCCGATAAATTTAGCAGTCCTCCCTACAGGATTATCTGCATCATATCTTTCTTTATATGAACCGCAGCCACCGCCTTCTGTGGAGAGATTATATGATTTGCACACTAAATCAATTGAAACCGGATTATTCAAGGTCCCTTCACCCTTATACAGTTGTGTCAATGTAGCAAAACAATCACCATTTATTATTGCTTCAAAATAGACGGTGTGTTCAATCGTAACTGTGACTTTATCGCCAGCTACTTCAAGGACCACTGAGCTGTTGAGTATCCTTGTGCCGGCGTTGTCCTCAGTTTTTAATTCTCCCCTGTAAAGACCATCGTAAGCGCCGGTACCTTCTTCTTTAGCAGATTCTTCAGATTTTTCTTTGACGATTACATCAGTTTGGCCCTGGGGTTCTTTGGCAACAGAACCTGGCAAAGCTCCGCAAATCATATCAACTGCTGACCAGAGAGCTTCGGACCGTTCCAATCCTGCCGGGGAAACGGTGGATTGAGCTGTTGCAAGCTCAGTAAGCCTTTTACAGGCCCAATCGCGGGCAAATTCACTCAGTTCTTCCTGGTCACTGATGTGTGACCCCGCCTTTTCCCCCTTCCTTATCATTGAGGAGGCAATGTATGTGCCTATGTCTGAAGGAAGGGCACGAATACCTTCAAGCTTTTCCAGTTGTTCACTGATAAACTTCTGGGCATCATATGCTGTCATAAGTTCACCCTTGTTTGCCTGCTTGCTCCGAATCTGGTCAAATATCTCAAGAGTCATCTTGCCAAAATCAGATATCTCATCACTAAACTTTATAATTGTCAATTCAGGCCTGCCTCCAAGTATTATACGCACATTCTGGTCAGTGACAGGATTATATGTTACAAAATTTGACCTTGGGGGCCAATTCCGGCCTTTTATGTATGTATCTGTTACCTCACCAAAGCCTATTCTGCTAAAACCCCATCCCATTGCCCCGATGACTCTTTCAGCTACAAACTTTGCCCATTGATCTTCCAGGAAAGCTTCTTTTGTCTGCTGGACCTGCTCCCCGATAGCTATAATGTTTACGCGCCTGTCGATTAAGGTTATTGCATCAAGTAGCATTTCATACTCTGAAGCTGCAACAATATCATTTTCTCTCAATGCTGCGTCACGCTTTTCCTCCACCCGGGTATATTGTTTTACCAGTTGCTGCCTTGCTGCTGCAGCATAATTAATGTCCATCTCAATATCATATATTGTTTTTGCAGTTATGCCTGCATTTACAACCCCATATAACAGTAAAGAAGTAGCTAGAATACTCAGGAATGCTTCACGTAAAACTCTCAATTTATACTCCGTTCATATGTAATAGCCTACTGAATCCCATAAATTTCTAAATTATCAAAATAGCAGGTGATTGGCTCTTCTTCCCAGTAAGTAATAAGGCCCACACCTATATTATCAATAACAAGATTTTCCACCTCTAAACCGCCAACCAGCTCAGAATTAATATAAAAATAAAACAACGGCCCAAATCGTTTGACTGAAAGTATATTTACCTGGCCCGGGGGATTTATGGAAGAAACACGGTAGTCCAGGGGATATGAATATCCGTTGCTGTCTTTTTGAATGAGCCTGAAAATGCCATTGGTAGCAGATACTATAAAATATATTTCATTGGCCTCATTTTTATCAGAAAATATCAGCCCGCCTCCAGAAAATTCAGATCCTTCCTGTACCACTTCAATGCTTGCCGTAAATACCATCTCAAGGTCCAGAGGTATTAAACGCTTGATAATCGTATTTCCCTCTTTTTTCTGCTGGCCGTACACCAGATACTGTCCCTCAAAAATATCTGACTGAAAATAAGCTGATTTGCCTTGCTCGCCGTAAGATACCGGCCATCCATTTTCATTGGATTCAAAGGCTTCGGTCCATACCGGGACCCATTCTGTTTCTGAAGGCTCTGCTGTTTCTTCTACAGTATTTTCAACAATTTCAGCCGGAATTTTATCTTCAGGATTTACAGTAAGTGCAGAATCATTGCCAATTGCTTTGAAAGTGGAATTATCATTGCTCCTCCAGACAGCACTTCCCATGAAACCTTCAAGAAAGATATCCTGGCCGTTTATAACGGCATTTATAAAAATGTCATAACCGTTACCGTTTTTTTTCATATCCACTGTACCTATTGCTTCACCGGCAGGATTTTCTGAACCGTCGATTCCTGAAATTATTACCTTTGCATCATTTCCGATGACAAATTTTTTTTCAATACCGGTACCCTCAAGGTCAAAGATAAACCCGGTGCCGTCTTCAGTTGAACCCTGGCCGCGGGGTGATAGAGAAAGCTGGTAAGAACCGTTGTACCCGGAGGGAGAGAGAATGGCGCCAAGCTGATTATTATCACCTTTCAGTGTTCCAACTAAAAAATCATCGATGGCAAACTGGTCAAGGTCCAGTGCTTTGCCGGGATCAATATTCAGCATGGCAAGGCTGCTATCTACCGTGACCATATTCCCACCGCCGGAAAGCAGCCAGAGCCGGGCAACTTCAAAGTTGTCGTTCCACCCCGGAAGCACAAGCGCGGAAGTGTTAAAGAGCGCAGTCCCTGTCTTGTTTACAACAGCTTCGGCCGAAAAATTATTAAGTATCTCCCATGGATATACCGTAAGCTGCGGTACAGGTAAGCCGGAAGCACTTTCAGTAAGAGGCACCTCCATACCTCCCTTATAGACACCATCTATGAAGTTTATCTCTCTTCCAAGTATAAAATAGCTCCATTGTTCAATTACAGAGCCTGTAACGGGGTCTATATAAATAGTATATGCCTGGGGAGGGCCGTCTACAGATAGTATGGCGAGCTGGTCAGAAGAGACAACTTCAGCTAAACCTGGAGCCATGGCATCAAAATATGCCGTTCCGGCAATAGCGGTATCGGCCGAGTAACTGGTAATATTGCTTTTACTGCAGGACCTTGTGAGAAAGACGCTTAATAAAATAATAACAGCTATGAGGGCGCATCCAGCAATACTGAATATCAATATCAGGTTTTTTTTTGAAAACTTCTTGCCTGCAAGTTTTACCAATAACGGATTTTTATTAACCGTATCAGAGCCAGGCGAAAATGCTTCCGGTTTCAGCCCTTGCCTGCTCTCTGCGCTTTGCTTTGCATGTTCGTGTTCATCCCGGAATACTTTTTTAGCATCCTGCATGCCTGCTGGAGTATTTTTACCTTGCCAAATATCCATTGAAGAGGTATCGGCCCCGCAGTTATTACAGAACTTTGCTATAGTCCTTAATTGAGCACCGCACTGATCACAAAACTTTTCATCCAATATATCTGTTTTTTTCTCTGCAGAGTGCAAGGCCAGTATTTTGTTGATAGCTTTAATGGCAAAATATATAACTTAACTCGAAACTTGTACTGGGGCTGTCTAATTGAAAATATATAATAATATAAATACCGGCTTGACTGCCACTTATATTTCTATATGGCTATTTGTCATAGCTACCGGGAAAAGCTAAAAAAGCATTGATAAAACAATTTTTTCAATATTTAAAAATCATTTTAACAAACCATAAAATATGAGTCAATTTTTATAAATACCTGTGTCATTTAAAAGTTAAAAAGTGGACTGTTTTTATTAAATTTATAAGTTAAAACCGGACTAATCTTTTTTCTAAAAATTATTGGCTCCAGGTCAGTGCTATGCTCTTTGTAATATTGCCGGCTGAATTAGTTGCTGTAACAATAAGATTATAGCTTTCACCATTTTTAAGATTTACTTGTGCCTTATTTTTCCCCCAGGCACCATTGCTGTCATCCTTGCTGAATTTAATAGCAGGATAAGGGTCTCCGGTAACTATTGCTTCTACTCTATAGTAACATATACTATTATCTTCAATTATAACCGGTCCTTCATAGATAACCAATTTAAGAGTCGGGAGATTTTTATTTTCATCTTCAATAGTTGTCTGGGTTGTTTCTACTGCCGTTGTTTCACTTGTAATTGCTGAAGTCTCAGTTGATGCAGTTTCCGTTATAGTTTCCGGCAAAGAAGTAGTTTCTGCTGATGCCTCAGTGCTTTAAGCTACAGCTTTTTGTTTTTCACGATTTGGTGCATAGACAGAATAAACAGCTAATGCCAGTAAAAATACAATAATTATAGAAATTATAATAAAACTAATTTTTCTCATTTTCTATTCATATAAATTAAAACTTGATAAAACTTTATAATAAATGCCCGATTAATACTTTTACACCTATTCCTATAAGTATTACCCCTCCAATAATCTCCATTTTCTTGCCAATTGCTTTTCCAATTTTATGCCCAAGAAAATAACCGGTAATTGAAAATACAAAGGTAAACAAGCCTATTACTATTACAGACAAATAAATTGGCGTGTTAAAAAAAGCAAGGCTTATGCCAATAACAAGAGCATCTATGCTTGTGGCAATAGAAAGAATCAGCAGGGTTGGAAATTTTGTAATAATTGTTTTCTTGTCTCCAGGTTTTTTAAAGGCCTCATACAGCATTTTTATTCCTATTGCAGCAAGCAGGCAAAAAGCTATCCAGTGGTCAAAGCTTTCAATCATATTCCTGAAACTATGCCCCAGCGCCCATCCGACAAGCGGCATAACTGCCTGAAACATGCCAAAGAAAAGGCCTACTTTTAAAGCGTCAGTAAAACACGGTTTTTTTACTGTTGAACCACCTGCTATAGATACTGCAAAACAGTCCATAGCAAGGCTGAAAGATATAAACATTATATTTAACATTTAGATTTGCAGGTTAATAAAATTGACTCTATATTTTACAGTAAATAATTATTCAAGCAATAAATGAAATGGAAACAGCCTCATAGTCAGGATAAAACAAGTGCAAGCTTGTAAAGCTCACTGTCTATTTCCTTTTTATTACTCATAACATATTCAAGCGGCACAGAAACAATTTTTTTACCCTGTATCGCAGTCATGCAGTCACTTTCACCTTTTATTAAAAGATCAACAGCTTTTTTGCTGAATTCCGCAGAAAGCAGCCGGTCCATTGCAGACGGAGAACCACCGCGCTGTATATGTCCAAGCACAGATACCCTTACTTCAAGTCCCACCAGCAGCTTAATGGATGCTGCCACATCACTAGCTTTGGCAGCACCTTCAGCAACTATAATAAGCGTATGCCTTTTGCCCTTGCGGTGATTCTTTATTTTTGTGGCAATCTTTACAAGATCAACCTCAACTTCAGGTATAAGTATATAATCTGCTGCACATGCAACGCCTGTATTTATTGCAATTATTCCTGAGCTTCTGCCCATGACCTCTATAACAAAAAGCCTGTCATGTGAAAATGCAGTATCCCTGATTTTTGAAACAAGCCCGATTATTACATTTAAGGCAGTGTCAAAACCTATGCTGTAATCAGTACCTGCAATATCATTATCTATGGTTCCGGGAATTCCGACAACCTGTACTCCCCTTATATGAAGGTCATGAGCTCCCCTGAAGGAACCATCCCCTCCAACTACTACAAGCCCGTCCACGCCAAGGCTTTTAAGGTTTTGTATGGCTTGCGCCATACCTTGTTCAGTTTTAAATTCCTCGGACCTTGCAGAGTACAAGATAGTGCCTCCCCTGTCTATAATGCCACCGACGCTTGCCGAATCAAGAACTGTATAGCTGTTTGCAATAAGTCCTTTAAAACCTTCATAAAACCCGACCACTTCAAGTGATTTGGATTTTGCATACCTGGTAAGTGCCCTTATTGACGCATTCATGCCGCTTGCGTCGCCACCGCTGGTAAGAATGGCAATCTTTTTTATCTCTTTTACCATAGTCCTCCTTAAGCATTAATGCCTGCACTCATATTTTTCAAATTAATAAACTAAAAAAACAGCATAGTTATTATTTATGTGCTTTGCCATATTCTTTAATAAAAGCTGTTATTTTTTCCTTGAATCAAGCTCCCTGCATATATCCCGGGGTTTTATTTTTTTTTCGGCCATAAGCACAAGAAGATGATAGACAAGATCTGATATTTCTGATATTGTCCTTTTTCTGCTCTGGTGTTTTGCAGATAATATTATTTCTACAGCCTCTTCACCAATTTTTTTAAGTATTTCCTCCAGGCCTGCTTTGTGTAAAGCGTATGTATAGGATTTTTCACTTTCCTGTTCTATCCTGCTTATAATAGTGTTATATAATTCCTCAATTATATTTAAAGAGCTAAAAGAGTCATCACTGAACTTAAGCATGCCTGAAATATCTTCAGCACTTTTAAAACCCTTTTTTTCTTTATTGCCAATATCAAATATATTGAAAAAACAGCTTTCATTTCCAGTATGGCATGCAGGGCCCTGCTGCTGCACCTTTATAAGAAGGGCATCATTATCACAGTCATACCTTATTTCTTTTATCTGCTGGCTGTTGCCAGAAGTTGCGCCTTTGTTCCACAATTCTTTCCTGCTCCTGCTCCAGAACCATGTGCTTTTTGTTTTAACGCTTTTTATGAAAGACTTCCTGTTCATATAGGCAAGCATAAGAACCTGGCCGCTTTTATAATCCTGGATTATGGCCGGGATAAGCTCCGGATTTAAACTATCATTTTTTTTATTAGAAATATTTTTGTTCATTGTCCTAAATTTTTGTATTTAAATTTATTATTGTATTATTTTATACCAATGCTTTATTTTTTGCCCGAATAAAAGAAAATGGCGCTACTTCCTGCCTGTAAGCCTAACATCTATTTTCCTGGCTAAAAGATATTCTTTTGCCTGCCTGACTGTATAAAGGCCATAATGAAATATGGAAGCTACAAGAGCCGCATCCGCATTAGCTATTGTAAATACATCCCTTAAATGTTCAAGGCTCCCTGCACCTCCTGACGCTATGACAGGAATATTTATGGCTTCAACAACATTTCTTGTGAGCTCAAGGTCATAACCATCTTTTGTCCCGTCCCTGTCCATGCTGGTGAGAAGGATTTCACCAGCTCCAAGGCTCTGGGCCTGCTTGGCCCATTTAACTGCATCAATGCCAGTCGGGGTCCTGCCACCATGTATATAAACTTCCCAGCTTCCTTTTGATGTCTTTTTTGCGTCTATTGCCACAACTATGCACTGATTTCCGAATATTGAAGATGATTTGCTTATAAGATCAGGCTCAAGCACTGCAGCGGTGTTAATTGATACTTTGTCAGCGCCGTTTTTCAGCACTTCCCTTACATCTTCCACATTGTTTATGCCACCGCCAATAGTATAAGGTATAAAAACCTTCTCTGATGTTTTGGAAGCAAGTTCAACCACTGTTTTTCTTCTTTCATGTGAAGCCGTAATATCAAGAAAAACAATCTCATCTGCACCTTCCCTGTCATAAAAAGCTGCAAGCTCAACGGGATCTCCAGCGTCTCTCAAATTTATAAAGCTAACGCCTTTTACAACCCTTCCCTTATTAACATCAAGGCATGGGATTATTCTTTTTGAAATCAAGGCAACTCTCCTTTTGCAGCAGCAATGGCGTCTTTTATATCTATTGTTTCTTCATAAAGAGCCTTACCGATAATTACACCGCTTACGCCTTGCACCTCCAGTTTTTTGAGTTTTATTATATCAGAAATGTCTGTAACACCACCCGCAACAATAAACTTTGCATTGCTTAATTTAAGCACTTTTTCAATTATTTTTGTATCTGTGCCGCTTAAAGTGCCGTCCCTTGAAATATTTGTAATTATAAACTCATCAGTACCAAAAATTTTATTTTCTTTAAAATATTTAAAAATGTTAAGACCCGTTCCGGACTGCCAGCCATGCGCATATATTTTGCCCGTGCTGTCAAAATCAAGGCTTATTATGAAACGCCCCTGGTAGTTTTTGCAGACTGTCCCAAGAAAATCTTTATTCTTAAGTATGGCTGTTCCAAGTATTACCCTGTCAATTGCCATATTAAGTGCTGTATCAATGCTTTCTATGCTTCTTATTCCCCCACCATACTGCACCTTTAAACCGGTTGTTTTTTTGATTTTGCCAACTATTTCAAGGTTTTTTAACGCCCCTGTCCTTGCTCCGTCAAGATCCACAACATGCAGCCACTCAGCCCCGCATTTTTTCCATTGCATTGCAACAGCTTCAGGGTCAGGCGAATATTTTTTCTTTAATTCATAATTACCTTTTGTCAGCCTTACACATTCCCCGTCAATAATATCAATAGCCGGATATATAATCATTTATGCCATCCATGTATTTTAATTGTATTTAATAAGTGAGAATTAATTATTAAATGCCATATCTGCAAAATTATTTAAAATTTTTAAACCACAAAGGCTGCTTTTCTCGGGATGAAACTGCAGGCCGAATGTATTTCCGTATTCAATGCTTGAGACCAGCTCACTGCCGTATTCAACTGTACTGCTTATGATGCTTAAATCTTGAGGAACTGCGCTATATGAATGAACAAAATAAAAGCTTTCTCCGTCTTTTATATCTTTAAAAATCTTGCTGTCTTTTTTTATAATTTTAATCCCGTTCCATCCCATATGCGGAATCTTAAAGCCCGGGGGGATTTTTTCCACATTTCCCCTAAAAATCCCCAGGCCGCTGCATATTTGCCCTTCAGTACCACATTCAAATAAAACCTGCAGCCCAATGCATATTCCTAAAAAAGGCCTGTTTTGTTTAATTACTTCCTTAATTGTATTATAAAGATTTAAATCTTTTAAATTTTTTACAGCATCATGAAACGCTCCTACCCCGGGCAACACAACACCGGAAGCATTCATTATGACTTCAGGGCTGCAAGTAACCTCAATGTTAATGCCCAGGCTTAAAAAAGCATTTGCAACGCTTTTAATGTTGCCCATATTATAATTTATTACAGCTATATACATTTTAAAACTTTTTTCCTGCCAAAAAATCCTGGATTATTTTTAGAAAATATAAACTTTAAAACCTGGCCCATTATCTAAATCGAGCCTTTAGTAGAAGGCACAGTATTATAACCGCTTGGATTTGCAGCCTGCATCAGCGCTATCCCGAAAGCTTTAAAAATTGCTTCAATTATATGGTGTGAGTTTATTCCGGCATTTTTACTGATATGCAGGTTCATGAAAGAATGATCGGTAAGGGAGCGAAAAAAATCCTCGATGAGTAAAGTCGGAAAATCGCCAATTTTTTCAGCCAATATATCCGCAGAAAACCTCAGATATGGCCTGCCTCCAAGGTCCAGCGAAACAGTGACTTCTGCATCATCCATTGGAATTATGACAAAACCAAACCTGTTAATACCTTTTTTGTCCTTTATGCATTCATTTATTGCCATGCCAAGGCAAATGCCAATATCTTCTATAAGATGATGTGGATCCGTTTCAATATCACCTGTCGCAGAAATATCCAGGTCAAAATGGCCATGTTTTGTAAAACTTGAAAGCACATGATTTAAAAAAGGAATAGGAGTATCTATCCGGGAATTACCCGAACCATCAATATTAAGTTCAAGCTTTATATCAGTTTCTGCGGTTTTACGGCAGACTGTTTTTTTTCTTTTCATAATGTTCCCCGGATTCTTTTAATAATTTCATTTATCATTTCAAATTTATATCTGTAACTTACTATATTTGAAATAAACCTGGTTGTTGAAACCATTACATTTTCCATTTCAACAAGATTATTTTCTTTTAATGTTTTTCCAGTTGCCGTTATGTCCAGTATTTCATCAGAAACGCCAAGAACAGGCGCCAGTTCAATAGAACCGTAAAGCTTTATAATTTCAACCTGCATGCCCTTGGAGTCAAAATATTTTTTTGCAATATTGGGATACTTTGTAGCAATTTTTATTGAACCGAAATGCTCATACTTCTTCTTGACCAGCTGTTCGCATCCCTTTAAAGTTGCAACAATTATC
>Ga0194126_10010833_pt1 | contig 11888 bp, 9 predicted proteins | sample TA2KigC150mmetaG_FD_148641 | JGI IMG/M metagenome (GOLD analysis project Ga0194126, IMG submission 148641) | Freshwater microbial communities from Lake Tanganyika, Tanzania - TA2015035 Kigoma Deep Cast 150m | ecosystem: Environmental > Aquatic > Freshwater > Lake | place: Tanzania: Lake...
TAGAATTGTTAGCTTATGAAGAAAAGTATTGCGGTGCCCGCGCTTGCAGTCTTTGCTCTTATCATTACACTTGTATTTTGGGCTGCGCTCGAGATAGGAGTTCGTATTGCGCTGTATGCCAAAACCGGTGACAAAGCTTTTCTCACCTACGGCCTTGTGACTCCCGTCAGCGAGGACAACGAAGTGCATGAGCGCATTTATGATGCAGAGGGCAAGCAGCTTTACTGGAAGTGCAGGCCTTCCGACAATCCGCGCAACCCGGTCAACCGCCTGGGCTTCCGAGGCCCTGATATTATGGCCAGGAAACCCGGGGTGATCAGGATTATGTGTTTGGGGGGGTCAACGACCTACGGACTTGGTCTTCCGTATGCGGACACCTATCCGAAACTGTTGCAGGAGGCGCTTGACCGTGAAGCCGGCAGGGGCCGTTTTGAGGTGATCAATGCCGGCTTTTCGGCATTCAAGTTTAAAGAGATTATCTCCCTGTATGAGCATGAGGCGGGATTGCTGGAGCCTGATATAGTTGTTATCTCGAGCGTTTTCAACAATCTTGTATCCTATAATGATGAAAATTTTTATTATATACGAGTTGAAGGTGAAGAAGGAAACCAGCTTGCGCGTTGGGGCAGACAGATTATCAGTGCATGTTCAAAATATTTGCTGCTGGTTAAAACATTTGATGACCTAGCACAAAAAGGGGCCAGACACTTCCTGCGCAATTTCAACTGGGAGCAGGGCGCTGCATCAATAATGCGCAACACTGGTCTCTGGGATGCCATGGCAGCGGATCTGCACCGTCTATTCGCGCTGGCTATCGATACTAATCCCGCCGTACACATTATCGTCGTTGATGAACCTATGAATTTTATTGATTATTCAGAACTTGCGCCGCCCATGGAAAAAGCATATCAGGTGCAGCGGGATGTGTGCATGTTCTATGATAACGTACACTATGTTGAACTCATGGGCACTTTTTTGAGGGCTCACAGGGCTGGACAGGAAATTTGGAATGCCTCGCATTACGATCCAATTCATCTGTCCAGGGAGGGCAACGCGTTGCTTGCTTCAATTATTGCAGAAAGGATAGTCCGTCTTTATTGATGTCTCTTGACTGCAGCAGCTAAATCTTTAGTGATGATTCTGACGGAATTAAACCGGGTGTAATAATGGCTTCACCATTTTAGGGATGATTAGAATGCCAAAGCATTGTGTAACCGGCGCTGCCGGGTTCCTCGGCAGCCAGATCGTTGATAAGCTCTACGCCATGGGAGAGCGGGACATCATCGCTTTTGATATCTTGCCATGTCAGGACCTCCCCGAGGGGGTAGTTGGTGTGCAGGGCAGTGTGCTGGACAGGGATCTGCTCATGCGTTGTACCGAAGGCGTGGACTACGTGCACCATAACGCCGCACTGGTGCCGTTAACAAAATCCGGCCGGGACTTCTACGCGGTCAATGTCATCGGGACACGCAATGTGATTGATTGCTGCAGGGCCCACGGGGTGAAGAAGCTTATCCATATGTCGTCATCTGCCATCTACGGGCTTCCGGCAGACATGCCCATAACCGAAAAAACCGGCTATGCACCGATTGAAGTATATGGCCAGTCAAAGCTCGACGGTGAGAAAGAAGTCTGGAAATACATGCAGGAAGGCGGCAGGGCTGCGTGCATCCGGCCGCGCACCATTATCGGCGGCAAAAGCAGGCTGGGTATTTTCCAGATACTCTTTGAGTGGATTTCCGAAAACATCAACATCTATGTTATCGGCAAAGGCGACAACCTGTTTCAGTTCGTGCATGTTGATGATTTGATAGACGCATCGATTAAGGCGGCCTTCTCGGATGCTGAAGGCTTGTATAATATCGGCGCAGCGCGCTACGGTACGCTGCGTGGAGATCTTGAGGCGTTATGCCGTCATGCGGGCACTGGGTCCCGGGTCAAGAGCCTGCCGGTGGGTTTGACGAAACTCGGACTCTACATTATGGACAAAGCCAGGCTCTCCCCTCTGGCTCCCTGGCACTATCTTACCTATCATAAGCCGTTTGTCTTTGATATTTCAAAGGCGCAACGCGAGCTTGGCTGGCAGCCCCGGTTCGGTAATCAGGAATCGCTGATTGAATCCTATGAATGGTATCTTGAGAACCGGCAGGCGATGCGGCAGGCAAATTCAGCGCACAAAAAACCGGTGCAGCAGAAGATATTAAAATTGATAAAGTTTTTTTCCTGAAGTGCCTGCCGATTTTGGTGAAGGGTGAACGATTTATTGTTCACAATTAATAATTGACAATCTGCAATTGACAATTATTTATCTACAATGGTCAATGTTCAATGGTTAATGGTCAATGGTGAATGGTGAACAAAGGCAGCACTTATCGTTCACAATTGGCAATTGGTCATCAGGTATTAACAATTATCCGCTTTTTTCTTTCCTGCAGTCTTAATGCTCGAGCTGATGATCCTTGCTAACGCACTGCACTCATTCAGACAAGGTTCTATTCTGCTGAGCAGCTGCATTTCAGACCGTTTTATAATCTCCATCCAGATAGTAGACTCATTCAGTTCTTTCTTTCAAAGCAATGCGCAGTTTGTGAATAAAATCATTGCGGCTTTCTGCTCCCCGCGCTTCTCCATAATTGGCGGCCGGCGAGGTCCCGCTTCGTAATAATTGGGTTGCAATATGGTTACTGGAGCGGTTTTTGGGGAGAGAGGAACACAATTTGATAATGTCAACAGCAAAATCTATTAATCGTTCCTGAATATCATCACCTTTTGCCATGGCACACAACCGGGAATAATGGTGAATAGTGAACGATTTATGGTTCACAATTTACAATTGACAATCTGCAATTGACAATTTTTAATCTACAATTATCAATTGTCAATGGTCAATGGTGAATGGAGAATTGTCAATACTCAATGATTAACGGTTCACAATTCTCAATTCACAATCGACTATTCTCCATTACAGCGGCCCCAGATTATCCCAGACCCAGCGCAGGCTCCTGCGCATACCTTCCTCAAGTGAAATTTTTGGATCGTAACCAAGTTCTTTTTTAGCCATTTCTACGGAGCATGCTATGCTTTTGTTCATCTCTGAAAGGACATGAATCTTCTGGTTGTACACGCCCGCTGACTGCAGGCTCCAGTCGGCAAGCTGAGCCACATCACCGGCCAAGCCGGGCAGGCGCATGCGTTTGTGCGTGCATTTCTGGTTAAATTCTTTTTCAAGCAGCGCTTCGATGGTATCAACGATTTCATTCATCGTATAGGGCCTCTCATCGGCAATCCAGTAGGTTTTACCGGCGGCTTCCTGAACGAGTTCACTTAAAAGCATGCCCTGGCAGATATTGTCGACATAGGCCATAGAGCGCATGTTCTGGCCATCGCCTACGATCGGCGCTTTGCCGTCGCGGATCATTTTGAAGAAAAGCGTCTGGCGCGGCGGCTGATCAGGGCCGTAAAACCAGGGCGGTCGGATGATGACCGTTTCTATCAGGTTTTTTTTGCCCACGGCATGTACAATGTCTTCACCCAGTTTTTTGCTTTTACCGTAGTTCATATAGGGATTGTAGCTGGAAGCTTCATCAAATCTATGGTCGGGTGACGGGTTGCAGCCGATGGGGGAGTTTGAAGAAACATGCACCATGCGGCGAACACCGCGTGAGACTGCAGCCTCAACAAGGTTGCGCGTGCCGTCGGCATTTACGGAGTAGAATTGCTTTACGCCTTTGTTTGGATGGACAATGCCCGCACAATGGAATAATGTTGCTCCTGCGGCACCCTGAAAGAACGCTTTGAGTGTTTCAGGACTGGTTATATCGCCGCGGATGATCTCTATGCGTCCCCTGATGGCTTCAAGGGCACCGGTATCCTGATCCGGCAGTACCAGGCACCTGATAAGGCGTTCCGGGCTTCCGTTTTTGAACTGTTCAGTGTCAGGCAGGCCTTCAGCCAGTGTTCGGGCAAAACGGGTACCCAGCCAGCCCGGAGCCCCTGTCACGAGTGCCATGGTATTGTTCATTTGTTCGTCTCCACGAAATTAAGTGCATTTCTGCGAGCAAAAGCCATGATGGTTCCCTGCGGGTTGACACCCGGAGAATCAGGAATCATACTCCCGTCGTTTATGTATACATTATCGAAGTGATATACCTTGCCGAATGAATCGGCGGCGCATCTATCAATGCGTTCACCGATCGGACATGAGCTGAAGGCATGGATCGTTGTCAGGCTGATGCCTGCTTTAGGCAGAAGCTGATCCAGCCAGCGTATGGCGCTGATTTCGTCTGCGATCGGCTCAATGGCGTATACAGCCGGGTATACCGTTTTTGCCCCGCCTGCCAGCAACAGGGCGGACAGGCGTGCCAGGCCTTTGCTTAAATGGCGCAGATCCTCTGCGGAGAGATCGTACCTGATTGAGGTCGTGTCCTCACCGGTCAGCGATGAACGGATCGTGCCTTTGCCGGTGCCACGAACAGCAACGTAGAAAAGCGCCATTTTGGTATATTGATGCATCAGGAGATTGTTGTCCGGCCAGTTTTCACTGAGAAGCATGGCAAGATGCCCGTTGGCAAAGAAGGCCCCGCCCAGTGAAATTTCAGGCCAGAATTCCTTAACCTGCAGGAGCGGCATAACACTTTTATGAGCATTGATATCCTCGTTGTACTGAGCGGCGACTTTCAGCATGGGGTGCACCCGGAATGAGTCACCGATATGAAAACGAATGCCGCTGCGGCGCAGCAACGACGGGGTCTCGGTCGCGCCGCAGCAGACAAACACATGTTCAGCGTCAATGCGGATTAATTCCTGCGTGCCGTCCTCACGGAGCAGATTCGCAAGTACGCCCGTAATTCTTTTGTTTCGTTTGATGAGCATTTTTACCCGGCAGTTGGTCAGTACGCGGGCGCCGTTTTTTTCTGCCTGGGGGAGCAGCGACAGGCTCATGCTCCGCTTGGCACCGCTGGGGCAGCCGTTGGGGCAAAAATTAAGGCTTTCGCAGCCTTCTACCACACGCGGAACTTCCTGATATGACCAGTCCATGGCTTCAATGCCGCGTGCGAACATCCGTGTGCTGGCAGGCCATTCCCGTCCGTGCAGTGAAACATGCAGGTTCTTTTCAAGCCAGATAAAGTGCGGCTCAAGGTCTTTGGGGTAGGAATCAGCCAGGTCGTACTGGGCCTTCCAGCGCAGCAGGATTTCAGGGGGTGTTCTGTGCCAGAATCCGCTGTTGATTTCCGTCCCGCCGCCATAGCAGCATCCTTCGGCATAGCCTATCGGCACCGATCCCATGATCGGTGTCATGCCGCGGCGGCGGTACATTTTTTTCATTCCTTCCGGGCAGTTGTTGCCGTAGTCTGACAGCGCCCAGCGCCGGCCTTCTTCAAGGATGAGCACCGAATAGCCGGCTTCAGCCAGAACATGCGCTGTCATGGCGCCGCCGGCTCCGGATCCGATTATTACAACCTGTACTGTCGGTTTTGCAGTCATATCCGTTATCAACAGTTGCGCTGCGCTATTAAACGGGCGTCTCAGAGATTAACTGCCAATTGTCAATAGTGAACTGTCGATGCTGTCTTTGACATTCATTAACAATTGACTACTAACCATTCACCATTAGCAATTGACCATTATTTTCTTTTATCGTTTTTCTCTTCCAGACAGCGCATCACGTCAGGATGCTCGAAAAACGAGAGCAAAGCCGTGCTGCGAATCAGTTTAAAAAGCTGGCGGGTCAGCGGAATCTTCCCGTAGGCCCACCAGTTGAAAATTCGAATTCGCACCGGCAGGGGCAGTTCCGGAAAAAGTTTAAGATATCTAAAGCACACAAGGGTTCCGAAGCCGAGCATTCCGATATAAAAGAGCATCTGAATTTTTTTTGAAAGATTGCGTATCTCTCCCTGAATGAAATCTGCGCAACATGAAACAACTGTAGCAGGGTTTGAAAGCTCATATTGATTAAGCGGCAGAGCTGCTTCGGTTAACCTGTACATAAAACGGGTGGCATGCTCATCGAGAGCACTCACAGACTGTTTTCCAATAATTTTTGTTTCGGGTATGTGGGCAAGAGATGTTTCAAGCGGGCGTGCTTTTCGGGCAAGACTTAATTTCAAACCGAGCGATATGCCGTACCAGAGCACGACTGCACCGCCCCAGAGCATAATCGGTATGTAAATAGCGCAATGGAGCGTAATTGCACAGGCAAGCGCAATTGATTGACTGTAGCCCAGGGCCACAATGTTTTGCATGACCAGTACATGAAAGGTGCCGATATAGCCGGGACTTGCATAGCCGGGGCTCATAACAATAAAGACACCCAGGTTGGCAATGGTCATGATGAGCAGAACCTGCCAGAAATCCAAAGTGATATTAAAAATCTGCATTATACATATAAACAGTCCGGCATCGCAGAGCCAAATAAGTATGCTTGCCGACCCCATGGCACAGAATTGTTTGGGCTGACTGATATAGGCTGTGCCATTGACGACCGCGGCTGCATGCCGCAGGATGGCATCATGGCTGCGCGGTGCGACAATGTTGGCGGTTTTGGATATAAAAGCAATCAACCTCTGGGGGGCGTAGGTAACAAAGAGCAGCAATAGTAGTGCTGCACAGAAGATAAGCGGCACAATTCCAATGAATGGTTGTACATGACTGCCGGTCATAACAACAGCCACCGCGCACAGCAGAAGAATCGTGATACCATCCAGTATGCGCTCAATGCACACAACCGTGAGCGATTGCGAAGCCGGTATGCCGGTGCGCTCGCTGAGCATGCCTGCCCTGATAAGTTCCCCTACGCGCGCGGGAATAATGTTGTTGGCGGCGTAGCCCGCTATGACGATGCTGCTTGCGGTTAGCAGAGAAAGATGGGCATCGCGGCTGACCAGCCTTTTTGTTCGAAAACCGCGAGCGACGTGGCCGGCGAGATAGATGGTAATCCCCAGAAAGAACCAGGGGAACAGGGCGACTGCGGAAAGTTCTTGATAGACAAGCGCCCAGTCCATATGCCTGATGGACACGATGATGAAGGCGATCGCAGCGAGTAAGCCAAGACCTGTGAGTGCTGCTTTACGGATTGACAGATGTTAAGTCATTTTTAATGTACGGCATTGGAACTGTGCGGACTGCATATCGTGAATAGTGCTCAATATATATAGTATGGACAATTTTTAAAGTCAAAAAAAATACTGTTGACTGCCCTGCAGGGCAAGGCGGCTGCAATGGAGGGTGTCAGGGGTTTCGGACGATATCGCGTATAAATGCGAATATTTCATATACACAGTGTATCGGTTTGTAGTTGTAATACCACCACCGGCGCATAATTGGCTCGCCGGTTCTGCGATAGGGAACCCGGTGCACCTTGCCGATGGTGAATCCGGCTTTCCTGAAACAGTATTCGGCCCGGTAGGAGTGGATGTGGGCGCAGACGAGCTCACATGGATGGTTGATAACGGCTGTGGGTAAATGGTTTTTCAAGAGGACAGCGTTGCCAAGGGTGTCGATATACTGGTCCGGGATGACGGGCGGGCAGTATACCTGCAGGGCCTGGCGGGAGTTTTCCTTGATGTAGGTATAGGCAAGCTCATGCTCTGTTGATCCGTTGCAGCAATTCGCCGGTGCCAGATAAAGAAAATCATCGCTGCGGGCAATGAAGATTATATAATCCAGAACCTGCCGGTATACGAAGCTGGGCCTCGGCAGGGGTGTTCCGGCTTTGTCTGCCGCGACGCCGTCAGGCACGATGATATAGCTATGCATTGTGTTGAAGGAAGTACATTAGAATAGTGATCATACAGTCCGCATTGTTTTTTTCTATGGCGCGACATGCTCCGCAGGCTACTGATAAGAGATAAGCCGAAGAGTAGCTCCACGGCGGGCCAGTGCGTTCAAAAGGCACGGATACGAATTTTTTTGAAGCATGCAGGATCTGCCATGGCGGATAATGTTATTGTAAAGTCTGAGGCAGCAGAAAAATTATATCTTTATATATCTCTGCTCAGTCGCATGTCAAACAAAATCAGCCGTTTACGACTTGCATATCTGAATACTGCCCTGTGATTGATACGACAGACAGAAAATCATCATTTGACTCAATACAGCTGATAAGACGCAGACACAATTGTACTTTGGTGCTTGCGGAAAAAACCGAATCATTGTATACACGGAGCCAAATCCGGCTCTTGGTTTATAAGGATAGAGCCCGAAACCTTTTGAAAACTATCAACCGATGAAGTCATCGTGTTTTACAGGCAGCACGGGGTGCATATGGTACTGAAACGTCAAATTGGATTAGCGACCGCAGTGCTGGTAATTGTAGCCGACATGATCGGAACCGGCATATTTATGACGACAGGCAATGTGCTCGGGATGACCGGCAGCGCACCGGTCGTGATGGCGCTCTGGATTGTCGGCGGCTGCATTGCCGTTGCCGGTGCCCTGTGCTATGCCGAGCTCGCCACTACATGGCCGGATGTGGGCGGTGAGTATGTGTACCTGAAAAAAACATTCGGTTTTCTGCCCGCTTTTCTTACGGGATGGGTTTCGCTCGTTGTGGGGTTTGCGGCTCCGGTGGCGACAGGCTCCCTTCTGCTGGTGCAGTATGTTAACCGGTTTCTGCATGCTGCTTCCGTCGTTCCCGGGCAGACGATGCTTCTTGACGATGTCTGGCTCCAAAAGACAGCCGCAGTTATGATTATTGTTTTTTTCGGATGCCTGCATATCGTCGGTGTAAAAAAAGGAAGTTATGTTCAAAATGTACTTACGGTTATAAAGATTGTGATTGTAACGGCCCTGATTGGACTGGGTCTGTATGCGGCTGACTTCGGCAATATCGGCCGCCTTACCGCGACGTATTCCGTCCCTGAATCCGGCGTATCCGGTTTTGCAGTCATGGGCCTGGCCCTGCTTGTTGTCATGTTTGCCTACTCGGGGTGGAACGGTGCCTGCTACATTGCCGGCGAGGTACGCAACCCGGAACGCAATCTTCCCCGGGCCATGCTCTGGGGAACGCTGCTGACCATGTGCCTGTATCTGCTGCTCAATTTTGTTTTTTTACTGGCTGCGCCCGGTCAGGAGCTTATGGGCCGGGACGAGGTTGCCGCTATCGCCGCCGGTTTTCTTTTTACTCCGGCTGTGAGTAACTTTCTTACCCTCGGTATTGCCGTTATCCTGCTCTCAGCGGTATCCGTGCAGCTGATGATCGGTCCGCGGGTCTGCTATGCCATGGCTCAGGATCGCATGCTGTTTCAATGGCTGGCAGCCCTGCATCCGCGCTATGGCACGCCGTGGCTTGCGATCATCTTTCAGATGGTTCTTGCCATAATCTATGTGCTGCTGGGCTCGGCCATGACGCTTGTTATATACATGGGCTTTGCCCTGAGCGTCTTTCCGGTAATGGCTGTCATCGGCATGATGTATATGCGCTTCAAGCAGCCCGGTCTCCCGCGCCCCTACCGCGTTCCTCTGTATCCGTATGTGCCGCTGCTTTATATCGGCCTGTCGGTGACAATGATGGCAGCCGCGCTCATGACCTGGACGAGCACGTCGCTGTTCTCCATTGGCGTGCTGCTGGCGGGTATTCCCGTGTACTTCCTGTGGCGATTCTTTGTAAAACAGCGTTGATTGCTGTCGAAAAATCGTACTTTCACTGATGTGTGTTTCAGTTGCGAGTTATTAGGTGCTCGCTCCGGGCCCGGCAATTACCGGTGTTCCGGTTGAGGCGCGCTCAATGACGGCATGTATATCGCTACCAGAAATGGCGGAAAGGCCCGGGATGCAGTTTATACAGCCGCGTCCTCGTATTTTAATTGACGGCAGCGTGAGGTCGGGATTTACAGAGGCCCTTTTGTATCGCGCGAAGCCATTTCCGGGGAAGGTTGAACAGGCGTACTGCATACAGACCGACTGAGCAGACCGCATACGAGCATGCGAGTAAGGGATAATGTGCAACTTTACTGAAATATTATGACATTAGAATAAGCCCAGTCACTTTCCAGAAGACACGCCTTGTACATAGGCTGAGCGTTCAAAGCTATCTCAGGCAAAACAGTTAAGTCATCGATGAGATGATACCCTGCAATAGCCATTCGCGGCTTAAACCGGTAGAGGGTATTTGTTGCGCCTGCAAGCGCATTGCGTTCAGCGCCTTCAATATCCATTTTAATAAAATCAACGCGCGGCAGTCCTAATTCATCAACGATTTTATCAATGGTGGTCAGGGGAACGGAGACTGTTGCAAATCCTTCCTCTCTCTCAAGGATTACGCTATGACCTGCCGTATAGGTGTCAACGTTTAATTCAAGAGTATCATCCTTGTCCCAAACCCCTTTTGGATAAACGATCACGCTTCCTGAGGCTATTTCGTCTGCAAGGTTCCGTTCCAGAAACTCTATGTTATCGGGCGCTATTTCGATGGCAACGACAAGTTTGGCCCCCTGCCTCAGCGCATGTCTGGCAAATACTCCGACATGGGCTCCGCAGTCCAGTACGATATCTCCCGGGCGAACGCCGACCGAGTGATCCCCGTAAATATCAGCCGCCAGTTCAGCCAGTATCCAGGTAAATACGATAAAGTTATCAGGCGGCATCCAGTATCGGCCAAAGGGTGTCTCCCAAAGCTCAAGTCCCTTTTCATCTTTTTCCAGAAGTTTACTTGCATTGGCAATCCGTTCACCAAGTTCTTCCTTACTTGCCACCGTCATGAAATCCCCGAATTGCTGTCCGCTCGGGCAGGCGGGCAAAGGCGGTGAGTCGAATGTGACGGTCTTATAATAGCCGTACATGTATTCATATTTTTGAGGTTTCGTTGAATTGAATACGCCGTAATATGTTGCAATGCCAACCACAGCGATCAAAGCACATGCAGACAGGATCAACAAAAACTTTTTCATATACTCTAACCTCATAGAATGAAACTTATTACATTCAACTTATACGAGCGTGCTTTGCCATATTCAGTATATAAACCCGTGGCTGTTGTGTGTCAAGAGTAATGGCGGCGCACTACATGGCAGTCCGGGCCACGGGGGGCTATATGAGGCAAGGCAAAGAGCCATTTCAGGCATATTCGCGCCAGCCCGCGGCAGCAATCGCACGGTTCAACACAGAGCTACGAACATGCAGCGCAAACCGGCAGGCACGTATTCACTGCTGGAATTGCCTGCGTATTTTGGTGAGCAGCAAAGAAGAGCCCGCAACAAGATTTTCGCACATATCTTGAGGTGAGCGCATCGTGCGCAGCCGTTTTAATATATATTTGGGCCGGTAATAATAGTCACTGTATGCCCTTTGCAGCCACTTCTCCGCGTCGGGAATTAAAAAGGGGAGTGGATCCGTTCGTCTGCCCATAACCCATTCAGGCCAGTAGTTCGCGTCGATGAGTCCTCGTTCAACCGCCAGGTCATGAAAATTAGTCTTATAGTAAGGAACCCCAAGATAAAAAACAGCCGAATCCAAATCGAGCTTTTTGGCAAACTGTATTGTATTGTTGACTGATTGCGCATTCTCGTCCACATACCCCAGAATAAAATAACCCACCGTCCGCATGCCCACTTTTTGGGCCATGCCTACAGCAGACTCAACCATCCCCAGGGTAATGTTTTTTTTCATAAGGTCGAGAATTCTCTGGTTTCCAGACTCTAACCCGAAACGGAGCTGCCAGCACCCTGCCCTGTTCATCAGCCGAAGCAGTTCAAGGTCAACGCAATCGACTCTGGTCGGAGCCTGCCAGCGCACCTTAATCCTCCGCTTTAAAATCCCCTCACATAATGCAATGGTATAATCTTTTTTTAAGGTAAATGTCTCAACTGCAAAATTTATCTCCCTCGTGCCGAAATTTCTCACCAGCAGTTCAATCTCATCAAGCACCGATTCAACCTTACGAAACCTTACTT
>Ga0194126_10010835_pt1 | contig 11885 bp, 4 predicted proteins | sample TA2KigC150mmetaG_FD_148641 | JGI IMG/M metagenome (GOLD analysis project Ga0194126, IMG submission 148641) | Freshwater microbial communities from Lake Tanganyika, Tanzania - TA2015035 Kigoma Deep Cast 150m | ecosystem: Environmental > Aquatic > Freshwater > Lake | place: Tanzania: Lake...
TGGGATTTTAACGCCGCCTCTTCCGCTTGCAAGCTTCGCAGAATGCCCTCGATCACCGAGTCTAGTCCCGTGGTAGGAGTGGTGAGCTTACTCGCCACGGATTGTGCCGTCTGTTCCGGCATCCCAGTGACCCGGGGGAACGTTGCGCGGAGTGCTTCGAGCGCCGCCTGGACCGACCTACCCGACAGCGCCGCCTGGACCGACCTACCCACCCCGGAGGCCTCCTGAGAGTCAAGGTCGGTATCGATCGCAGTCCGTCGGAACCCGGCTTTCTCGGTGTTGAGCATCTTAGATTCCTCGAGAAGTCGGCTCTTGAACTCGTCAAATGCTCGGTCGTCCCTGAACGCTTGCCGTATTTTGGCTTCGCTATCCTTAGGGAACACCGTACGTAGAGGATCTGCTGCACCGCCCCCTGCGCGGAGTCTCTCGAGCATCGATTGCGCGATCCCAGCACGGTAAGCGTCGTAGACCGAGGGATTCTGAGAGAAATCTGCGATCTCGCGCCGCATAATCATTTCAGGCGACTGATACACGCGTTTACCCTTCTCCATGGCGTCCAGCATCTCGGAATCCCCAGCGTACTGGAGTCTTGCCTGTCGATATTGGGGTGAAAGCTTCTCCATTTCTCGAACCAGCCGATTTCGCATATCTATATAGGTCACGCCCTGGTGCGACACTTTACGGGTGATCGAGTCCGTCTGCGCAGCGATCAGATCGTCCAGTGCGAGCTTCGTCTCGTGCAACCCACGAAGCACGTTTTGGGGCTTCGAAATATCGATCCCTTGGTCTTCCATCCGGCGCTGGCCGACCTTCATCGCCTCTTTAAACGAGGGTAGACCCGTGAGCTTAGCTAAATCTTGCGAATTCTGCGCGGTGAATGTGGGGGCATTCAACCACGCGTCTTTGTAAAGTGCATTAGCCGATTTTCGCCTGTAATCTAGTAGGTTCTGGACGTCGGTGTAGAAGTCTTTGCTACCTGACATCAAGGTACGGAGGTCGTCAGACACCCGAGGGACTCGTCCCACCTCGCGCTGCACAAGAGCGCTTTTGGTTATGTCCCTTGCTTGTCCCGGTGCCTGGGAGGCACGGCGAAGCAGGTTCGCGGTAGCTTCTCCAATATCGGCCAGGGTCATTTCACCACGTTGTACTGCTTGAAGTGTTGCTAGTGCCTGATCCGGAGTCTTGCCGTCCTGCTGCAATGCTCGAGAAATGACGATGTCTGCCGCTTTATTATCGTCGCCAAATCCCATCTTCGCTTTCAACGCTCGGAAGGAGGGCATCACTGCGTACTTGCCAAGCACCCCGAGCCCACCCGCGAAGAGCGACCCCTGAGCAGCTCCCCGGGTCATTTCGGCGGGAAGATCACTTGGTGGCTTCTCAGTGGTTCCAGCAGCGGTTATCGCACCCTGCCCCGCACCGTACCCCATTGCTCGGGGGATTGAGGGGGAGGAGCCAAAAAGGAACTGTGCTACCTTCGGAGCAAATCTCGCTGGAACTTGCGGAGCCAGGGACGCCCCGCCCGTTATCACTGCGGGGACTGCAGCACCGGCAACCTCGGCGATCGAGCTTTTAATCGGGTGCTCTTCTTGGTATTTGCGGAGTGATTCGCGTTCGGCTTTAACGAGATCCGAGTAATTACCGCCAGAGAGCGACCGAGCACCAGCCATAGCTTCGTCCGCGAACCCCATTGTAAGTCCCTGTGCGAATGCAGCAGGCATGCCGGAGAGATTCGGTTCTTCGCGCTTGACCGGGGTCTTAGGGGTCCAACCTTGAGCAGTTCCGGATTTACGAGCCACGAATCGCTCGATAGTCTCGTCCGACGTGTTGTCCGGGAATTCGTAGATGACACCATTTATAAACCGCTCTTTAGCCATTACCGTTTCTCCTTTCCGGTAGCGTCTACCTTCACTCGCGGAGCGGCGAAATACGTAGTGTGAGACACCCAATTTGGGTTCATAATCAGTTTACCGTTTTTGTCTCGAGCGATGATAGGATTAGCATCTAAATATCTTCGCCATTCAGCAGTAGCATGAGGAGTAATAGCACCATTAACCGCCGCGTAATTGGACATATAATTTTGGTAATCGCGGTCACGAAGTCTTTGAGCTAGCTGATATTGAATGATCGTGTCATTGCTGCTCCGCTCCTTGTCCGAGGAGAACGTCCCGAGGCGCATCATCTGCACGTCGATGTTCGACACGTTAGAATCGCCAGGAATCCTGTTCTGTTTTGCAGACAGCGCGGCCAGTGAGTCGAACTCGTTAAATTTTGCACGGTCACCGGAGAGGTATTTCGCGGCCTCGCCGACACCGTACCCCATTCCCTTCACTATCCCGGTGTTAATCTGTTTATTCAGCTCCAGTGCGCGGCGCAGGTTATTTACGTCGTCGTCCAGTCCCGCGAGGAAGGGATTAATCTTCTCGGATACATATTTGTCTGCAGCCTCTCGGTCCCGGGTCTGCTTTTCGGCCTTTTCCTTGGGCGTTAGCCCTGCGTACCGATCTCTTGTATCCAACGGCACCCCGGCCGCTCTCGCGGTCTCGGCGACTGCGGTGGGATTTCCAGTGCGGCGATTCTCTTCGATCTCCTGGCGCAATCGGTCGGCCTGAAGCCTCGACGTTGCGATGCTTTGGGACTTCGAGGATTCTTCAAGATTTCGAGCGCGTGTGACTATTTCCTGCGCCCGTAGACGATCGGCGATCTTGAGCGGGTCCCCACCGAAGGAGGCCAGCGCTTTCGCTACCTCAGGATTCTCTCTACGGAAAGCCTCGCGTGTGACTATTTCCTCCGCTCGTTGACGATCGCTGATCTTGAGCGGGTCTCCACCGAAGGAAGCAAGCGCTTTCGCTACCTCAGGATTCTCTCTACGGAAAGCCTCGCGCTGTAGCTCTGCTTGCGCCGATTGTCGACCCTCGGGTGTTGCAAGGTCCACGCCGAGTCTTGCTCCGACATCGGTTAAAGGTTTATTCGCTTGAGCCACCCTGAATCTTGAAGCAAACGTGGGGTCGGTCAGCAATATGCCTTGTGATGCCGCGAACTCTCGCATTTCAGGCGTGGCCTTATCTATGGCCTGGAGCTCTAGGATTCGCTGGATGCCTTTCGGGGATCTTGGGTCGATGCCTTCGGACTGGACTTGCTGCTGGAGAGCGGTGAATTTTGGAGTAAGCTTTGATGCGACGTTAAGGCCCAGTGTTGCAGCCTCCTTCTCCTCTCTGATTGCACTGTTTGCAAGATCCAAGCGCATTTTCGCGAGTTCAGCTGCACGTGATTCCTCTTTCGCTTGAGCTAGTTGGTAGGACCCTATTGCGGTACCGAGCGATTCGCCAAAAGAGCCGGTTTTAGTGGGTGCTAAGAACCCCTGAGCGAGCGCGAGCATCGTAGGGTCTATACGCCCCTTGCGATTCTCGAGTGCTGCTTTCATCGCTTCCCGCGCCGCCGTCACCTCAGCCACAGCTGCCTTGTAGGCTTCGGTCTCCGATCCCATCGCTTGTCTTCCGAGCGCAGACAAGGACACGTCTCCGAGCTTGTTCGGATCGACCTTGAGCATTTGTGCCAGGAGTGGGCTATAGCCGCTCGCGTCTTCCCCGGTATCACTCATTAAAGCTCCCTAAATCACCCGTAGAGTTCTAGTGATTCAATCCCGGAGCTATCATTAAAGCTCCCTAAATCACCCTTAGGTATGGTAGATTCTGGGGTCGCCCCAGCTGTATAACCCTTTAACCAATCGGAAATCGCTCCACCACCACTGTCGCCGCCGCCCGTTCCGAAAAGACTCTTGAAGGTATCGGTGATTCCTTGGACTGCTGATTTACCACCTGCACCCGCAGCGAAGAGTGACCCGAGTCCGGCGATTTGCGAGAGTGGTGAGGAGGCGTACGCACCGGGCATTGGACCCTTGAAATCCTCGGTCACTGTGGACGGCACTTTCAGGTTCGCGAAGATGTCGCCTGCGGCTTTTGCCGTAGCAATCGGTGCCAGTAGCTTTGACTGCTCCAAAGCTTGGCTCTTCGCACCTAGATCGAACTGGCCGGTAATCGATTTAATCGCCGCGTCCAAATCCGCTTGTCCGATACCCTTAGTAGTTTCTGCTGCGGTACGGTAGAGACCGGCCTGAGTTCCAGCGGTTCTCACCGCTTCGTTATAAGCGTCCGCCAGCGCTCGAGTCTGCGCACCAGTTAGATTCGCTTGAACATCCGCACCCATCTGGCCTAGCGCACCGAGCATCCGTTGTGACCCTGTTCCGCCCGAACCACCGAAGAAGGCTTTTAACGCTGGGGTCAGATTCCGCTGCATGTTTTGCTGCGAGAGTCGCTCCATCTCCTCCACCACCCCGGGCATTCTTGCGCTGCCGTCCTCGGGGGTATATCCTGAGATAAATGGGTTCAGGTATTGAGAGATGAGTTCCGGGGTGATTCCTTGCCCAGCCTTCTCGGCCAGATCAGCGGCGTCGGTAAGGTAATCGCTGTACCCTTCAAGTTCATCCGACCGAGCAAGTGCGGCGGTCTGAAGCGGATCAAAACCTGCGACTAGACTTTCACCTTTTGCGGGTGTGAAGGTCTTGCCGTCTGCAGAAAACGTTCCGAGTGCACTGGTTCCGGTTTTGGCGAGATTTTCGAGGTAATTTGTGTACCACGTTGGACCAGTCGTATCGACGATCTTTTTGGTGGTAACATCAGGTAATGCCGACCCTTGTGTAAGGCTCATTATTTTGATCCTCTAAAATAAGCTAAAGGGCTTTTAGCAGGAGGTGGGATCTTTTTAATCGACCCCGACCGCTTATGTTTCCTGATCGCCTCGCGCATTGCATCTAATCTTCGTGCCCCTTCTTTGTTCGACCCATCACCCAGTGCCGCTACGATTTCCGCATCGAACACGTACTCACCGTCCGCGAGCCTTGCCGGGATCAGGTCGTCCTGCCCGCCCCCCGCACCTTGCACGTAGTGCGAACCCTTGTGTGGTGTCCCACCGGCTGCGGCTTGCAGCGCCGAAGGCATCATTATACCACCCTGGGCGTACTTTTGGACAGATCCCCCGTTCAAGTACGGTTCGAGCATGCTATCGATCGATGGTTCTTTACCGTACGCATAATAGTCCATATCACCCTTCTTAGGTACTTGAGGTTCTTTACCGTATGCGTAATAATCCATATCCCCCCTCTTGGGTATCTGAGGTTCAACACCTGAGGCGCGGCGCAGCGCGGATACCGCTGCCGTGTCCTGCTGCTCTTGGGAAGGGAAAAGAAACGGGTACATCGCCGCGATTGAGGGTAGGTCGGTGCGGAATCTTCCACCTAGCCACACCGATTCGGGCATATCAATCTTCGATGTCACCGCAGGTGCAGCGCCCATAAGCATCCCGCCACCTCTAGTAGGCGTTGCTGGGCGAGAGGAAGTGCGGGTGGTCGTCGACTTTTGCGCAGTCTGCACGGTTTCTGCGTTGACGGGCTCAGGGTCTATAACCTCGACCTTCTCGATCTCTTCCTGAGTGAGGTCTTGCACCGTTTTGGTTTCGGTGCTTATTATTTCGCCCGAATCTGTAATCACCTCGGTCACCACCACTTCCCCCGTGTTGGTGTTGACGCGAATTTCGGTCGTTATGTTCGTGTTAAGGTCTATAGTGACATTGGTCGTCACATCCGATGTCGTGTCCTTAGTCGTAGTCGAGATTTCGTCAACGGTTTCGGTAACCCGAGTTACAGTTCCGAGATTTTCGTCTGAAGTGGTGGTTGTGACCTCACCGGTTTTCAGATCCGTGGACACTGAGGTGGTTGTCCCATTATTGGTGTCTGTAGTAGTATCTGTAATCACCCCAGTCTTGCTCTCGACTACCGTGCTGCTGTTCACTCCAGTGTTATCGTTTACAACGACCGTGCTTTTGGTTCCGGTATTCGGATCCGTAATCGACGTAGTCGATGCTCCGGTGTTCGCGTCGATTTTGGTGTCAGTTGTAACTCCAGTCGTCGGATTTATTTGAACACCGGCCTCGATCTTCACTCCGGTGTCTGCTACGACCCCAGTATCAGTCGTTACTCCGGACTTGGTACCAGCACCGACACTTGTAGTTGCTCCGACAGTCGCCCCTGTTGTAGCGCCTGTATTTACACTTGTATCCGCTGCAGTTGAACCGCCACCAAGGGTTCTTGCTGTTCGACCGCTAAGATCTGTTGTGATTGAACCGTCACCAAGGGTTCTTTCTGTTCGGCCGCCAGGATCTGTTGCGATTGAACCGTCACCAAGAGTTCTTTCTGTTCGGCCGCCAAGATCTGTTGCAGTTAAATCGTCACCAAGAGTTCTTTCTGCTCGCGCAGTGATTGAAGACTTTACGGTAGTTGTCAAATCACCTAGCGTGAAGTTCGTTCCGTCGGCGTTTGTACCTACCACCGTTGAGAGAGAAACTTGTTCGCCATTGCCCGTAATCGCAGCGCCAAGTGCATCACCAAGTGTGATGTCATCGCCTGCCTCGGTTTCTCCAACGACAGTTGATAAGTTCTCAAGGCTAATGTCTTGGTCCTGCAAAGTACTTGAAGCGCTGCTTAGTCCGAAATTCGCGACTAAGTTGTTCGATATTGTCGAAGCGGCGTCATCGCCCAGTACATTTGAAAGGCTAGTTGCGATTTGCTGCCCAGAAGCCGCTAAGTCAGGAGATGACGTGAGTGTGCTAACGACTTCTTGAGCTTTTGAGTCCCCATAGATCGTTTGAATCGTGTCGAGCGAACGGCTAACCGCTTCGGGGTCTGAGCCAATTGGAGGGCTTGAGCTTTCTGAAATATCTTGAGCCGTTGATATAGGCGCTGTCGCAAGCGCAGTACCTTTGCCTGTGAAGCCCCCTAAAACCGCTTTGGTCCAAGCCGAGTTTACGTCAACCGCTCGTCCCGTTGCAATATCGCCAGCAACTGACCCTAAACCTTCTTGACTCAACTCTTCAACGGTTTCTGAGCCAACTCGCGTGGTGGCTTTCGTTCCAAGGGAAGTTGCTCGCCCGAGCGCAACATCCGTGATTTTTCCAAGCGTAGCTTGAATTACAAGCTCCGTTGCGCCTTGAGCCAAACCTCTTTTACGACCTTCGGCCAAAGCTTGCTCATGGGTTTTTCCTTCATCGATAGCTTGTTGGTAGCCTTCAATTGTTCCGTTACCTGCGGTTTCGCCTGAATCAATCAACCCGCCTGCTATGAGCGCACCTCTTACGGTACCACCACCGAAGAAAATTCCCGGCAATTCCTGACGCAGTTCGACTACTACTTGACGCCCTAAACCGCTGTTTCCGTCCAAAATGCGCCCTACGACAATAGCGGCTTTTGCAAAAGGATTCGTTGTAGCCTGCACAAGTTCTGTTGTTTCTCCCCAATTTGCGGTGTCTTGCGGCCCGGTACCTATTGACTGACCTAGCCTAATAAGGTCTTCACCGCCTCTGATGATATCAAAAGCAAGAGGCTTATCACCTAAAGCCAGCATGCCACCACCCACAAGGTCGCGCATCGTCGTACCCGCCGCTTCGTAAGCTGTGCTTACGCTTTGCGTCCAAGGGCTATCTGGGTTGTTTTTCAGATAATTTGTGGCGGCTTGATAATTTCTTTGTCCAAGCGTTGATAAATTTTTTCCGATTTCAGTTATCACCGATCTAACACCGGTGTCAAACATGCCGGTCGCGTTTCTGTTAGCGATTTCCTGCTCAGAAAGCGGGAGCTTTATCGTAAAAGTTCTACCTCCAGGGCCAGCGACCTTCAAAGTCTGCCCTGATTGAGCAGTTTGTGTTGTGTCTTGCTGTGTTTGTGTTGTGTTTTGCTGTGATGTGTCTGCTTGAGATACGGTTGTAGAAGGTCCTGTTTTCGTCGTCCTACCTGTTAAGTCAGGTCGTTCTTCAGCCGTTGCAGTAGAATAACTCCCGCCCCTCCAAGTGAAGGTTGCTCCAGCACCTAATTTTTCTCGGGCTAATCTATAAGCATCAGAAAATTTAGATTTAGTTTCGATTTCTGCTCGAATGTCAGGTAAGTTCGCGGCACGTTCTTGAACCCGTTCACCAGAAGTGAGTTTTCCACCTTCAATGATTGCTCTGCCTTGCATAACTGCATTATTGATGTCTGCATCTGCGTAACCGGCCGATGTCATTGCGTTTCGTAACTGCTCTTCCGTGCCTTTTCCAGATGTGAAATTGCTATATGCAGATTGAATGATGCGGTTGTTCTCTAATCTGGTTGCAATTTGTTCATCAATACCTCTAAGTAGGTTATTGGCTCGCTCTGAGGAAAATCCTGCTGCCACCATTTGCGACAAGGCAGTGTTGCGCTCTAGCTGTGCGATACTGGACTCTGGGTTAACCTTTGAATACTGCATCATGATATCGACGCCTGTCCGATTCGTGATTGCTGCATTTACAAGTCTTGTAACTTCCGACTCGGGCAAAGGTTTTCCAGAAGGGTCTTTAAGTAGTCTTAAACTGTCTGCAAGATCGGTTGGCTCAATCGTAGAGCCAATGGCTGAAAAATCTCTAAGCAAGCTGTTAACCGCTTGATTGGTTTGCGCTAGACTGATTTGCTGATCTTCAGTTGGGTTGGCACTTGCCTTTAAAGATTGGAGTGCGCCGGTACCTACGGCTTCCCCGGCACCCATTCGCGACGCATCTTGTGTTTTTAAAGATTGGAGTGCGCCGGTACCTACGGCTTCCCCGGCACCCATTCGCGACGCATCTTGTGCGGTGGGCTCCACGAGATCAGGATCGGAGGTCGTGTCGAGCGAGGTTATAGTCGTTCTAGGCGCTATAATACCCACAGTCGCGGCATTGGACACATCGAATGCGGTCTGGTCATCCGCTCCTGCGGCTTTAGCAGCAGCAAAGGCCGAAGCACCTAAATCCTGCTTGACGTCTAGACTTTCTTGATCGGCAGTCGAGAGCGCAGCGGTCTGGAACCCAAGTTGAGAATCAATGTCGGCTATATTTGCTGCATCTGCCCTAATAGTGCTTGGGGCATTACCTGTTCCTGCTGCTTGATGAACCGTATTTCCTAGATTTTTAGCAGCATTTGCTATAGCTGCAGGGTTTCCAGAATCTAAAGCGTCTTTTAAAATTACAGCTTGCCCAGCCGCAACAATTTCTTGATTTCCCAATGCATTACCAGCGGATACTAATGCTGCACCTACCTTGCCTTCGTTTAATAACTGGGCGGTATTTACCGTTTGGAGCACCTGCTTTACATTGACACCATCAAAAATTTCTGTTTTCCCGATATCTGCACCTGCTTTACTACCCGCAAGTGTAACAGCAGCCTGGAGCACATTTCCTTTATCTACAGCATCTGCGACACGAGCAATGGTGGCTACCGTGTCTAGCCCTGCCAGTGGGGCAAGCGCAGCAATAGCTTGAAGCGCGTTACCTTCTTTTATTGCAATCGCAGCATTTGCTGCTATGGCAAAGGGTTGTACTGGGGAAGGGATAATTGATGCAATCGCTACGATAGGCGCATAATCTGAATACCAAGGCAACTTGTGAATAACGCTGCTTTCAACAGAAAGCCCGCCATTTTCTTGCGGAACAAGATCAAAGCCGTACGTTGAGCGTCCCCTTTGCAAAGTTGCAACATTCTTTACTCTTTCGTTGATAGGAATGTTTTCAATATTGGTAATTCCGGCTTTTTCGAAATTTCCAAATATTGCCAATGCATCTCTTGCAAAAAGATCTCCTAAGGGGGTGCTTATTATTTCGTCGCCTGAGCCCTTTTGCGTCCTTGCCAAAGTTTCGAGCGTTGAATTTCCTTTTACTGCTTGTAAAACCGAATCTAACCCATAATCTCTAACTACCGTACCAATATCAAAATCTTGACCAACTAAACCCAATTCAGGACCTTCAGAATATTGTTGCGTAGGATTTTTTATCGCTCTTGTAAAAGTATCTTTAATTTCTGTTAAATCTACAGTTTTAGTAGAAGGGTCATTCACAGTTGGAATAGGTCTATAGCTCAGACCAAGTTCCTCGAGCAGTGCGCGGCTGGCAGGAGTAGAAAGATCATTCGGAGATGGAGGATTATCTGAAGAACTTGTCTGAGATACTCCTATTGTTGATAAAGGTGGAGGAGGTGTTGAAGGACGGTAAGCATCAATATTGCCTACGTTATGTTGATCTGCTATTTCTTGAATTTCTGCATGACTTTTACCTTGCGCTACAAGATCATTGTACGCTTGTTGAATTACTTCTGGCGTATAAGTAGGTGGAGGGGGTGGTGGAGTATAGACAGACCCGTAATAATCGTCATAAGTATATGTTGGTGGAGGGGGTGGAGGGGGCGGAGGTGGCGGAGGTGGCGGAGGGGGTGGAGGTGGGGGAGGTGGGGTATAGACAGGCCCGTAATAATCGTCTACAAACTGATTTGCATAATAATTGTCATAAGGATAATTTGGTGGTGGCGGAGGTGCAAGATATGCATCAACTACGTCTTGGCTGTACCCCGTCGCCTGCGAAATTTGTGCATTGCTGACTCCATATTGTGCTGCTGCCGCATTAATTGTAGCTGCTTTATCAGCATCCGAACCACCTCCTGCCAACACTGCGTTTATATAAGCTCGGATATCTTCATCGCTTACAAATTCCGGTAATCCTGTCTGTGGATTTGTGCTTCCCGACCCACCGAGAAGCTTCAAAATACCCGCTTCACGCGGAGTAATGTGCGCAAGCATGGTATCGCCGTAGCGTCCGGCTTTGCGTACCTCTTCAGCGTATTTTTTGAGCGGACTCATCTTTACCTTCCGTTCATGGCGCCTATTATTTCACCGCCGTGCTAACAACGTTAACTAATTCTGTAGCCCAGTCATCCCAATTCTCAAACACATAGGGACTAGGTACCGCGTCTTTGACGAACAAATCGATCCCAGCGAATCCTGCGGCCCAAGACTTCCAATTGTCCTCACTCCCTGGAATTTCAAGCTGCTGCGCACCATAAGCCTCGACCATGAGCGAAGCCCAAGAATCCCAGGTGTGGTAGCGGGGGTCGTAGACTAGCGCCATTATGAATAACCTCGAACATCGCCAAGGTCTGCGCTCAGCAGTAATTTTCCAAGCTGGTAATTACCACCGGCGACGTTTGACACGAACTGCAGTCGTAACTCTCGACGCTGCTCACGCAAGTCGATTTTAGTGGTAGAAGAATCGAAAGTGTACGGTCCGGTGGTATCGTCTGACCCTTGTGCATAAGACCGACCCTTGACGTACATTTCCATTTCACCAGAGAGGATAAAATCGGGTTCTACCCGCTCCAAGTGTAACCAATTATTTTGGCCAATGGCTGTCGGTTCTGAGGGTCCACCTGAGACCCACCCAAGATCATTGGTCTCGAAATAGGATTCGATCGCAAGCACCGAGGTGCCATCAACGGCGTCGGTCCCGTACTCATGCTGCCACATGGTGACGTAATTGCCGATCGTAGCGACGGTGAGCACAAGTCCAGCACCGGCGGGGATAGAAGCGGATAGTACGTCCCCGATTGTATAACCTTGCCCTGGATTGTAGATGATAGCCGAGGTGATAACACCACCGGCGACGATGATGTTAGCGGTTGCGCCCGTTCCAGTACCACCCGTCAAGGCTTGATTATTGTAAGTTCCATTCGTGTACCCAGCGCCAGCATTAGTGATCGTGAGACTCTCGATACCATTGGCCGAGGTGATTTCGCTTCCGGCTTCGATTGGTCGAGCAAACACTTGCGAAAAATAGCCAGCGGATCTTCGTGCTCCGACTGCTGTGCCCACGTCGTACCAGCAGTTTTCGCGAATATTGTAGATCACTGCATCGTTACATTCAGACTCTGAAGATCCATTCGGGAAGAACCACCAAACCTCGCCGAAACGAGGAACCTTGGTAACCCAGACTTTCTCGCGATATGTGTAGTTAAGGTTGTCGAA
>Ga0194126_10010839_pt1 | contig 11883 bp, 9 predicted proteins | sample TA2KigC150mmetaG_FD_148641 | JGI IMG/M metagenome (GOLD analysis project Ga0194126, IMG submission 148641) | Freshwater microbial communities from Lake Tanganyika, Tanzania - TA2015035 Kigoma Deep Cast 150m | ecosystem: Environmental > Aquatic > Freshwater > Lake | place: Tanzania: Lake...
TGATGAGAAAGGAGTAATAATTGTTCAGGGTGCACCATTTGGTGTTATAGCAGCAATTACTCCAATGACAAATCCGGTTCCCACAATTATTAATAATACAATCTGCATGATCTCTGCAGGAAATTCTGTTGTTTATTTGCCTCATCCATCAGCCCACAATGTTACTCTGGAAATATTTAAGATAGTGCACAGGGCAATTGTAGATGCAGGAGGACCTTCAAATTTAATAACTGCAGCAAAGGAATCAAAAATTGAAAATGCTTCAGTTATTTTTAAGAGTCCTGATGTAAATCTTTTAGTGGTAACAGGTGGACCTGGAATAGTAAGGCTTGCCATGAAGAGTGGAAAAAGAGCGATGGGTGCAGGTCCGGGCAATCCGCCTGTAATTGTTGATGAAACTGCTGACATTGAAAAAGCTGCTGCAGATATTACATTTGGTGCATCATTTGATAACAATATTTTATGCAATGAAGAAAAAGTCTGTATTGTTTTAAGAAGTGTTCTGGATAGGCTGCTTTCCGCCTTCAGGCAAAACAACACTGTAGTTTTAAGCGATGAACAGGCACGTAAAGTTACGGATACTGTTACAAAAGATGGTGAGATTGTTAAAGGTTATATTGGAAAAAATTGTGATTTAATCCTGAGGGATGCAGGAATAAGTGCGGATCCTTCCGTCAGGCTTGCAGTTTTTGTTACAAAAGAAGACCACCCGATTGTCCAGCATGAGCAGATGATGCCCATACTTCCAATAATAGTGGTTGATACTTTTGATGAAGCTGTGGCTGTTGCAGTGAGAGTTGAACATGGTTTCAGGCATACTGCAATAATTCATTCAAACGATATTGCAAGGATTACAAAATTCGGACAGGCAATAGGCACCACAGCATATGTTGTAAATGGGCCGTCGCAATCAGTAGCAGTTGATACAACCAAGGGTGGAACTGCATGGACTATTGCAGGTGCAACCGGTGAGGGAAACACAAGTCCAAAAACTTTTACAAGACAGAGAAATTTAGTGGTTAACAACGCAATGAATATTGTAAAGTAGGAATAAAAAATAAAAAAATAAATAAGAAGTATAATTAGTTTATGGTGAATAATTTAATTTTTATCAAATTACTTACTGAAAATAGGTTCAAAATATTTTCAAATTGGCAATTTATGTAAATTATTCAGCAAGAAATAATTAATTTATAGATTAATTTAGAAGGGTTTTTATATTTTTTAATTTAATTGTTCTTTTTTAAATTGTGTTATGTATTTGAAAAATTAGTAACTATTCAGCATAAATAAAAATAAAAAATATTTAAATGCACTATTTAAAAGTTGTTTTTACAACTGTTAAGAAAAAAGAATTATTTAAATATAACTTTTTGACTTATAAAACTTATCAAGAATATTAAGAAGACAGGAGAAAATAAAAAATGGAAGAAGCTATGGGTATGATTGAAACAAGGGGACTGGTAGGCGCTATAGAAGCTGCAGATGCAATGGTGAAAGCTGCAAATGTAAAACTTGTATCAAAAGAGTATGCTGGAAGCGGTCTTGTAACTATGACTGTTAAAGGCGATGTCGGTGCAGTTAAATCTGCTGTTGATGCAGGTGCAGCAGCAGCAAAAAGGGTTGGAGAAGTTGTAAGTGTCCATGTCATCCCGAGACCCCATACTGAGGTTAACAAGGTCATATCTGGCCGAATGGTAAGGTCCGGCAGCGGTCAGATTCCAAGAGTAAAAGCAGCTGTTCCAAAACCAAAATCTGAACCCAGTGCTGGCTAATGTTTGTTTTACAGCATAAGGTGCGTAAAACATATAAATACAATAATAAGAGGGTTTTAAGAGAGCGTTTTAAATGGAAAAATCCATAGGAATAGTTGAATTTCGAAGCATTGCAGTCGGTATAGATGCTGTTGATAAGATTGTCAAAGCTTCAGAGGTGGTTATTTTTGATGCAAGAACAATATGTCCGGGAAAATATTATATAATTTTTTCAGGACTTGTAAGTGCTGTAAAAAATTCCATGAGTATAATAGAGGAAGGCTGCAGCACTTTTATAATAGACTCTGTAGTTATACCCAATGTTTATCCCAGGATATTTTCTGCTGTTTCAGGAACATCAGAGATAAAAAGTTTTAAATCAATAGGTGTAATTGAAACACTGACATCGCCATCAATATTCTGGTCAGCAGATGCAGCAGTTAAGGCTACAGAAGTCGATATTGTTGAGATAAGGGTAGCGAGAGCAATTGGCGGCAAGAACATCTGTATTATAAACGGGGAACTTTCAGATGTCAGTGAGTCAGTGCGGGTTGGGATACAGTATCCTGAAGAAAAAGGATTTTTAGTAAACTATGAAGTAATTGCAGCACCACATCCGGATCTTTACAGAGCAGTGATGTAATATCTATCAACTGTTATTTCTATACTTTTATTATGTTTTCAAAGAGCTATAAAGTGTTGGGTGTAAACACATCTTTTAAATAAGTACAATTTAACAAATAGTTATCTAAATTATAAATTATCTGAATCATCTGTTTTTGCAGCTTGATTTCTTAAATATACGGTAAATAAATAGTATCTGAAAATGTATCTTTTAAAAAGTATCCTAATGTTATCTTAATATTATGATAATAGAGCTTGATTACGGAGATGAAAAATTAAAGGTTGAAATCAGCAAAAAAAATCTTCTTTACATAATTACGTCAAAGCCTGTTAAGCCTGTTTCAGACCCAAAAGATGCTTTATTAAAAAGCATAAAAAACCCTATTGGGTGTTTACCTCTTTCTGAAAGAATCAGAGGAAAAAAAAATATATGTATTGTTATATCCGATATCACCCGTGCTGTCCCGAGCAAACTTATTCTTGAAGTTATCCTGGGTGAGCTGTCAGACTGTGGTGTAAAAGAAGACCTCATTACTATTCTTATTGCTACAGGTCTTCACAGGCCCAATGTCGGCAAAGAGCTTGAAGGGCTTGTAGGCAAAGAAATAGCAGACAGGTATCATATTGTAAATCATAATGCCCGTGACAGGAATTCCTGCGAGCATATAGGAAATACAAAAAGGGGAACACCGGTAATTATAAACAGAGTTTTTTTAGATGCTGATTTTAAAATACTTACAGGTCTTATAGAGCCTCATTTTATGGCTGGATTTTCGGGTGGCAGAAAAGCAGTCTGTCCCGGTATCAGTTACATGGACATGTTCAGGCATTTTCATGGACCTGATATTCTTGAATCAGAAAATGCTTCAGTTGGGGTGCTTGATGGCAATCCTTTTCATGAGGAATCCACAGAGATAGCTAAATTGGCTGATGCTGATTTTATAGTAAATGTTACAATCAATAAAGACAAGGAAGTGACGGGAGTTTTTAGTGGAGACCTTGAGGAAGCTTTTTATGCAGGAGCAAAATTCTGCATGGATTCAAGCTGTTATCCCATTAAAGAGGAGGCTGATATTGTAATTACCACTGGTGGTGGACTCCCTCTTGATGCAACCCTGTATCAAACAGTTAAGGGTATAGTTGGTGCACTGCCTGCAGTAAAACAGGGCGGAATGATTGCTGTTGCTGCAGAATGCAGTGAAGAGATTGGCAGCAAAGAGTTCGTTGAAATAATTGAGCAGGAGAAAGACATTGACGGGTTCATGAAAAAAATTACCGACAGGGATTATTTCAAAATTGACCAGTGGGAATTTGAAGAGCTTATCAAGGCAAGAAGAAAAGCGGAGATATATCTTTACAGCGGATGTCTGCTTGCAGGTTCATATAAAATACCGCCTTCAACATTAAAGCTTGTAAGAACAGTTGATGAGGCAATAGAGATTGGATTAAGAAAATTTGGGGACAATGCAACAATAAGCGTTATACCTGAAGGACCTTATACGATACCTGTTAAATTGGAAAAAAAATTTAACCCATCCTCTATTTGATTAGTTTTAATCGTCTGTAATCTTTTTCATTCCAGCCAATATCTTATATTTTTATTCATACGACTACTGCAGTTTTTAATTGATTTTATTATGAAGAATATATTAAAATTACTTAACCCGTGGTTGTATTGAACTGTGTTTGTAAACTATGTTTATATTTTAATGGTAATCTTTACTTGATTAAAAATTGCAGCAGGAATTTAGGAATATGAAAGAAGAGCATATCAAATATTTAAGGGAAATTGCAGGGCAGGACAGGGTTTTTACTGATATTGAAGATAAAATCTGCTTTGGCTATGACTCCACAAGGCTTGAATACATGCCTGATGCGATAGTGAAGGTAAATGACAGCCTTCAGATAAGCAGCATTTTAAAGTTTGCAAATGAGTATAAAATCCCAGTTACCCCGCGCGGCGCAGCAACAGGGCTCAGCGGCGGGTGTCTTGCAGTCAGGGGCGGGATTTTGCTTGTAATGCTTGAGATGAACAGGATTTCAAATATCAATACAGTTGACCTTCAGATCGAAGCTGAAGCAGGGGTAATTACTATTGATGTTGACAGGGAAGCAAACAAATACGGGCTTTTTTACCCGCCTGATCCCGGAAGTTTAAAAACCTCGACAATCGGCGGAAATATTGCAGAAAATGCAGGCGGGCTGAGAGGTTTAAAATATGGGGTTACAAAAGATTATGTCAACGCTATGGAAGTTGTCCTTCCGATAGGTGAGATTGTAAATGTTGGCACAAAAACAGTAAAGAGTGTATCGGGCTACAACCTTGCTGACCTGATAGTAGGCTCGGAAGGAACTCTTGCAGTGGTGACAAAAGCAACACTCGGGCTTCTACCAGCCCCGCATGCAAGGGCAAGCCTTCTTGCGGCATTTAATTCAACGACTGATGCTGCAAAAACTGTAAGGGATATAGTAAGTGAAGGTGTGATAACTGCAACACTTGAATACATAGATAATGTTACGATAAATGCAATTGAGGATTACTTAAAGATTGGTCTTGACAGAAGCACGGGGGCAATGCTTTTAATTGAAGTGGATGGTCAGAAAGGTGCGGTTGATGCAGAGGCAGAAATTGTAAAGAAAGTTTGCACAAAAAACAATGCAACCTCCTGCAAGCTTGCAACCTCTGATGCCGAGCGTGATACTTTATGGTCAGCAAGGAGAGCTGCTCTTTCATCACTTGCAAGGGTAAGACCATCAACAATACTTGAAGATGCAACAGTGCCCCGAAGTAAAATTGTTGAGCTTGTTGAAGCAGTAAACAGCATTGCTTTAAAATACAGCCTTATGATTGGAACTTTCGGTCATGCAGGTGACGGAAACCTCCACCCGACTATTTTAACTGACCTGCGAAATAAGGAAGAGGAAACAAGGGTTGAGAAGGCTATTGAGGAAATTTTTGTTGAGGCAATAAAACTTGGCGGCACACTGTCGGGGGAGCATGGAATAGGGCTTACAAAAGCTAAATTTTTAAAGCTTGAAATTTCAGGTGATGTTTATGACCTGATGAAGAGAATCAAGCAGGCTTTTGACCCGAACAATATTTTAAATCCGGGAAAATTGTTTATCGAATAATATGAACAGATGGAGCAATTGATATCGTAATTAATGTATAAGACTGGATATAATTAAAAACCAGGATTAAATATTGCAGATTAGATAATATTGGATAAGAGATTTGCTGGTAAGTTTTAGAGTAGGTAAAATAAAATAATAAATGGTAAGTTAAAAGAAGATATAGATTTAATAGTTAATGTTATTGCCAAATTTAAGTGATATGAGTAGAAGATATGGATAAATCCATAGAAAAAACTGGAATTAGGGATAGGATTAAAGATAGGTTACAGATATCAGACAGGGACGATGATTTATTTGCATGCAGCAGGTGCGGAACATGCCTTTCAATCTGCCCAGTATACAGGCAGACTCTGGATGAAGGATGTGCGCCTAGGGGTAAATTGAGCTTAATTGAGGCGGTGGCAAATGGCAAAATACCCTTTACAGAAAAGGTTTCGCAGCGCCTTTATACATGCACAATGTGCAATTACTGTACAAAGGAATGCCCGAGTGGTGTTAAGGTTGATGAGCTTTTCAGGGCAGTAAGGTCTGACCTTGTTGATTCTAAAAAATATCCTGAAATACTTGATCTGTTAAAGGAAAGAATTGATAAAGCTTACAATGTCACCTTTGATACAAACCAGGGAAGGCTTGACTGGTTAAAGCAAATTCCTGATATAGATATTGATGAATATGTGAAAGATACTGCTGAAGTTGTCTATTTTGTCGGGTGTGTGTCATCTTTTTCACCCCGCTCCTTTGTAATTCCGCGTTCCATCACGCAGATTCTGAAAGGAGCTGGTGTGGATTTTACTCTTCTTGGAGAAGATGAATGGTGCTGCGGCTTTCCGCTCTTAAGTTCCGGAATGACTGCACAGGCACAGTTTCTTGCAGAACATAACATTGAAATGGTGAGGAAAAAAGGTGCAAAAATACTTATTACTTCATGTCCTTCCTGCTACCATACATGGGTGCATGAATATCCTGATTTTAGGGTAGGTGCCGGAGATGGTGTTGGGGATGGTGCTGGATATAGTTCCGGAGGTGGTGCCGGGGATTTTAAAATAATGCATATATCCCAGTATCTTCTTGAGTTAATAAAGAATAAAAAGATTAAATTAAATCGGATAAATGAAAAACAGACAGACACAAAAGTCACCTACCATGACCCCTGCGACCTCGGGAGAAATTCTGGAATTACACAAGAGCCAAGAGAGGTTATAAGAAGCATTCCTGGCGTAAATCTTGTGGAACTCCCGTTTAATAAGCTTCTGTCAAACTGCTGCGGCGGAGGAGGAAATCTTGAATCACTTAACCCCCAGCTTGCTGCAAAAATTGCAGAAGCAAAAGCGGGTGAAATAATTTCAACAGGAGCTGGGATTTTAGTTTCGGCATGCCAGCAGTGTGAAAGGACATTAAGCAATGCTTTGAAAAAAAAGAAAAGTCAGATAGATTATAAGATAAAGGTTATGGACATATCCGAGCTTGTGCTTGAGAGTATAATTGGACCTAATGATTAAGGAGGGTTTTTATGCAAATTGATGTTTATAATTTCCCTGATGAACTTTATTACGAGAAGAATCACTTCTGGGCAAAGGTTGACGATGACGGAAATGTTATTCTTGGGGCAACTGACTTTTTCCAGAAACTTGCGGGTGAGATTGTTTATATAGAGCTGCCAATGAAGGGCGCCAAGGTTGCCCAGAGCCAGTCTTTTTCGTCATTGGAGTCGGGCAAGTGGGTTGGAAAAATTTTTGCACCTGTTTCCGGAGAAATTGTTGTAGCCAACTCAGAGCTTGAGGATTCACCCGAGCTTATCAATCAGTCATGTTACGGGGATGGATGGATTGCAAAAATCAAGCCGTCAAATCTTGACGCTGAGCTTTCAAACCTTTATAAGACTGGACCTGAATTTGAAAACTTTATAAAAGAAGAGATTAAGAAACACAAGAAATAATTTATTTAGTATTTAGGTTTTTACAAATTTAATAATTAAACTATCATTTAATATCTATTATTAATTTAGTATTATTATTTATTTTTTTCTCTTTTTAAAACCTCTTTTTCATAGTCTTCTTTAGTTTTTTCACCATTTAAAAGTTGTTTTAAGAATTGCACATCTATTCCAATTCTTTTTTTCTTTATGGCTGCCAAGATTATTTCTTAGATAAAATCTTTTCTAAGTATTCAAGAGTATTTCGATTAAGAATTGTAAGATTATCCCCATCTTCTAAAAGAAATTTATAAACATCTTCTAAAGCATAACAAAAATTCTTTTTAGCCTCTTCGGGAGTATCACCAAAACTATATATTCCAGTAATAGAATCAGAAGCAGCCCAATCATTATGATCTCGTTCCAATCTTACTGCTATTGGTATATTTAATCTAAAGTCTTCTATTTCACATTCATATATAATTTCAATCGTTTCAGGGTTTTTTAAATAATTTTGATTTGTATATGTTTCCCCGTTTGTATAATTTCCAGTATAATCAGCAGGAATTATGGGTAAATTCATTCTTTCTCACCTTTGACTTGGCGTTGTTTAAATGTTTCAATGCTTTGTTTTAATACGCTTGATAATTCTTCTGCAATTTTAGGAGTAAGCCTAATTCTTGCAATAATCTTTGCTTTTACCTCTCCTTTTTTTAAAGTTTCTCCTTCTATTATTGGAGGAGTATCAATTTTAGCAAAGTATAAAACAAAATCATACATATTTTGACTAATTCTAACATTATTTGCATAAACATCTTCGGGCATTTCTTCTAAATCCGGATAAACAATTTTTATTAAATCATCTTTTTCTTTTATTTTTTCCATTTATCTACTCCTTATGATCTTTTCTGTATATGATTATAAGGATTTAAAACAAAAATAGCTGTATAACAAATCAAAAAATGAAAAATTCATCTTATTTATCATACTTTACTATTTTATTAAAATAAAAATGGACAGATTTCATCATGAGATCTGCCCATAAAATTCATTAATATTTGATACTTATTGTACTGCTTGTATTTTAAAAATCAAATCGAAATTGAATCTTTGCATTTTAGGTATTATTATTTTCAATGAAATAACCTATAAATCATATAGGAATTTATTCAGAAATTTTTTATAATTCGTTTTATTATCTCTTGGTATATTTATTATTAAAGTAATATCATTCTATAAAATAATGATATTTTAATAGATGCTTTAGAAACAGGAATAGATAGATTTTACAATAAGCCGTAGATAGATTAATAAAATGATTGATAGAATCTATTTACAGTTTGGTTTTATGAATGTTAATAATATTTATTATTATGGGTGAATAAAATTTTTAAGTTAATACTTTGATACTTTAATTGGCAAGGATTTTCATAAAATGACTAAGAAGAAATTTACAGTTGATGTTGAGCCCATTGGAAAGAGAATTTACCTTGATAAGCCCACAAATGCTCTCCATGCAATAATTGATGCGGGGATTGCCCTAAAATCTGTCTGTGGCGGCAAGGGCACGTGCGGGAAGTGCAGGATCATTATTCTTGATAATGCAAACACAGGAACCGCCACAAAAATCGCCACAGAAACTGGCGCAATAACCGGCTCAAAAACAGGCATAGAAAGCGCTGAAAAAATAAGTGCAGAGATAGTCCCGGAAGCAAATGAGCAGGAAAAGAAAGTCTTAAGCCAGAGTGAAATCAGTCACGGTGTCAGGCTTGCATGCCAGCAGAAATTCTCAAAGGATGTAAGTGTCTATATTCCTGCTTCATCCCTGACCGAAGAACAGAAGCTTCAGATTTCAGGGGAAGAGACTGAAATTGCTGTTGACCCGGTTTTTAAGAAATACTACATTTGTCTTTCAAAGCCTACCCTGTCTGATATGGAATCAGACTTTTCAAGAATAAAAAGGACTATAAAAGAGCAATTTGGAGTTAGCATTGAAAATATAGATTACAGGGTGCTTGCTGGGATGCCAGAAATTTTAAGAACAAATAACTGGCAGGTAACTGCAACAGTCAGGGGCAGCGAAATAATTCTTGTTGAGGGTGGAGACCAGACTAAAAATGCATATGGAATTGCAGTGGACCTTGGCACCACGAAAATTGCAGTACTGCTTATTGATCTTTTAAGCGGTAAAACCATTGACAGGAAAGGTGTAATGAACCCTCAGATAAGCTTTGGTGAAGATGTAATGAGCAGGATAAATTATGCAATGCAGAGCAGGCAAAATGCAGATAAAATCCAGAAAGTAGTAATTGAGCAGCTAAATACAACAGTAGATGAGCTTGCAGAAGAAAATGGCATCACCACCGCGCAGATTATTGAAATGACCCTTGTTGGAAATACAGCAATGCATCATTTGCTGCTTGGTTTTCCTGTAAGGCAGCTTGGTCTGTCTCCTTTTGTATCACTTACAACAAGCCCTCTTGAAATAAAAGCAAGAGAAATCGGGATATCTATTTCGACAGGCGCCTACATTTATCTTCTTCCGCCAATTGCAGGATTTGTCGGTTCTGACCATGTTTCTGTGGTTCTTGCAGCAAAAATAGATGATACAGAAGGTAACTGTATTGGAATTGATATTGGAACAAATACCGAAATTGTTCTTAAAAGCAAAAGAGGTTTTGAGAGTGTCTCGACAGCTTCCGGACCTGCTTTTGAGGGTGCCCACATAAAATATGGGATGAGGGCTGCACCGGGTGCAATTGAGAGAGTTATAATAGAACCCGATACGTGTACTCCGAAAATACAGACAATAAATGATAAAAAGCCGGTGGGTATCTGCGGCTCCGGTATTCTTGATGCAGTGGCTGAAATGCTTAAGTCAGGTATAATAAACAGCAGGGGGAAATTTCAATCTGAATCAAAATGTTTATGCAGTGATGAGAGGGGAAGCCTGCAGTATATTCTGGAGCCCTCCGAATACAGGAATTTAACAGGAGAGGAAGAGGCAAACGGTCCTGATTTGGAGAAGTGCCCCCTGGGTAAAGTTTCAATAAATCAGGCTGATATTGTGGAAATCCAGCTTGCAAAAAGTGCAATCCGCACAGGAATAAATGTGCTTCTTGAAAGTGCAGGACTTGATTTTGACCAGATTGACAGAGTAATTATAGCAGGTGCTTTTGGCTCTTACATTGACCCGAAAAATGTTGTTAATATTGGAATGTTTCCAAAAGTCTCTTTGAAAAAAATTACACAGATTGGAAATGCTGCTTCTGTTGGTGCAAAAATGGTTTTAATTTCAGGCATGCAGAGAAAGAAGGCTGAAGAAATAGCTAAAAAAATAAAATATCTGGAGCTTACAGTGTTTCCAACTTTTTCAGACCATTTTGCAAAAAGTACTCTTTTTCCCGAGCCATCAGAGATTATTTAAATATATTTTGCGGGTTTACTAATTTTTTGAAATTAATATGAGAAATATTGTAGATAAATTTATAAATCTTGAAGATATAAAAGAGGAGATAGAATTTAAAAAGCCCTACATAAAGCAGGGCTTATTCACCTTTTTTTCACCTTTTTTTCAATTATTATTTTATATAATTTAGTATCTTTGTCAAGAAAATTAAGTATAAATAAATCCGGCAATAGAAAAAAACAGTTAAATAGTCTTAATATGTTTAGACGTAATAGTTTTATATATAAATATTTTGTTGTTTTATTTCTAAGTTTTTTATTATTATCCATAATATCAATTTTATTATTGATAAGTAGCTGCAAGATCAGTTCTGAACAGAAAAATGAAAACATAGCGGAAATAAATACTTCAAGTGGCAGCATTAATACCAAAAACATAAGTGAATTTAATGATGATTCAAATAATAAAGAAATTGAAAGTAACTTAAGCGCACAGATTTTAGACAAGGAAATACTAAATGCAGGCTGTGATGCCACCCATCCCCCATTTGAATTTCTACAGGATGGTCAGATTGTTGGGTTTGATATTGATATTATAAAAGAAATAGCAAAAAGGCTTGATAAACAAGTTGAGATAATCTCCACAAGCTATGATGCGGATTTTAAAATTCTCAGGGAAGGTGAAATTGATTTAATAATATCTGCAGTTCCCTTGAATAAGGAAAAGGAATCAATAGTTGATTTTTCCATACCTTATTTTAGGATGAATTATCTGCTTATATCACTTATCGGTTCGGAAATAAAAGTAAAGGAAAGTCTAACAGGTAAAAAAATTGGAATTTTAGAGTTAAGTGATAAGTGTCTGGATGAGGATTACCTTAGGAAATTTGAAATTGTTTCTTACAATGACATACTGCAACTTTTAACAGCTTTAAAAAATGCTGAAGTTGACGCGGTGCTGCTGACTGTTCCAATTGCAATAAATATATTAAAAGAAAATAAAGATATGTACACTGTACTGGAGGAAATCCAGTCAAACAAGGAGTTTTC
>Ga0194126_10010840_pt1 | contig 11882 bp, 12 predicted proteins | sample TA2KigC150mmetaG_FD_148641 | JGI IMG/M metagenome (GOLD analysis project Ga0194126, IMG submission 148641) | Freshwater microbial communities from Lake Tanganyika, Tanzania - TA2015035 Kigoma Deep Cast 150m | ecosystem: Environmental > Aquatic > Freshwater > Lake | place: Tanzania: Lake...
TGAAACCCGTGTATCCATTGCAAACAGCAAAGAGCCATAATTTTTAAATTTTCATTCACAAACAGCCTATTTTTTGGTAAAAGTAATAAAGCGTTGGTGTCGGGGAAAAGCCTTGGTAGTGACATGCTCAGTTTTGGGCTTATCTGAGCAGCTTCGACACCGACGCTCTTTTTGTTTTTAGTCATGTAAGTTATCAACGAATAAATTTGTTAGCTAAATTATTACATCGTTCTTATGACTACCACAGAAATAGAAAAGACAGACCTTCAAGCTATCGATAAGATAGTCGAAGGACGTGTCAGGATAAAAAAAGAAATCTCAAAGGTTATTGTTGGGCAGGAGGAAGTTATTGACGACCTCCTTGTAGCCCTCTTTTGCAAAGGACATTGTTTGTTTGTGGGAGTGCCAGGACTTGCAAAAACGCTCCTTGTGAGCACCCTTGCAGACGTCTTAAACCTGAGGTTCAACCGCATACAATTCACTCCCGATCTGATGCCTGCCGACATTACGGGCACTGATATACTGGAACAGGACCACGCCTCAGGGAAAAGGTTTTTTAAATTCATCAAGGGTCCTATTTTTTCAAATATCCTGCTGGCCGACGAGATTAACCGCACGCCTCCAAAGACACAGGCAGCGCTGCTCCAGGCAATGCAGGAATACAAAGTCACCGCCAGCGGCACTACCTATTCTCTCGATCTGCCATTCATCGTCTTTGCCACACAGAACCCCATCGAGCAGGAAGGCACATATCCTTTGCCCGAGGCGCAACTCGACCGATTTATGTTTCAGATTAATGTACAATATCCCGCAAAAGAAGAAGAAATCGAAATTGTAAGAACAACCACTTCCACATATAAACCAACGATAAATAAGGTTTTCAGTCCTGAGGAAATAACGGATCTTCAAGACCTCGTTACCAGGGTGCCGGTTGCTGATTATGTGCTGGAATATGCCATCAGATTAGTCCGGGCATCAAGACCAACTGACCCCAGCGCACCTGACTTCATAAAAAAATGGATCAGCTGGGGGGCAGGCCCTCGTGCCTCTCAATATCTCATCCTCGGAGGCAAGGCACGCGCATTACTGGACGGCAGGTATGCCGTTACCTGTAACGACGTTCGAGCACTCGCCAAACCTATCTTACAACACCGTATTATTACTAATTTTCACGCTGAAGCCGAAGGGAAATCGTCTTTGCACATCATCGACCAGTTACTCGATACTATAAAAGAACACGCGTGATAAATTTGCGATTTTGGATTTGCGATTTTAGATTTATTATTTGTTTTCAACGAGTAAATTCGTAAATCACAAATCGTAAATCTAAAATTATTTCTTTACGGTTAGTTCTATGGCAGAAAACCCTTTTGATCCAGTAACACTGTCCAAGATTGCCAGCATGGAACTCCGGGCAAGGCTCGTGGTAGACGGGGTATTGTCGGGTATTCATAAAAGCCCTTACAAGGGTTCGAGCATCGAATTCCTGGAACACAAAGAATACTCTCCTGGAAACGAGATAAAACATATTGATTGGAAGGTGCATGCAAGGACGGACAAGTATTACATCAAGGAATTCGAGGAGGAAACGAATCTCAAGTGCTATATATTCCTTGATACCAGTGGATCGATGGAATATAAATCTACAGGTATCAGTAAATTTGAGTATGCTGCAACACTTGCTGCCTCCCTCGCATATTTATTGTTGAAGCAATCGGACATGGTTGGACTGATCGGCTTCAGTGACAGGGTATTGCAATACATACCACCGAGGTCCCGTGTCACACACTTACATGTCCTCTTAAATACCCTTGCAGAATTAAAACCAGCGGGTAAGTCAAATACGAGCATCATCCTCAACGAATTCATCGAAAAGATAAGCCGGCGATCATTAATTATCATCATATCTGATTTTTTTGATGATATAAACAAGGTAATCAAGCAGGTAAAGTATTTTCAATTCAAGAAAAACGAGGTTATTTTATTTCATATACTTGATCCGTACGAACTGACATTTCCTTTCGAGACAATAACGTATTTTGAGTCGATGGAAGACGAGAGGCGTATCCTGGCAGACCCGAAGTCCATAAAAGACCGATATCTTTCCGAAATGAACCGCTTTCTTGAACAATTCAAACAGGCATGCTTTGAAAATCAAATAGACTATTGCCTCATTGATTCCTCGACACCGCTGGATCAGGCTTTAATCCGGTTTCTGGCAAGAAGAGAAAGCGCTCTTTAAACAAATACCCATGTTTGATAAAATTTGTACCGTACAATAAAAAATTGTAATTACTCAAGATTAAGTTGAATAGCTCGAATTGGAAAACGTACAACAAAACCCACCCCTTAACCCCCTCCCAAGAGGGGAATAAAGAACTCCCAGGAAGGAAGTAAGAAAGTCCCCTCTTGGGAGGGGTCAGGGGTGGGTTCGCTTCCTTGTGCTGGTTCACGGCTTGCAGCCTGAACCAAAACATTTCGTTTCAATCGGGGACAATTGAACCAGCAAAAGAACTTTTTTGGAGGCCTTGATAACAATGGAACTGAGCCTTTTCACAGTCGGTGGTATCTCTGCCTTTGTATACGCCGGTGTTACGCTATTCCTTTATGTCTACCTGTGGACGCGCTGGAAAGTTATTGACGGCGGTGAGGCCAGCCAGATATTGACGATGATACACCAAAAGCACGGTGAGTGGTCAGTCCTCTGGTGGAGTATCATCATTATACCGTACGCCATGATTCCTGTGTTTCTGGCAGTCCTGATATCGCTTTGGAAAGACGAACCTGCCTTTGCCTCGATGGCATTCATTGCCGGTATGACAGCCTTCATTCTGGGAATTATCGGTCCCCTGAGGAGCGCCACAACGACAGAGACCCTGTCTCGTATCCACGCTGCAGGAAATGAGGTTGAAAAGACGATAACCCAGGTTGTATACAAGTCAGGCGAATCCTATGGCAAGGGACTCTTCTGCCTCTTCGGCGCTACCTGACTGCTTGGCTGGGTAGGCCTGTCAGGCCTGGCGATGGTGCGCACGGCGGCATTCCCGCACTGGTTGGGATGGCTGGGCATTATTGTTGCTCTGCTTTATCTGTTGGGTCTGATTGGACGTCTCTTGTGGAAGCCTCTTGCAACAGCCCAGGCCACTGCATTCTTCCTCTTCCTGTCCTTTGTCCTGCTAACGGGATTGCGGCTTATTGGAATATTATAGAAAGTAAACTGGGCTTCGGCAGCTTTGTTTGCGATTACACGTTTTTATAACAAAATTCCACCCCCTTCACCCCCGCCAGCGGGGGGACAGAAGGTTGTCCCCCTCCGCGAGGGGGATTAAGGGGGAGGAACTTTTGTTTGAAACTCCCATACATTAAATTAGGTTGAGTCAAGTAAAGCAAAACACGATAATTCAAACTTATCCTGCTTGAAAAGATAGCTCGCTTATTGTATAAATACAAAAGATAAAGGTTGGAATGAATACTTTAAAAACTAAAATACAAGTTGTCAGAGCACAAAACATCGTCGTCACGGACAATTCTATAACAGTTGACCTTGACGATAGGCGCACCATTTCGGCTCCACTTGCGTGGTATCCACGGCTTTTGCATGGTAAACCCGATCTGGAACATTTTGAATCGGATTATAAAACAAGGAGAAAACGATGAAAATGAATAAATTCCCTGATACTTGTCCTCTTTGTGGAGGGACGAAAAAAGAAGGGAAGACCACGTTTACCGCAGACTTAGGATTTGGGGTAGTCGTGGTAAGAGAAGTGCCTGCAACAGTATGTTCTCAGTGCGGCGCAGATTGGATCGGAGATGTTATTGCAGAAAAGTTGGAAAAAATTGTGGAGAATGCACGCAGGAAACATCATTTAGTTGAGGTTACCACTCTATCTGCATAATATTTCAAGGTAGGCAATATACTAAAAGATAATCTGATGTAAGTTTAAATCCCAGGCTAAAGCTTGGGTTTGGAGCGTATCTGATCATACCTTCTTCATTTCTCTAAATACCACCTGAAAAAATTATACGGCAGGAGGCGAAACAATCGCTCTGTTGACGTTAACGCAAAAAGACATTCGGCCAATAAACCACAAAGAGATTTTGCACGTCCGTGAACTCGCTTTGAAGTAGTTTCTTATAATAAATACTTGGAAATCTAGGAATGGATTTATACAAGGAAGATTTTTCTCTAAATTCTTTCTTATTAATGCCTCTTTTTTGGGTACATTAGCAAGAGTAACTCTTCCGATGACTTCCGCGCCGTACGGCGAATATTGTTACCGCCCAATGTGCTGAATCGCCCTTTGACAATTTTTTTTCCTACATTAAACCACATTTGAGCTGTCTCTATAACGATCTTACCAGAAAGACCATTACTACATTCTCCAGATGGAAATGTAAAGATAACAGTTACTCCTATATTTGCTAAAGAAGAAATCAATTTTTCCAAAGCAAGTTTTGACTGGCTTTTATTACTAAAATAAGATTGTGGCCTATCTTCAATTGGCGGGTATCGGCCAACTCCTATTACAGAATTACATTGGCCTTGTGCTATAGTTTCAAAAACATGATAAAAACGGCTATATTGCACACCTGAATATGGAGGGTCAATAAAAACTAAATCTTCCGATTTCAAATTTTTCACAAAATCAATAGCATCTGAAACAAAAGCTTTACCAGGAACTATTGCATGCCTTGGACAAATTTCATGTAAAGCTTTTTTGCAAATTAATAGGGGATCCCTTTCCCAAGCTTCGAGTATAAATATCTCTGCTCTTGGGGTTGGCTGAAATGGCTGTGCTGTGTGGCCTGGGGCAGCCGCACACTTACTAGCAGTAAATATTGTAGCAGCAATACATACCGATCTTTCAGGTTCGTTTGTGGGAAGATATTTAAGCATATAATCAAAAGTCAATGCCTGTGTAGGACTAAAATAATGCCCTCCGTAAGCATTCCAAATAGGCCCAATCCTTGATAATTCTTTACAAAGCGCTCTTGCTTCTAATACAAGTTTTTTCGCACTTTTTTCTAACAGAACTGCTTCTCTCCAAAGATGCGCTGCACATCGTATATTTTTAACTTTATTAAGCCATTTCTTTATAAGTTGATTAGAATCCAGTGGAAAATTTCTTCCAATAACTGCACGCGCCAATATAGCAGAAAAGGTTTGCAAATCTACTGCAAGAACAGGTCGTGGAGTTTTTTCTGCGGTAAACCATGCTACTGAGCCTGCACCACAGAACAAATCGACAATTCTTCGAACATATTTGGCCTCTTGACAAATCAACTCGCCAAGTCCATTCTGAAGCATGGAACGTTTTGAACCCATATATTTCATAGGTCAAGGCCCCAAAGCGCAATCCGCTCGCAACTACTCAAGACGGAAATTGCTAGAGAACACTCGCGTTGCCAGTGAGAATAGGATGCATTCGTTTTATTATCATTTTTCCATTCTTGAATTTCGTTTACGGCCATTTCAATATCTGCCCACAAATCTTTTAAATTATCTGGTTCATTTCCAGGTTCCCAAAGGCCACGATCTTCACCAAGAGGGTTCCACCAAAATTTCAAATCGTTATTTCCAAAGCCAGCTTTTTTAATAAGTTGTGAGCAGGCTCCTGTCGCAATTCTAAGTAACAATGTGGCTCGTGAAACGACTTGTAAATGATGTTTGGGATCGTCAATCTTTGCCTTTTTTTGCGCCTCAGTGATTACGATTGGATCCTCTGAATTGGTCTTACGCATTAGAAAATCTTTCCATAATTTTATGGTATCGCGAATTCCTAATCGACTCAACATCAATGAAATTACTTTCTCAAAATCGGTTGGATTATCTTTCACACTTTTTCCGGTACGTGCTTTAAAACCTTCTTCCAAAATCAAACGCAGTAAATATCGATCTAAAATTTCGAAGGGAGCATTAGTTGGTTCATTTATACTCCATAAATTGTAAATGAAATCCGAAGAAGATATCACATCTAAGGGTGTTACATAATTCATCTGAGTTGGTCTGTAACTTGCTTCGTTTCTCGCATTCCTATCTTCTGTTAAACGTTGAAGATCAAGTCCCCAAGTTTTAAGCCATTTATTTCCTATTGACCCAAATGAAATCCCTATATATAGTTCTTGTAACCAATCTTGTAATGGTATTCCACCTGGTTGAATTATCTTAACGAGTAATTCTGCGGAACTTTTTCGAACTGCCCAATGCTTAAGAATCAACCAAGCCATATCGTGAGTTCCATGTGTATTCTTCCCTGCAGGCTGACAAGGTTGACAATTACCATAATTCTCTATAGCAAAGTGTCGTCGATTAAAAATACCAATTCCTTCGGTAGCCAAAAGAGACATAGCTGCCCGCAATTCAGCGTAATATGCTAAATGTCTCGCTGCATCCCTATTCCCTTGAGAATGACAATTAAGTGCTCTACCAAGAAAGCCCCAACCATCGGCACAATGGAGTGGAGCAGATGCAGCAACGTATTGTGTCAAATCAGTATGTTTAACAGAGCATCCCGGTTTAGTATCTGCATCTAATGCATCTATACAACTATTACGATATCGATTATTCTTACCAATCCACCTGTTACGACAAAAATGAGGTTTTAGACTTTCAAATGCATCTTCGATTGCATTTCTAGAAGCTTTTCGCAAAATATTTTTCTGATTGATGCTGAGTTTTGGCTTTTGCCGTATTGACATCCTTATGTATATCCTAAACAAGCTAAAACATCCCTTGAACAATTACCAATATCCCCCTTTTGACTTTCAAGGTGTCGTAACAATTGTAATCGCAATTCTTTATAACCACCACTTCCTCGAAATGCTGCCTTAAGAGTCCGTTCTTCGTCTTTTAGGTCAGGAGCCGCAGATGTTCTCCAATCATATGTTGCAAGACCATTAGCAATATCTTCAAGCCACTTAGTCATGTCTTGCTTTTTCCCTGATTTAAGTGCTTCACGCACAGCAACCTCATCTGTTGCTCCAGCATCCAAATCGATAACCCAATTCTCCAATTTAAGTTTTTCAGCACAAACATAACATAAATCATTTGTTATATATAAAATCGCTCTGATACCCTGATCTGTGTTGAGTAATGTATAAGAGCCAGCAAACGCAAGGTCTTCAACTTGCTCAAGATTTTCTTGGTTTGCTTTTTTACGAAGTTCTTTGACCCATGGTTCATTGCATTTCTCGACAGCATCCCTTATTTTCTGTCCTGTGAGGATAAGGAAAGCCGCCTGCTGAGCTCGACTCCAGGGCAAAACTTCTTGGTTACTTCCGAGTTTTGCACCAAACAGCCCGCCTATTTTCACTCGTTTACTTTCCCATGCCTTTATATAGGTTGCCAGAAGCGATCTTATCCATGCGGCTTGACTCACCATAGGTTGCTTTAATCCAGACTCACCCAGCATATTAATCCGTTGATACCATGGGCTTTCTGGGTGCGACCAGAGTGTTTCTACAAGTTCTTGAGCTCGTGTTTCACGATAAATGGAGTGACCTTCAAACTTTTCAAACCAATCTTCTGTGCGAAGCAAAGGGTACATATCAAATGCAAGGCTCGCATTAATACGTTTAGGTTTAATATTTATCGTCCAGAAAAGGTAGGCTTGCCAGCTAATATCAAGACCATGAAAAGCAACAACAGGTAATTCAAAATTATCATTCAAAGTCTGTCCTTCAAATGCCCATAATCTATGTTGGCCATCTATCACTTCAATAGGATGTAATGGACTCGGTTTCCAGTTAGGACCTGTAAATTTTTGGGGAAGTCTAATAGTTGTAATTGATTCATTTGAATCATCGATAGTAATGATATCTTTCTCCGATACCCTTTGCCCATGCCTCATATCACTGGGTTTCAAAATATTAACAACGATAGACGTAGGAAGCCAACCTGGTTTCAGTAGATCATCATACTGACCCGATTTCCGCTTTGATTCGCTAAGGTCTGACCAAGGATAGCCATAATGTATGAATTCAGTAATTTCTTTAGAACGACTTTCGTCATGCCTACGCTGAATACCTAAGTCTTTGGAACGCAGTAAACCACCTGCCGTAGTCCTACGTTGAATACCAGAAAGTGCTTTTAAATCAGATGCAGGTAAAGTAAAGATATAAAAATGGGGGGCAGGACGGCCTCTGTGTTCCTTTACATCAAAAGTTACTTTATCCCATTCTTTTAGCCACTGACGTACTTTAAGTGCAACTATTTCTCGGGAAGCGCTTTGATGAGACTGTTTCATATAGGCACTCCTTTTTAATGAAAACAAATCACAGGTTAGTAATAGAAATTTTACGAAACGCTGTTATCTATATAGGGACATTCAGCAGCAGCAAATTTTTATATTTGACTTCATATCAATGATGGCAATCGTGTTGCCTAGAAATTTTTTGTTAATTAAGCCTTCATTTATGCTGCCTGTGTAAAGCATAGGAAATGCATATTTTTAAAGATATTCTCTTCTATTAACATGCACACGTCAAGTTATAGAATTTTGATCATTGTCAACTACTGCAATTAACGAGTTAAGGTAGCAAACTCACTGTTTTACGTCAAGGGCATTATTAAATTTACAGGTTGAGTTAATTTAGAATACGGATTGCAAGACATACGAAGAGAGGTAATTTCTATTTATTTTATGGTTCATCGCGAACCATCAAATAGTGGTCAATGCCTGCCTCTTTAAACATATCTCCAATAACCTCAAATCCGTGCTTTTGGTAAAAGTCTTTCAGGTATGATTGGGCATGGACTTTAAATTTCCTGAAGCCCTGATCCTGTGCAACCGAGAGCATAAACTCCGTTAATTTGTGGCCAAGACCTTTTCCACGATACTGCTTCCGTATCGCCACCCGCTCCAGTTTTGCATACTCATCAACGGCGCGTATGCGGCCTGCAGCGAAGGGTTCTCCGTCCATTTCTCCCAGGATATGTGTTGCTGAGAAGTCATGTTCATCGTGTTCAATATTATACGAAACGCCCTGTTCTTCTACGAACACGATACCACGCACTATGAAGACCTTGATCAGGTCATCCGGATTCGTTACAACTTTAAACATTTTATTTGGGTAAATCTATAACTAGCCAATTCTCGTGGCCTGGTTCAAGCTGCTGTCCTGCGGAAGGAATCAATTTCCAGAAACTGCTGTACCTCTTTTTTGCCGGATTTTCCCTCGTCACCAGATACCTTTTTTTCTCTGACATAATGTCATTATACGTCTGGAACATGTGGACACGGCCAAAGACAATATTTAAACAATGATCTGCAACGAATAAGATACAATAATTCTTTTTGTCGGATAAAATCATTCGATAAGAATACGATGTGACGTCAATTACTTGCGTCGGCGTGGCGACTGAAAGTGCCTGCACAATCAGGGGAACTAATTTCTTTATCTCTTCGTCCTGAAAGACCCTGAAAGTTCCCTTTCTCTTAAACAACCCTTTTTCCCTATAATAAATATCCGATATTACTTTTGTAATAAAGTCTTCTGACAGCTTATAAGGATGATTAAACGTGATGCGTTGCTCACCCCTTTTCACAGACAATTCATCGTGTTTTACGGTAATCAGACCATCCTTATAGACATCTGCATGGATATCCCATAATCTGCAGGATAATATCATGCAGATTATAACAGCAAATAAAATCGTTCGTTTCAATTTTTGGTTTTTCATATATATAATTTATGACCCTTCAACAATATTCTTGAATATTCTTGCCACAGAGGACCAGAAGGCACAGGGGAAAAACCTTCTATATTACAAATTTATAAAACCTTGCTTTCCCCATTTACATGAGGACAGGTTTTAGCAAAGATTTTTAAAACAAGTGTTTTTGCAAGTTATATTACCTCCCCTTCCTCCCCTCCTTGCGAAGGAGGGGAAAGAGGGGTGGTTAATTTGATTGTGTCTTCACCAAGCTGTGATCTCTGTGTCCTCTGTGGCTATTCTATAACTAATCTTCCAGGTGCGGAATAGTCCGTCTCATGCGTTTTGCCTCGCCCTTGCGATGCTTGGTTTCCAGCCTGCGTCTCTTTGATGCAAATGTAGGTTTTGTTTTACGGCGGGGTTTTGGCTTTTCGGCTGCCTTTCGGATTAATTCAACCAGACGGTCAATTGCGTCCTGCCGATTACTTTCCTGTGTACGGAAACGCCTGGCTTCGATAATCAATACGCCTTCTTCGGTAATCCGCCTGCCGGCCAGGTGAATCAGCCGATTGCGAACGTCATCGGGCAGTGACGGTGAGTTGACCACATCAAAACAGAGCTGCACAGCGGTGGCGACCTTGTTGACATTCTGTCCGCCAGGTCCCGGGGAACGGATGAATTTCAGCTGAATTTCACCCTCGTCAATTGCGATAGTGCGTGTGATTTGAATCATATCCTTACCCTTTTACACTACACAGAAAATAAGAATATTTTTTATAGGATACTATAAAAAATATGCGGTAATGGCGATGATGAAGTAAAACGACAACAGCAAAAACCCTTCCCACCAGTTGCTCTTATTATCGTGAACGACCAGCCACACGCCGCCAATGGACATGCCCAAGGTGATCAATTCGATCTTGTTAAAAATCAGGTTGAAATTTTGGCCAAAAAGACCTGCGATAAGAACGCAAATGGGCGACACAAAGAGGGCAATCTGCGTACTGCTCTCTGCGGCAATGGCAAGGCTCAGATTGATCTTGTTCTTCACGGCGCTGGTGACTGCCACGGAATGTTCGGCTACGTTGCCGACCAACGGCAAGATGATTAAGCCCACAAAGGCGGGCGGAATGTGTGTGGATGCAACAAGGGGCTCGATCTGATGCACCAATATCTCTGAGATATAAACAAGCCCTCCCGTTGCCGCAACAAGGACAAAAAGGCTCTTTGCCATACTCCATTTGGGCGCTGTCGCCTCAATTGCCTCGTGGATAACCTGGGATGCCTCCTTTTTCTCACGATTCATCATGGCGTAAAACATCCCCACGAAATAGACCACGAGCAGGACTATGGCGATGCTGCTGCTGTATTTGTTAAGGGCAAGCAAGGTATCCTCTCCCGCAAAGATGGAGGGCACACCAAAGCACATGGCGGCCAGAGAAAGGTGAATGACGGTGGGACCGGTAATATTAGGGCTCAGTTTCAGGTCTCCAAATTTTACGCCTCCGGCAAAAAGACTTAATCCCAGGATGAGCAGGATATTGCCGATGACGGAACCAATCAACGAGTATTTCACAATATCTATCAGGCCGCTCCTGATGGCAATGATTGCGATTACCAACTCCGCCGCATTACCGAAGGTGGCGTTGATAATGCCCGAAAAGTGATCCCCCGTCTTCTCGGAGATTACCTCCGTAGCCTCGCCTAAGAAATGTGCCAGAGGCACCAGCACCGCCGAGGCTAGAAGAAATGTCGCAACGGCCGGGAAATGGAGATGGTGGGCAAGAATGGTAACCGGTATAAGCAGGAGCAGGTAATGCCAGAAACTGAGTTTGGGAAACATTTGTAAAAACCATTTATCCTTTCATTTTTAGCTCAATGTATGTTTTCAACCCAGCGTTCAACATCCCTCCCTTACTTCTGTCGTGATTATATCTTCCCACGTGAGTAATTTAAACTTCTCATGATCTTTCAGTTCATCTTCTAGAAACGTTATGTGTCTTGTAAGTCTAAAGAGGCTTAAAAAATATTCTTTTAAATTTTTTATGGCGGAATCGGTAAGCATGAATGGAATAAAAAAAGGCTGAGATCGGGAAACGCACCGCTAACCTCAACCTTTTCTTCAATATTTTTAGTCTTTTTATATTGGTCGGGGCGAGAGGATTTGAACCTCCGACCTCGACGTCCCGAACGTCGCGCTCTAGCCAAGCTGAGCCACGCCCCGCAC
>Ga0194126_10010842_pt1 | contig 11881 bp, 12 predicted proteins | sample TA2KigC150mmetaG_FD_148641 | JGI IMG/M metagenome (GOLD analysis project Ga0194126, IMG submission 148641) | Freshwater microbial communities from Lake Tanganyika, Tanzania - TA2015035 Kigoma Deep Cast 150m | ecosystem: Environmental > Aquatic > Freshwater > Lake | place: Tanzania: Lake...
TCCTCCGGCATGATCTTCTTGATCATCTCCTTCAACCGGGAGATATCGGGGGAAACATCCAGATCCATGACCGCCGAGAGCTTACCGTTCATCCCCCAGATGGTTAAATTGGTCACACCCGGCGCTTTTCCGGTCAAGTAAATCTGATGGGGCGTCAGCACCATGGCCATCGCGATTTCCGGGATTCCCTCGGGGGTTCCAAGCGAAACCCTTTTGACACGGTGCGGACTTGAAAGGATAACGGATTTTCCTACTGTCAAGGTCAGTTGCCGGGTCAATGCCGTCTCTACGGTTATTTGTTGAGGATCCTCGGCCCAGACAATGCACGGGATGACGAAGGCCAGCAAGAAGATGTCCGGCAATCCGATCCAACAGGCTTTTCTTAAAATGCCTCTTCGGATAGTTTTGGCTTCCATGCTCTACTTCCCCTCCTCAAATTTCTTTGTGGTGACCTTGCCTCCCTGAATCAGTTCGACAGCAAAAACATTGGATACTGTCTGGACAGGCGTCCCAGCGGATGCAGGCTTGGATTTTTTCCCCTTGACCCCGGCAACCGAACCTTGCGCTGAATACGATGTCAACAAGGCGGGGATGGAAATCCCTTTGGTTAATGCATCCTCGGCATCGGTCAACCCTCTTAAGGCCAATTGTATTTTTCCTTGGATTGCGGATAGGGACAGCTTTTCGGCCTCTTCCGGTGTCACTTCAAGGGTGATCACATCGACCGGCGCCGGCTGCTGCTCCTTTCCTTTGGCAGTTTCGCGATCCGGTCCCGAGGCAAGGACCAATATATTTTCAAGGACTATTTTCGTAAACGGCTCCGCATCTTTTCCCTTGACCATCGTGACGAGGACATCCACCCGGTTTCCCGGATGGACAAAACCCGCCACCCCGATCACTCTATCCACCTTCACCGTCACCGCTCGCTTCTTGGATCCAATGATCGCGGCGACGCCCCCGGTCTTTATATCTTTGGCGGCCAGGCGGGATTCAAAGAAAGGTTCATTGGCCTTGATCGAGGAGATAACCACCCTGCCGATCAAGGCATTCATATCCGTAAAAGCACCGGAAGGGATGCTGCTCTTGAGAAACGGATCCATTTTCATCATTTCTTTCACGATGACGGCCCCCCAGCCCAGGTCGATTGTGGCAATCGCGATAGGCTGGGTTTGCAGGGGAGGCGCTTTGGAGCCAATGCTTTTTTGTATGGCGCCGTAAATGATCAACGTGATAATAATGGCGACAAAAACCGCAGCCCCGAGTAGGATGACAGGTTTTCTTCCCCCCATTTTCCCCTCCCGCTGTAATGAAGCTAAAACCCGAAGACCAGGTATGAACCGGTCCCCAGGGCAATGACCACACCAAACCTGACCCTGAGCGTCATTTCGCTATCGGTGGGCGGAATGTAGACAGGTTTCCATGTGCCGATGAAACACCCCAGCATTTTCCCATACCGCCTGAAAGTGCTGAACAACAATCCTTTTGAGGCCAGGAGCAAAAGGGCATAGACCCCTCCGAGAACGCAGGAAAGAATGAAAACGATGAAAACTCCGTGTGCCCCTATGAAACTCCCGACGACCCCCATGAGTTTCACATCCCCCGCACCGGTTTCCCCGATGACGAACGGGATGATCAAAAGACCCACTCCGGTCAGGGCGCCGATAAGGCTGAATATGAAACCTTCGCATCCTCTGGTTAGGCAAAAATAGGAAAGCCCCACCGCCAATCCGGGCAGCGTGACCCAATTGCGGATTCTCAGCGAAATCACATCCTGAATCGATGCGACAATCAGAATAAGTCCCAAGAATATGATGATGTGATCCATTTTCAGCTCAAATCGTTTTTGGGAGATGGTGCACGTTCATTTGCACCACCTCCCGTTACAAAACGGTGAATCAACTTTGGGGCTTTGCAGCGTTCATTCTCACTCTCCCCCGAGGGGGGGATGAGGGAGTTTTCGGTCTGAGTATGTCAACTTGAACTAAAGCCAAATGGAAAAGCCCCTCATATTGTTTGATTCCCCTTGCCTTGGATGCCGGCTTTGCCGTTCCATATCATTCGGGGACCCGGGCAGCCCCGCATCTGACCGGATAGGGTCCGATGGTCTTGCACGGCATCTCCGGCGGCGTCGGCCCTTTGATCGCAACTCAAGAAATAGCGGTGAGCAGTGCATTCAGCCGAACGGAAATCGCTTCTCCAAGAAGCGCCCAGACGGCAATCACGGCAACGGTCAGCAGCCCCGCCGCCACTGCATACTCGACCATCTCCAGTCCCTCTTCTTCTTTCACGAGCCTTTTTATCAACGTCCATGTCTTTTCCATTTTTTCCTCCTTTAAGAATATTTCGGTTTGTTAGTTAAATCCCCCTGCCGCGAAAATTGCTGCCGGCCAACGTGTTTTTTTAGGTCAATCGTGTATTCCCGGGAACCTCAACGGGCCAACAGCAATGATCACCACAGCACCCCACGCATAATCAATAATCTTCATTTCCACCGCCGCAATCTTATGCCGCTTGATCGGTTGTGCTGGTACACCGATATGGACGATGTTGATTACTTTTTACGAAGGAAAAGAGAATTATTCTGTGACGGGCGTCACAGTTTATGAGGTTTTTTTAAAAAAAGGTCCCATGAGGAGGATTTTTTTATCGGCGAGAAGCTCGATCTCTCCCGACTTTGCTGCCTTATTGAGAAAACGGGTCACCGTTTCCCGCGATGTCGTGGAGAGGGAAGCGATGCTCTGATGGGTGATACCCAGACCGATGATGAGGCCCCGGGAATCCCGAACACCGAATTTTTCTCCGAGTTCTTGTAGAACAGCCCTGATCCGGTGTTCGGCGTCTGCAAAGCTCATGACGCGGATCTGCAGCCAGGCCTGCCGAAGACGCATGCAGAGCAGGTCGATGATCGCGTCCACCGCCCACCGGTTGGCCATGACAATGCGATCGAAGCTTTCCTTGTTGATGAGACAGATCCGGCCGTCCTTAAGGGCTACAACGGCTGCCGATGTCGTCTTTCCGTCCAGGATCGCCATTTCTCCAAAGAAGTCCCCTTCCTTGTGGATTGCCATGATACGTTCCTTGCCTTCGGCGCTTATATTGATGACCTTGACCTGCCCGGAGAGGATCAGATAGAAGGTGTTCGATGTGTCTGCTTCGTGGAGGATGGTCTCGTTACGCCGAAAAACCCTGTGGACGATATGCTTGCGGAGTTCGATCCTTTCGGCTTCTGAAAGTCCGACCAGGAAGGGGATTTTCTGAAAAACTCTGTCGATCTCTGTTTCGCGTCTTCTGTCCATCGTCTCATAGTAAACCCCATCGAACGCCCTCTTGTCAAGGCAAAACCATCAAAAGTGTTTGACTTTCCATTTCATTTCTGTTTATGTGCCGCAGCTTGCAGATGAGGTGACTTCGCTTCGATATGAAATTGGAAGAATTCGATTATCATCTTCCGGAAGAACTGATCGCCCAGGAACCGATCGGGATCAGGGACCAGGCCCGACTTTTGGTGGTCCATAGAGGGTCGGGGGGATGCGAGATCCGGACATTCAGCGATCTGCCGGAATACGTCCGACGGGGTGACGCGGTCGTCATCAACGACTCGCGGGTTTTTCCGGCACGACTCATCGGCAGAAAGGAGACCGGCGGGCTGATCGAAATCCTCCTGCTCGTCCGCATGGGCGGTGAGGAAACAGAGGGTGAAACCTGGGAGGCGCTCCTTCGACCGGCCAAACGGGTTCAGGCGGAAACGACCATCCTGTTTGACGGCGGATGCCGGGCCACGGTTGTCGCTCGTCTTCCGGAAAAACGGTGGTTACTGAACTTTAAGGTCTCGATCCCCTTCGACGATTTTCTTACCCGCCATGGCAGGGCGCCGCTGCCTCCCTACATCAGGCGGCGCAGGGATCGGTCGCGTTCGGAGGCAGACCTGGAACGATACCAGACCGTCTACGCCCGTGTGAAGGGTTCGGTCGCGGCGCCGACGGCGGGTCTCCATTTCACCGGTGAGGTTCTGGAGCGACTGCGAAGCCGGGGCGCTGCGATCGTCGCCGTGACGCTCCACGTCGGGTACGGAACATTCATGCCCATCCGGACGGACCGGGTTGAAGACCACGTCATGGAGGAGGAACGCTTCTTTCTCAGCGAGGAATCCGCAGGTCAAATCAATGCCGCCAAGCGGGTCATTGCCGTGGGGACAACGACGACGCGCGTCCTCGAATCGGTGGCCGATGGCAAAGGGAAAGTCGCTCCGGTGTCGGGATCGACACGGCTTTACATCACCCCGGGATACCGTTTCCGTCGCGTCGATGCGCTCCTTACCAACTTCCATCTTCCGAAGTCGTCCCTTTTTCTTCTGGTCTGCGCCTTCGCCGGGCGGGAGGTGATGGCCAAAGCATACCGCCTTGCCGTTGAAAACCGATTCCGTTTTTACAGTTACGGCGACTGCATGCTGATCTTATAGGCGCATTCATGGAATTTACAATACTCGCCAAAGATAGTGGTTCGAAGGCAAGACTGGGAAAGATCGGGACACCGCATGGCGAGGTGTCCACGCCGGTCTTCATGCCGGTGGGCACACAGGGCGCGGTCAAGGCGCTGACACCGGAGCAGGTTCGAGGTCTCGGCGCCGACATCATCCTCGGCAATACTTACCACCTCTATCTGCGGCCGGGGCATCGCCTGATCGCGGACCTCGGCGGTCTGCACCGGTTTATGAACTGGCACGGGCCGATCCTCACCGATAGCGGCGGCTTTCAGATATACAGCCTCGGCGCCCTGCGGAAGATCACCGAGGGAGGGGCGACCTTTCAATCGCACATCGACGGATCCGGCCATTTTCTCGGTCCCGAGGCGGCGGTGGAGATCCAGGAGGCCCTGGGCAGCGATATCATGATGTGCCTCGATGAATGCATCGCCTATCCGGCCGCGCGAGGGGAAGTTGAAGCAGCGCTCGGCAGGACCGCACGCTGGGCTCTGCGCTGCAAGAACAGCCGCCGGAGCGATCGACAGGCCCTTTTCGGGATCATCCAGGGCGGCGTATACCCGGATCTCCGGCGACGGGGGGTTGACCAGATCGCGACGATCGGCTTCGATGGTTATGCCATCGGCGGGCTGAGCGTCGGCGAACCCAAGGAACTCCTGCTCGAGAATCTCGCCGCCACGGCGCCGCTGCTTCCCGACGATCGACCGCGCTACCTGATGGGGGTGGGAACACCGGAAGATCTCGTCGAGGGCGTCCACCACGGGATCGATATGTTCGATTGCGTCATGCCGACCCGATGCGCCCGGAACGGATTGTTGTTTACAAACGGAGAAAAGGTTGTTATAAAAAACGCCCGTTATCGGGAGGATGGAGCGCCGGTTGACAGTACATGTGACTGTTATACCTGTCAAAATTATTCACGGGCCTATCTGCGGCACCTGTACATGGCCGACGAGATCCTGGCCATGACATTGAATACGATTCACAACCTCCGTTACTATCTGCGTCTCATGGAGCGGATCAGAGAGGCAATCCGGGAGGACCGGTATCGGGATTTCAGGGACGGTTTCCTGCGGGAACGAAGCGCTGAAGATAAAGAAATGACTTCAAGATAAAGGAGGATTTTACCATGCTACAAGAAGTTTATGCGATGGGAGCCCCGGGAGGAGGCGGTGGCGGCGCCGCCGGCGGTGATTTTAGTTTTATCATCATGATGGCCGTGCTCTTTGCCATCTTCTACTTTCTTCTGATCAGACCCCAGCAAAAAAAGCAGAAAGAGATAAAAAATATGATCGCCAATCTCGCCCACGGCGATCTGGTGATGACCTCCGGGGGGATACAGGGAAAGGTGACGGCTCTGACCGATACGGTCGTGACGATCGAGATCGCCGACAAGGTCCGGATAAAGGTCGCCCGGAATTTTATCGGCGCCGTTTTGCAGAAGGCTTCGAAGGAATAAGGCTGAAAGGGGTAAACCATGTTCAAAAGTATCCGGATCAGGGCCGCCTTGACGATCGTCCTCTGCATGGCCGCGTTCGTCTATCTGGCGCCTACCCTGACACTGACTCTTCCTGACTTCTGGAAGCAATATCTCCCAACCGACAAGATCCATCTCGGACTTGATCTGCAGGGGGGTATGCATCTTGTTCTCGAGGTGGAAACCGCCAAAGCGGTGGAAAGCACCCTGGAACGGACGGTAGGCGATCTGAAAGACAACCTCATGGACAAGCGGATCCGCTTCAAGCTCCGGGAGCGCACCAAGGAGAGGGACGCCGGCTTCGAGTTTCCCGATGTGGCGGCGCGCGACGCCTTTGAAAAGCTTCTCAAGAACGACTATCCGGACCTTGAAATCGCGACCTCCGAGACGGTGGAAGGCAGAGGGTTGGTGACCCTGAAGATCAATGACAAACGCGCCGTAGAGATCAAGAAACTGGCCGTTGAACAGAGCCTGGAGACGATCCGGAACCGGGTCGATCAGTTCGGCATCACCGAACCTGAGATCATCCCCCAGGGGATAGACCGGATCATCGTCCAGCTTCCCGGAATCAAGGACACGGCCCGTGCCAAGAGCCTGATCGGCCGGACGGCCCTTCTCGAATTCAAGCTCGTCGACGAAGAGCGCAGCCTCGATGAGGCCCTCAAGGGAAACATACCCGAGGGTTCCGTCGTCGCCTACGAATCCCGAACGGACAGGACATCGGGGCGCAGGTCACAGAGCCCGATTCTTCTCAAGGCCAAGTCGCTGATGACCGGCGACGCCCTCGAGACCGCCAAGGTCCAGATCGGCGACCGCTTCGGTGAGCCGCACGTCTCGATCAAGTTCAACGCCCAGGGGGCAAAGGACTTCGACCGGATCACCGGGGAAAACGTGAAGAAACGCCTGGCCATCATCCTCGACGGTATGGTCCATTCCGCTCCGGTCATCCAGGAGAGGATATCCGGGGGGCAAGCCCAGATCACCGGCGCCTTCACGATGGAGGAAGCGACCGATCTGGCCATCGTCCTGCGGGCGGGCGCATTGCCCGCGCCGGTGGTCATTCTCGAGGAACGGACGGTCGGCCCCTCGCTCGGCCAGGACTCCATCGACAAGGGAACCTGGGCGAGCATCATCGCGGGCATCCTCATCCTCCTATTCATGGTCATATACTACCGGCTGACCGGCCTTATCGCCGACGTGGCCCTGGCCATGAACATGCTCCTCCTGCTCGGCGTCATGGCCGCTTTCAAGGCGACGCTGACACTGCCCGGCATCGCCGGCATCGTGCTGACTATGGGTATGGCCGTGGACGCCAATGTTTTGATCAACGAGCGGATTCGTGAAGAGCTCCGTTTGGGGAAGACGCCGCGCGCGGCCATCGAGGCCGGTTATACGAAGGCCTTTTTGACCATTTTTGACTCCAATGTGACAACCCTCGTGGCGGCGCTGTTCCTGTTCGGCTTCGGCACGGGTCCGGTCAAGGGTTTCGCCGTCACCCTGACCATCGGCATCGCGGTCAGCATGTTCACCGCCATCTTCGTCACGCGGATCATCTTCGACTACTTTATCTGGAATCGGAAGATCCAGAAGATCAGTATTTAGGTTTGAGGGAAACCCAATGGAAATCATAAAAACCGATACCCATTTCAATTTCGTCAGGCTGATGAAGCCCGCGGTCATCCTGTCGCTCGCTGTCATCATTATCGGCATCGCCTCCCTGATCTGGCACGGGGGACCCAATTACGGCATCGATTTCGCCGGCGGATCGCTGATCCAGATCAAGTTTCAGACCGAACCCGACGCCGACAAGATCAGGGGCGCCCTCAAACCGATGGGGTTCGAGGGGAGCATCATCCAGAAGTTCGGACCGCAGGAGGTGATCGTCAGGACCACCGAATCGGGCGCCGACCCCAAGGGACTGACCTCCCGCATCGACGAGGCGCTCACCGCCGTCTTCGGCAAAAGCGGCTACGAGGTGCGGCGAGTCGAGATGGTCGGTCCGAAGGTCGGAAGGGATCTGACAAAAAAGGCGCTGCTTGCGATCATTTTTTCCTGGATCGGCATCCTGATCTATGTGGGGGTGCGGTTCGAATTCCGTTACGCCCTCGGCGGGATCGTCGCGCTCGTCCATGACGTCCTGGTCACGGTTACCTTTCTGTCCCTTTTCGACAAGGAGTTCGATCTGACCATCGTCGCGGCCCTCCTGACGATCATCGGTTATTCGATCAATGACACCATCGTCATATTCGACCGGATCCGGGAGAATTCGCGGAAGAACACCCGGATGCCCCTCCTGGAAGTCATCAATATGAGCGTCAACCAGACCCTCAGCAGAACCCTTTTGACCTCCTTGACCGTCTTCATGGTCCTGATCATTCTGTTCATTTTCGGAGGCGCGGTGATTCACGATTTCACCTTTGCGCTCCTGGTGGGAACCCTTGCAGGCGTCTATTCGACCGTGTTCATTGCGAGTCCGATCGTGCTGGTTTTTGAAAAGATCAAACCGTCGGGCCTGAAGAGGAAAAAATAAATTGACGCCGCTGGAGGTCGGAGGGCTGACCCTGTTTATCCTGGTGCTCCTGTTGGGGACCTTCTCCATCCTCTTCGGCTTTCCCGGAACCGTCATCATTCTCATCGATGCGTTCGTGTATGGCGCCATCACGGGTTTCGAGAAGATCGGCCTCAAGATCCTCATGGTTCTCCTTGTCCTTGCGGTGCTGGCGGAGGTCGCGGATTTTGCGGTGAGTATGGCCGGGGCCGTGAAGTTCGGGGTCTCGCGCAAGGGATTCTGGGCCTTTACGGTCGGCGGGTTTGTCGGGGCCCTTCTGCTGACCCCCTTATTCCTCGGGCTCGGTCTTCTGATCGGGACCTTCCTGGGGGGCTTCATCGCCATGCTGATTGTGGAATTGCTGGCCCGGGGCAAGATCAAACCGACCCTCCGGGCAAGCTACGGAGCGATACTGGGCAGGGTGGCGGGGACCTTTGTCAAAGGGATCTTTGCCTTGATCATGGTCATTGTGACCTTAACAAACATCTATTCCTGAGGGAAAATGAATGGGTAAGCCCAAGTCAAAAATTCGCGAATATATCGAAGCGATCCTGCTGGCCATCGTGATCGCCTTCTTCATCCGGACCTTCGTTATCCAGGCCTACAAAATTCCCTCCGGCTCCATGAAGCCGACACTGCTGATCGGCGACCACATTCTCGTCAGCAAATTCAACTACGGCGTGAAGCTCCCTTTCATCCGCTCCACGCTCATCCCCATCGGAGCCCCTACCCGGGGTGACATCGTCGTTTTCATCTACCCCGAAGATCGGTCGAAAGACTTCATCAAACGGCTCGTCGGCCTCCCCGGCGATACGGTCGAGATCCGCAACAAGCAGATTCTTCTGAACGGTCTACCCTGGAGCGACTCTCACGGGGTGTATGTGGACAGCACCGTCATTCCGGGTTCGGTACAACCCAGGGACAATTTCGGACCGGTCAAGGTTCCCGAAGGTTCGATCTTCGTCATGGGGGACAACCGGGACGAGAGCTACGACAGCCGGTTCTGGGGTTTCGTCGATATGAAGGACGTCCTGGGCAAGGCCCAGATCATCTACTGGTCCTGGAACCAGGAGGACACCTGGGTACGCTGGGGCCGGATCGGAACAATCCTGCGTTAGTTCATTTTGAGAATAGCGCGAATGCCAACATCGTCAGCGACAGGAGGGTCAGGATCCCCACGGTCAGCCAGGAGACGATGTTCATCACAGGCCCATTCGTATATTCCCCCATGATCTTACGATCGTTGACGAGAAGGAGCATGAAGATGAGGATCACGGGGAGGATCGCGCCGTTGATCACCTGCGAGTAATACATGATGGTGATCAGGGGCATGTCCGGAAGGAGGATGATCCCGGCCCCGAGGAAGACCATCAGCGAATAGAGGCCGTAGAACTGCGGCGCCTCGAGGAACTTGCGGTTGAGACTCGACTCCCACCCGAAGGCCTCGCAGATCGTATAGGCGGTGGAGATGGGCAGGATCGAGGCGGCAAACAGCGAAGCGTTGAGGAGCCCGAAGGCGAACAGCCAGGAGGCGTAATTCCCGGCAAGCGGCGCAAGCGCCTGAGCTGCATCCTTGGCGCTTTCGATCCGGATGCCGTTCTGAAAGAGGGTCACCGCGCAGAGCATGATAATGAAGAAGGCGACCACGTTGACCGTCACCGACCCGATGATCACATCCATCCGGGTAAACTGGTAATCATCCGCCTTGAGCCCCTTGTCGACCACGGACGACTGGAGGTAGAACTGCATCCAGGGGGCGATCGTCGTCCCGATCACGCCCACGGCCATCGTAAGCCAGCCCGTGTCGAACCGGACGGTCGGCCTCAGAAACGAAGATCCGATCGCCTGCCAGTCCGGTTTTCCCATGAATCCCGAGATGATGTAGGAAAGATAGAAAACGCAGGCGAACAGGAACACCTTCTCCACAGACTTGTAATTCCCCTTGACCACCAGCCACCAGACGATCGCCGCGCTGATCGGCACGGAGATATATTTACTCACGCCGAAGAGCTCCATGCTCGCCGCGACACCCGCAAATTCGGAAATGGTGTTGCCCAGATTGGTGAGAAAAAGGACGATCATCAGGTAAAAGGTGATCCGGGCGCCGAACCGCTCACGGATCAGATCGGAGAGTCCCTTGCCGGAAACCACACCCATCCGGGCGCAGATCTCCTGGATGATGATCAGCGCCCCGGTGATGGGGATCAGCGTCCATAGAAGGGTGAGGCCGTATTCCGAGCCGGCGAGCGAATAGGTCGTGATACCGCCCGCATCGTTATCGACGTTGGAGGTGATGATCCCCGGGCCGATCAGGGCGAAAAAAAGGGTAAGTGATTTCCAATATTTCTTCCCGACGAAGGCCTGCCACAGACCACGGAAGGTTCCGGTGAGATTTTCAACCATAGGTGACTGCCGCCTTCATCCGGCATCGCACTACCTACCCAGTTTCGGCAATACCGCCTCGAGGAGGTTCTTGAAAAGGATGACCCCTTTGAGGCGGTTATCCCCATCGACAACCGGCATGGCCAGCATGCCGTACTTGGCAAAATCGTCGGCAATACGGTCCTTGTGCTCCTCGATCTCCACGGCCACAATCCGCGTGTCCATCAGTTCCGAGAGGGCTTTTTCCGGAGATGCAACGATCAGTTCGCGCAGACTCAAGACCCCCAGAAGATGCTCGTCGGCATCCACGACATAGAGGTAATAGATCAGGTCCATGTCCTCGGCTTCGCGGCGGATGATCTCCATCGCCTCCCCCGCTGTCCGCTCGGGGGTAAAACCGAAGAACGAGGTCGTCATCAGCCCCCCCGCCTTCTCCTCAGGGTGGGCCAGGAGCTCCTTGACATCCTGGGCCACATCCTTCTCCATCTCCTTGAGGATCCCTTCCGCCATGTCTTTGGGCAGTTCACCCAGGAGGTCCGTCGCTTCGGAGAGGGACATCTCCTCGATGATATCGGAGGCATTGGCGGTGTCAAGATCCTCGATCAGGCTGACCTGGACCTTCGGGTCGGTTTCTTCGAGGGTCTCGGCGGCTGTCTCGATGTCCAGGGAGCGAAAGACGGCGGCGCGCTGATGGATATCGAGATCCTCAATGATGTCGGCAAGATCGGCCGGATGAAGTTGAGCCAGCCGGTTCTGCGCGACGGTCAGCCGGAGGAGATCGGGAGAGGAGACGGGCTGGACAAACTTCCATGAGATGAGCTGATCCGTCAAGGTGTAGTCGAAAAGCGCCCGGAAGAGGAAGTTGATCGGGCCCTTCAGCCCCACCCTCCGCAAGAGGCCGTGAAATCCCACATCCACATGGACCAGGTAGAGGGTTTTTTGCGACTGGAGAAACTGCAGGTCGTTCACGCGCCTGATTTTCGCCCCGTCGGTA
>Ga0194126_10010848_pt1 | contig 11876 bp, 6 predicted proteins | sample TA2KigC150mmetaG_FD_148641 | JGI IMG/M metagenome (GOLD analysis project Ga0194126, IMG submission 148641) | Freshwater microbial communities from Lake Tanganyika, Tanzania - TA2015035 Kigoma Deep Cast 150m | ecosystem: Environmental > Aquatic > Freshwater > Lake | place: Tanzania: Lake...
GGGTTCGCCGGGCCTGATTTCGTCACCCCGCTCTCGACCTGGGCGGAACTATCCTTTCGCTCCAAGGACTCACCCCTTTCCGCTATGCGCATCCTCATCGCGTCCCTCGCCACCCTGTCCCTGTGCCTGCCCCTGGGCGCCGAGACCAAGATCATCCAGGCCTTCGAAGGGGACGGCTTCGACACCTGGCAGACGACCGGCATGGCCTTCGGCCTCGCGCCTGTTCCCGGCAAGATCAAGGGCATCAACGGCGAGTTCCGCAACTACGGCGGGCAGGCCCTCGTATGCTCCGGCCACGGCGGTGACGCCGCCGTCGGCACGCTCACCTCCCCCAAGGTCCGCATCGACCTGCCTTACCTCGCCTTCCACGTCGCCGGCGGCAATCATCCCGGCAAGACCGCCGTCCAGCTGCTCGTCGGCGACAGGGTCGTCCGCGAGGCCACCGGGGTCAACGGCCTCACCCTTCGCACCGTCTCCTGGGACGTCTCCGAGTTCAAGGGCAAGGAGGGCGTCATCCGCATCGTCGACGACCATCAGGGTTCGTGGGGCATCATCGCCGCCGACCACTTCGTGCTGAGCACCGACAAGGAGACCAAGCTGCCTTCCGGCGGACGCCCGCGTCCGGTGGCTGAATCCAACCTGCTTCGCGTCGAAGGCGAGGGCAGCGCGGCCGTCACGCCCGGCCTCACCTTCCGGCCCACCGCCCGTCGCGAGGAGCTCGGCGTCACCTCGCCGACCGCCATCGCCTTCGGCAACGACGGCTCCCTCTACGTCGCCGAGACCCACCGCTTCCGCTTCGGAATCGAGGACGACCGCAACAATCTCTTCTGGTATCACGACGACCTGGCCGCCCGCACCGTGGCCGACCGCAGGGCCATGCATGACAAATGGGCCGCTCGGAAGTCCATCGAATGGATGACCGCCAAGTCCGAGGTCATCCGACATCTCTCCGGCGAAGGCGCCGACGGCGTCTACGCCAAGGGCAGGGTGCTCTCGGAGAAGTTCAACGACGTGCTCGACGGCACCGGCGCCGGCGTCTTCGCCTGGGATGACACGGTCTACTTCGCCTGCATCCCCAAGCTCTGGATGATCCACGACCCCAAGGGCGCCGGCGTGGAGGCTGGGCGCAAGGTCATCGAGGAAGGTTTCGGCGTGCGCGTCTCGCTCTCGGGACATGACATGAACGGCTTCGCGATCGGCGTGGACGGGCGCGTCTGGGGCACCATCGGCGACCGCGGCTTCAACCTCACGACCAAGGAGGGCCGCCGCTACGACTTCCACAACCAGGGCGCGGTCTTCCGCTTCGAGCCCGACGGCACCGAGTTCGAGGTCGTGCACACCGGCCTGCGCAATCCGAAGGAGATCGCCTTCGACGCGTTCGGCAACGGCATCTCCGTCGACAACAACTCCGACCAAGGCGACGCGGCCCGCGTGGTCTACGTGGTGCATGGCGCCGACTCGGGCTGGGAGATGGAGCACCAGGCCATGCACACCTTCCACCGCGAGATCGGCCTCGAGCAGCGTCCGCTCTCCCGCTGGATGACCGAGCGCGTCTGGGAGCGGCAGAACTCGGCCCAGCCGGCCTTCATCATTCCGCCCGTCGACTACGTCTCCTCCGGTCCCTCGGGCCTGACCTACCACCCCGGCGCCGGATTCTCCGAGGCCGAGGCCGGGCGGTTCCTGATCTGCGACTACCGCGGCTCCGCCGCCGCGTCGGGCATCTGGTCCTTCCGCGTCGAACCCAGCGGGGCCGGCATGAAGATGGCCGACAGCCGCCAGCTCCTCTGGGGCGTGGCCGCGACCGACGCCGAGTATGACTGGAAGGGACGCCTGGTGGTCTCCGACTTCATCACGGGCTGGGAATCCCACGCCGCCGGGCGCATCGTGACCCTGACTTCGGAGAAGCCTTACCGTGCGGACGCCGCCGCCCAGGTGGCCGACCTCATCCGTGAAGGTTTCGCCAAGCGCGCCGCCAAGGAGCTCGCCTCGCTCCTCGCCCACGCCGACCAGCGTGTCCGCCTGCGCGCCCAGATCGAACTGACCCGCCGTCCGGAGGGCGCGGATCTCTTCGAGGCGGCCACGCGTTCCAAGGACCTCCTCGAGCGCCTCCACGGGGTCTGGGGTCTCGGCATCCTCGCCCGCCGCGGCGCCGCCATCGCGCCCTCCGCCGCCTGGGGCGGCAAGTCCGTGCCCAAGGCGCCGGAGTCCGAGCGCGCCGCCGCCGCCCGCCGGCTGCTGCCGTTGCTGGCCGACGCCGACGCCGAAGTGCGCGCCCAGGCCGTGCGCGCCCTCGAGGAGTCGCCGCTTGCTGGTGACTCGCTGCCCTTCGCCAAGCTGATCCTCGACCCATCCCCGCGCGTCCGCGCCTTCGCGACCATCGCCGCCGCCCGCCTGCGCGCCAAGGGCGCGCTGCCTCATGCGCTCGCCATGCTGCGGGAGAACGCCGACCGCGATCCCGTGCTCCGGCACGCGGGCGTGTACGCCATCCAGCACCTGACCGACACCGCGGCCGAATTCGATGCCGTGGCCGCCGACGCCTCCGACTCCGTGCGCCTCGCGGCCTGCGTCGTCCTCCGTCGCCGTCAAGACGCGTCCGTGTCCCGCTTCCTCCGCGACCGTTCCGACACCGTGGCCGATGAGGCCGTGCGCGCCATCCATGACCTGGCCTTCGAATCCGCCCGGCCGCAGGTCGCGGCGCTGATCGACGACCTCGGCCGCCGTCCTTGGACCACGTTCATGTTGCGTCGTCTGACCCACAGCGCCTTCCGTCTGGGGGGCGCGGAGAACGCCGCCCGCGTGGTCAGGATCGCCACCGACGCATCCTTGCCCGCCGAGGCCCGCGCCGAGGCGCTCCGTCTGCTTGGACTCTGGGTCGGCCCGCACCCCGTCGACCAGTCCACCGGTCACTGGCGTCCGCTGCCCGCCCGCGACGCCGCCGAACTCCGGCCCAGCCTCTCCGCCGCGCTCCCGACCCTGCTCAAGGGCGACTCCGAGACTTTGCGCGTGACCCTCGACCTCGTCGAACTCCACTCCCTCGACGTGGCTTCGCTGCCGACCGACGTCCTGTCCTCGCTGGTGTCCAACGAAAAGCTCAGCGGCGCCGCGCGCGCCAAGGCCCTCGAACTTTGGCTCAAGCGCAAGCCTTCCGACCTCGTGCAGGTAGCCGAACGTTTCGCCATGGACCGGCAGGACGCCGTCTCCATGGTGGCCATCGGCGAACTCGCCCATCTTAATCCCGCCGAGGGCCTCTCCCGTCTCGCGGAGGCGGTCAAGGGCGGCTCCTCCGCCCGCAAGCAGGGTGCGTGGAAGGCCCTCGCCACCCTCAAGGCCGACGGCGTCGCCGCGCTCTTCGTTGCGCAGCTCGGTGAGCTGGCCAAGGCCCGCGGCGTCTCGCCCGCCGCGATCGAGATGACCGAGGCGGCCGCCGCCCGGACCGAGCCCGAGGTGAAGCGGGCGCTGGAGTCCTTCCGTGCCGCGCTCAACTCATCCGTCGAACCGCTCGCCGCGTGGATGCCCGCCCTCGAGGGCGGAGATCCGGCCCGTGGCGCCTCGCTCTACCAAGCGCACCCTGCCGGCCAGTGCCTCCGTTGCCATCGCGCGTCCTCCGATTCGCATGCCGCGGGCGGCGAGGCCGGCCCCAATCTCGCCGGCGTGGCCAAGCGCGGCGACCGTCGGCACCTCCTTGAATCCATCGTCCTGCCTTCCGCCAAGGTGGCGGCCGGCTACGGCGCCGTCACCGTCGACCTCGCCAACGACCGTCAGCTGGCCGGACTTCTGCTCAAGGAATCCACGGACAGCGTCGACGTCGACGTCGCCGGTTCCCGCTGGCGCGTGGCGCGCAAGGACATCAAGTCCATGACCCCGCCCGCCTCCGGCATGCCCGCCATGGACAAGCTGCTCACCCTCGGTGAAGTGCGCGACATCGTGGCCTGGCTCGCGACCCTCGACAAGGCGCCCAAGGCCGGCAAGTCCGTCGAGTCCAAGCCGCTCGACATCTCCACCGTCAAGGCCGCCGCCGCGCCTGCCGCCGCCGGGGTCGATCCCGCCGTGATGGCGCTGGGCAAGCAGCAGTTCGCCACCTGCATGGCCTGCCACGGTCCCAACGGCGAGGGCACGGCCATCGCGCCGCCCTTGGCGAAATCCGACTGGGTCGGCGGCCCCGTCGAGAACCTCATCCGCATCCAGCTCCGCGGCCTGACCGGCCCTCTCAAGGTGTCCGGCAAGGATTACGTCCTGCCTGTCCCGATGCCGCCGCAGGCGTATCAGACCGACGAGCAGATCGCCGCCGTCCTGACCTACGTGCGCAACAGCTTCGGCAACTCCGCCCCGGCGGTGAAGCCCGAACAGGTGAAGGCCCTGCGCGGCGAGGCCGGCAAGCCGATGCTCACGCAGTCCGACCTCGTCCCGCCCGGCAAGTGACCTGACGCCTGTTCAGCGCAGAGGGATGCGCTCCGGCCAGCCGCCGCCGTCCTCGCGGGTCAGGCTGATCTCCGTGGCGTCGCCCCGGGCGATGATCACGGCCTCCATGGGTCGGATGCGATGGTCCGTCTTGGCTCCGCGCGAGACGCGGTAGCGGATCATGAGCGAGGAGCCGAAGCGTTCGACTGACGAGACGGCGATCTTCGTGTCGACCTCGGTCTTGAATTCCGTGAACAGCACCACGACCTCCTTGGAGAAGTCGGGCATCCTCGGAGGCGGTCCCATCACGCGCGCCGGGCTCAGCAGCCGGCCGAACTCCTCCTTCGTGCGGATGACGCGTCGGTTGCTGAAATCCTCCCTGCCGACGTAAAAGTGCTGTTCGAGCCGGTGGAACGGTTCCGCCTGGACCATGCTCCCGTCGGCCTTGCGCAGGTTCACCAGCCCCGCGCGCCCGTCCGGTAGCACGCCGATCTCGGCGATGAGCCGTCCCTCGTTGCGGAGCTTCTCCCATTCCTTGCCCTTGCCCTCCTCGACGAAGAAGGCCTCGATGCCGAAACGGAGCCGTCCCCAACGACGCGAACCCGAGTGGCCGCGCAGGTAGGGTCCGGAGGCGGGACGGTTCAGCGTCGGCGCGCCCGCGCCGGCGATGCCCTTGGCGTCCACCTTCAGAGGCAGAAACACCGCCGTGTCGTCCGGCAGATTCCAGTAGGGCTCCCGCATGCTGCCTCCGCCTTGGTCGCCGTGCAGGGCCGTCCACTCCTTGTTGAGCCGGGTGATGTCGTCGGACGTCGGGTCGGAGAATTCATATCCCAGGATGACGTATTCGCCCTTCATGAGGTCACGCGGGTCGATTGCGCGGCAGCGCAGCAGGAAGCGCTCGCCCGTCTCGGCCGGACGCCCGTGGTGCCAGGCCATCCACAGCAGCCCGGTCGCCTGCAGCAGCGCGCAGGCCAGGGCGATGGGTCGCGCCTTCGCGGTGAGGAAGGCGAAGGGGCCCTCGAGCCAGCCCGGACTCCAGTCCGTCACCGCAGAGGGGGCGGATGATTCCTTCTGCGCCCGCCACACCTTGGCCAGGATGAAGAGGATGACGCCGACGGCGGCGAAGAAGCCGGCCGTGCCGAGCATCCCGAAGTCCTCGGCGATGTCGACGTAGCGGGCGGTGAGCCAGGCCAGGAAGACCAGCGAGCCGTAGACGTAAGGCCGCAGGCGGCCCTCGGAGAGCCCCGTGCGCACCAGCCACACCGCGATGGCGATTGTGATGACGTTGGCCGTTGCCCGCACCAGCGTCTGGGCGAGCACGGAATGCGGAGCGATCTCATGTCCCAGGCCCAGGGCGAGCGTGCCGAGCACGATGACCGCGGGCCACGTGCGGGAATCGTCCTTGTCGCGGAGACCTGACCGGAGCGCCCAGACCGCGGCGATGAGGCTCAGGCCCAGCATGAACGGATCACGGAGGAGCCCCAGGCCCGAGCCGCTGTCCGACCGGCCGAGCATGCCGACGTAGATTGTGATGGCCGTCACCCCGAGCGTGCCGATGAAGCGGAATCCCAGGGCGTAGGGACTGCCCGTCGGATGCAGCGCGGCCAGCGCCAGCGGCAGGGTGAAGCAGGCGATCGCGAACCCTCCGCGGAAGACGAACCACGTCGCCGCCAGCGCCCATGCGACCGCTCCGGCGACGACTGGGAGCCGGCTCCGGTAGGCCGTCGCGGCGGAGGGCAGCAGGAGCAGCAGGAACATGAGCCGCGTCCATTTGATCTGGGGCGAAAGGGCGTCGCCGTAGTCGCCCAGCTCCATCAGCAGCCACGTCGCGGCGAGGGCCAGCGTCGCCACGTGCAGCAGCGCCGACTCCAGGACGATCGCGAAGGGCAGCGTGCCGAGGCACCAGGCCAGCACCGCGTCCGGACTGTGCGCGTCCATGTGGTATGTCTGGCCCACCAGCGCGATGCCCGCCCCGAACATCAGGCAGCCCGCGAGGTGGCCGAGGACCGAGCCCGTGCGGCGGGCGTTGAACGTATACCAGAGGCCGACGCCTTGGAGCAGCGCCACTCCGGCGACTACCGTGGCTAGCTTTCCGCCGCGGGGGAGGTCGGCCCAGTTGTGCCCGATCACGAGCATCACCGCCGCGCCGAAGAGCAGCACCCCGAACGCGCGGAGCACGAAGGCCATCCGGCCCGAGGGTGTCTCCTCCTCGGGATAGCGGCCGAGGATACGGTTCCTCTGTTCTGGCGAGATCAGGCCGTCGACCGACCATCCCTCCGATTCCTTGGCGAGCCATTCACGGATACCTTTGGGGAGGGGCATGGCGGCAGGATGGCGGTCCGGGACTTCGGATGCGAGGGTGAAGGCAGGGCGGCCATTGCCATGGCCGCCCTTCGCCGCGGCATGTACGTTGGGCCGGGCAAAGTCTTTTGACCCGATGCGCCTCCGTCCTCCCACGGTCGTGATGGCGATCACGTCCCTGCCGTGGAACCCACCCAACAGAAAGCCCCGGCGGGTTGCCGGGGCTTTGCGGGAGGCGTGACGGGCTCCTCAGGCGATCGTCACTTCCTTCGTCAGGTAGACGTCCTGAATCGTGTGGAGCAGCTTGGCGCCTTCGGCGATCGGGCGCTGGAAGGCCTTGCGGCCCGAGATCAGGCCCTGGCCTCCCGCGCGCTTGTTGATGACCGCCGTCTTGACCGCTTCCGCGAAGTCGTTGGAGCCTGAGGGACCGCCCGAGTTGATCAGGCCGATGCGACCCATGTAGCAGTTGGCCACTTGGTAGCGGGTGAGGTCGATCGGGTGGTCGGTCGACAGGTCGCTGTACATGCGCTTGTCGATCTTGCCGTAGGAGGATTCCGTCTGCTGGATCGCGAGGTAGCCCCCGTTGTTCTCCGGCAGCTTCTGCTTGATGATGTCGGCCTGGATGGTGACGCCGAGGTGGTTGGCCTGGCCGGTGAGGTCGGCGGACACGTGGTAGTCCTTGTCCTTCTTGAAGGCGCTGTTGCGCGTGTAGCACCAGAGCACCGTGGCCATGCCCAGTTCGTGGGCCATCGCGAAGGCCTGCGAGACCTCGATGATCTGGCGGTTGGATTCGGCCGAGCCGAAGTAGATCGTCGCGCCGACCGCGGCGCAGCCCATGTCGGCGCACTGCTTGAGCGTGCCGTACATCACCTGGTCGCCCACGTTGGGGTAGGTGAGGAGCTGGTTGTGGTTGATCTTCACCATGAACGGAATCTTGTGCGCGTAGCGGCGGGAGACGCTGCCGAGCACCCCGTAGGTGGAGCAGACCGCGTTGCAGCCGCCCTCGATGGCGAGCTTCACGATGTTCTCGCCGTCGAAGTAGATCGGGTTCTTGGCGAACGAGGCACCGGCGGAGTGCTCGATGCCCTGGTCGACTGGCAGGATGGAGACGTAGCCCGTGTTGGCGAGGCGGCCCGAGCCGTAGAGCCGCTGCAGGTTGGCCAGGACCTGGTTGCTGCGGTCGGACGGCGCGAACGCGTGGTCGACCCAGTCGGCGCGGGGCTGGTGGATCTGCTCCTTGGAGATCTTGGGATTCTTGAACCCGAGGAGGTTCTCGGCGTCGGCGCCGAGGAGTTTCTGGATTTCGCTGTATTGGCTCATGTCAGGAAAGGCGTTGCAAAGGCATCAGATGGGTGGGCGGACGGCGGGCGTTCAAGCCCGAATTCAAAAACCGTCGATTAAGCCCGATTTTCCGCCGCCCTGCTCAAATCTGCCAGTCGTCGGCGGAGGCCGAGGCCGGTCGCGGCAGCTCGGGATGCGGAGCCGTCAGGACATGAAGCACCGCCTCGCCTCCGCCCGCCAGTTCCTTGGCACGCCGTACCGCCTTGGCCAGGGACGCCGTCGGATTGGAATCCTCCCAGGGAATTACATTCGCGGCGCCGATCTGTTCCACGAGGCCCGCGTCGACGAAGACGGCCATCGTCTCCGGCTTCGCTTCGCAGAGGATGAGGTGCCGGCCGCCCTGCCGCAGCGTCTCGGCGAGGTCGCGGAGGAGCAGCACCCCGTTGGCGTCGAGGTGGAGCGCCTCCCGGAACTTGACCACCATGACCTTCAGGTTCGGATCGGCGGAGGCGCGCCTCAGGTGGTCATGGAAGGCCTGCGTCGCGCCGAAGTGCAGGCTGCCCTCCACATGGAGGATGGAGATGCCCGTCGAGGCGCGGCCCGCGGGACGCTCGTGCAACTCGCCCTGTTCGCCGAAGTCGTACTCCACCACCTCGGGCTTCGAGGTCCGTTTCAGGTAGAAGGCCACTGCGACCGCCGTCCCGAAGAAGATCGCCACGTCGAGCGGCGCGACGAGCGCCGTGACGAACGTCGTGAGGAACACCGTCCGGTCCTGCCGGCCTGACTGCAGGATGATCCGCACCACCGCTAGGTTCGCCAGCTCCACTTCGGCGATGATGACCAGCGCCGCCAAGCTGGAGAGAGGCACCAGACCCACCCATTGGCCCGCCAGCAACGCGACGCCGAGCACGGCCGCGCCGCAGAAGACCGAGGCCAGGGCCGTCCTTGCGCCGCTGGCGACGTTGAGCGCCGAGCGTGTGATCGAGCCTGAGGCGGCCATGCCGCCCGTGAAGGCGCAGGCCACGTTGGCCATGCGCAGGCCACGTTGGCCATGCCCAGCCCGTAGGTCTCCTGGTGCAGGTCGGACGTGCGGCCGGTGCGCAGCGCGGAGGCGCGCGCGTTGGCCGTGCCCTCGATGATGACGAGCACGGCCAGCGCCAAGGCGGGTGAGAACAGCGTCGAGAACGTGCGCAGCGAGAATTCCGGGCTGCGCAGCAGCGGGCCCCCCGCCGCCGCTCCGACGTAGTGCACCAGGTCGCCGTGCGATCCCTGGTTGGCGGCGACGTTCTGGCCGAGGGCCGCGAACGCCGTGGCCAGCGTCACCGCGCCGAGGATGGCCTTGCCGGCGCCGTGCTTGCGCCGCAGGCCGAGGTAGGCCGCGGCCGTGAGGGTCGCCAGCCACATGTCCATGCTGAGGACCAGCTGGCGTGAGGACTTCAGGGCGGCCCAGAGCACCTCGGGCAGCGTCTCATCGGTAAAGTCGCCCGGCAGTCCGAGGGCCGGGGGCAGCTGCATCGCGATGACGCGGAGCGCCGCCGCCGCGACGTAGGCCGAGATGACCGTGCGCGGCACGAAGTCCGCGAAGCCGCCCAGCCTGAGCCAGGAGGCCAGCAGCAGGAATCCGCCCGTCATCAGCAGCAAGGTGGGCAGGGCGGTGGCGCGCATCTCGGGCGTGGCCGCGCCCATGGCCGCGAAGGAGCCCAGCAGCAGTGCGGCTGACGCGTTCGTGGGGCCGGCCGAGAGATTGGCGGATCCGGAGAAGAGCGGGGCCACCAGCGCCGCGACGCCGCATCCCGCGAGGCCGCACCAGACCGGTAGGCCGGCCTTCATCGCGAATGCCATCGACATCGGGAAGGCGAGCAGGGCCACGCTCAGTCCGGCCAGCAGGTCCGCCTTCAGCGACTCGCCGTCGCAGCGGGGCAGCACCTTGAGCACCGGCAGGGCCGCGGGCCTCGGCATGCACGCCGCCTCCCGCAGCAGCTGCAGGAGGTCGGCGAGGATTCCGGTGAGTCCCTTGAGCACGGCTTGTCGTAGCCTGTACCCCGCGGGCGCATCAACCGATTTCTGGTCAGTCCATGCTTTCCGGACTCAGCTGGGCCACGAGTGACTGCTGCAGCAGGCCGAAGCAGGCGTAGCAGGCGAGCGCGTGACGCTTCTCGGCCGGGAGCGACTCGTCGTCCAGGTCCTCCGAGGCTTCGAGCCGTGAGTCCGGAATGTCGTTGAAGACCAGCTCACGCAGCGCCAGCCGCACCGAGGAGATCGCCCGCAGGAAGCCGAGGGCCTGGGCCTCGTTGCGCAGCAGAATCACCGCCGGATCCCCCTTGGCCGTGGCGAAAGCGGAGGCCAGTAGCCTGGCCTCCTCCGAGGCGTGGGCCTCGAGCGCCCCGGTCCAATAGCCAGTCACGTCCTCGTCGTCGGCGGGGATGCGCGCGCGCCGCACGGCGACGCGCGCCGCGGCCGGGGCGATCAGCCGCAGGAGATCGGAGAGGACCGTCCGGGCCTCCGCCGTCATGGTGAGCCTGATCTCAGGCATCCTGTTCGAGCCTGGCGTCGAGGTGCCACTGCTGGAGCTCGAGCGCGAGCATCTCGGCGCGCTCGCGGTCGCCGGTCCAGACCGTGGCCCGTCCCTCCTCGTGGATGAGGCGCATCAGGCGCTTGGCGGATTCGTGCGAGACGCGCAGCACGCTGACGAAGGCCACCACGACGTAGCCCATGAAGTTCACCGGGTCGTTGCGTACGATGACGTTCCAGCGCCGCTCCGCCTTGGCGGAGGTCTCCGTCCTAACCTCGGGCTTGATCTTTGGTCGGGCCATGCGTGGCTTGGGGCATTTCGGAAGTTAGACGTTCCTTGAGCCGGCGCAAGCCGTTGATGAGATCCCTGACCGCCTCGTCCGAGCCGGGACCTTCCGGCTGCCGCTCCAGGCCTCCCGCGACTTTGGCGAGCGCGCCGCAGGCCATGAGGGACAGCATGCCCTTCACCCCGTGCGCCTCCCGGGACAGCGCCGGCCTACCGGCTTCCTCCGCCGCGGACCTGAGCCGGCCGATCATGCCGTCAGCGTGGCGCAGGAAGGCGCGTCCCGCGGCTTTCAGGTCCTCGGCGGACTCCAGGTCGGCGGCGGCCATCGCGGCGGCGGCCATCGCGTCCGCGTGTTCGTCCTCCGCGGAGAGCGGCCGGCCCTCGCCGAGTTCAGTGAGCTTCTCCAGCAGTTCGGCTCCTCGCACCGGCTTGGAGAGATGGGCGTCGAAGCCGGCCGCCTCGCAGCGGGCGCGGTCAGACTCCTGGGTCATGGCGGTCATCGCCAGAAGCCCGATGCGGCTGCGTCCGGAGGCGGCTTCCTCCTTCCGGATGCTTTCGGCCGCGGCCAAGCCGTCCATCACCGGCATCTGGATGTCCAGCACGCCAACGTCGAACTCCGCCTTCCGCCAGGCCTCGACGGCCTGCGCGCCGTCGCCCACCGCGGTCACCCGGTGTCCAGCCTTGCGCAGCCGCGATTCCGCCACCTCGCGGTTGACCTCGTTGTCCTCGGCGAGGAGCACCCTGAGCCTGCGGGCGGGCCTGCGCGCCGGAACGGCTCCCTCTGGTTCCTCCGACGGTGGCGCACCGGCGAACTTGGCCCAGAGCCCGGTGAGTCCGAGCGGCTTGGAGAGCACGTCCCTTCCCGTCAGCCCGGCCTCGGGGGCGGCGAGGAAGGTCATCTGTTCGCGAGGCAGGTCCGGCAGGTTGGGGTGCACGTCCTCGGGGATGTCGACCAGGGCCAGGTCGAAGGGGCGGCCGGCGCGCGCCGCCTCCCGCCAGAGCTCGCACGCCTCGCCCGCGTCCTCCGCGGCGACGCAGGATGCGCCCCATCGTGCGAGTGAGTCGCAGAGCCAGCTTCTGACCTCGGGGCGGCCGCCCA
>Ga0194126_10010850_pt1 | contig 11874 bp, 10 predicted proteins | sample TA2KigC150mmetaG_FD_148641 | JGI IMG/M metagenome (GOLD analysis project Ga0194126, IMG submission 148641) | Freshwater microbial communities from Lake Tanganyika, Tanzania - TA2015035 Kigoma Deep Cast 150m | ecosystem: Environmental > Aquatic > Freshwater > Lake | place: Tanzania: Lake...
AACACTTTTTATACAGGCACGCCATATTTCTGAACAAATTTAAGTCGTTAAAGTGGAATCTGTTAGAAATTCCAGTAGGGCCTTAATTATAATGGGTTGAATGAAACTTATTCTTTGAAGGCGGTCATGGATTCGAGGATCAGCTTGCCTCTCTCGAAGCGGTCGATGGAAAGCGAGGAGATGTCGATTGTGGTTGCCTTCCCTTCAATAATCAGTTCCGAAATCACCTTGCCTACGGCAGGGCTGTGCTGAAACCCGTGGCCGCTAAAACCATTGGCCAAGATGAACCCTTCTAAGCAGGGAACTTTTCCTAAAATGGCATGGTTATCCGGCGAGATTTCATAAAGCCCTGCCCACCCCCGTGCAATTCGGGCCTTCTCCAATGCGGGGACGCGATAGATCGCATTCTCCGAAGCCTCAACCATGGCCTCATAGTCGGTGCTTGTATTAAAACTCGGCTCCTTATCGAGTGGGCCGGAGAGAAGCAGTCCATCCACCTCCTGGCGAAAATACCATCCCCTGTGAAAATCGATGGTGAGCGGAAAAATCCTATCAGTGAGATGGAATGGAGCCGTCACAAAGACCTGTCGCCTCAATGGTTTGACGGGAATGTGGAGGCCTGCCATTTCTGCCACCAGAGAGGCATAAGGTCCTCCGGCATTGACCACCACAGGGCTGGAGATCTCCCCTTCGCTCGTCCTGACACCCATTACCCTGCCTTGATCAACCAATATTTCTTTTGCCTCTGTCCCCTCATAAATCTTCACCCCTGCCCTTTTCGCACCGCCGACAAAACCGGAGAGGACTTCACTCGGACCTGCATATCCATCCCGGGCGCAGAAGGTTCCGCCAAGGATGTCGTCCATCTTCAGATAGGGCCATTGCTTTCGGATCGCATCCGCATCCATCCATTCAACCGGGATATGAAACCCCTTCTGGAGTTTTATATTCTCTTTAAAGACCTCCATCTCCGATGTCGTCGTTGCCAGGAAGAGGTAGCCGATCTTTCTGAATTCAGGATTGATCCCGAACTCCTCTTCAAAACGTTCGAAGGTCTTCATCGACTCGAGGGAAAAACGGATGTTGATCTCTGTCGAAAACTGTGATCTTATCCCGCCCACGCATCGGCTTGTTGAGCCTTCGCCTAATTGCCCCTTCTCCAGAAGGACGATCCTCCCTGCTTTCCTTTGACCCAGATGATAGGCGATGCTCAAACCGATGATTCCTCCACCGATAATCACGACATCTGCAACCTTTTCCAACTTAAACCCCTCACTTTAACCCAGCAATAAAAATGTCATGCTGAATTTATTTCAGCATCTCATGAGACCCTGAAACAAGTTCAGGGTGACAATAAGGTATGATAAAAAACCCTCACTTTAAGCTCGAATGGATGTAATGGATGAGCGTGAGAATGTCAAACACCGGCATTGTTACAGCCTCTCTCAATGCTTTTCTAAAAACAGCCATATTGGTGCATTCAAGAACAACAGCAGAAATATCAGGGTGATCTTCAACCAGGGCAGAAGCTTCGGCAATCACTTCCTTTTCAATTTTTTGATAATTCAGATCAGGACTATTTCTCACATAGATTCGGTGGAATTCACTATCCGGCTTCATCCCGCGAATCACGGATGGGATTTCTTCAGCGCCAACACCTTTGAGATGGTCGATCGTCAATGAGTTCTTGTCAGCCGTGAGCACACCGATCCGCCCCCGCCTACCCATCAATTCATATGCCCAGGGAATCTGAATGAGGCTGGAAGTAAAAAGTGGAACCTCGACAGCGGAGACCATCTCCTTCTGCCAGACCGCAAGGAATCCGCAACTTGTGGTAATCGCCGTGGCCCCCTGCCTCTCCAGGGTTTTTGCTGCCCCAATGAAAGGAATGAGGAGCGAAGCATCCCTCTCCCTGACCACTCGGGATGGAAGGGCCCCATCAACCTTTTCATAGAGCACCGGAAAAGGAAAGGTTTTCGGGTTTCCTATATCCCCCAAAAGCCTCGGAAAACGGGTGTCTAACAGGATGATGCCGATCAAAAAACCTCCTGAGAGAACGGTTTTAAAGATTGAATCTTACATAACACAAAATGACCTTCCTTAAAAAGGCTTTCACACCATATGGCGGGAGAGATTTTTCTCTTTACTTTTTTTCTTTCATCAATTATAAGGTATCCAAATTAAAAGAAGGAGGGATGACAGATGAAAAAATTATTATTTTTAACGATTCTCTCATCATTGTTCCTGGTTGTCTCGTTGGTCCACGCCCAAACCCTAACCTGGACAGCGGGCGGCGTCGGCGGCGGATGGTATACGATAGCCGGCGGCATCTCCAACATCATCAATGAAAAATCTGGGGGGATTACCGTTAAAGTGATCCCCGGGGGCGGCACCGTAAATCCGAGGCTGGTCGACAAGGGAGACTGCGAGTTGGGATGGGGCCTTCCTTTTTTAAATGTGGCAGCCTGGAACGGTGAGGATCCTTATGACAAGAAACACTCCAATCTTCGCGCCATTGCTGGCGGGATGAGTCTCAACTTCTTCCATTTCTATGTGGCGGCCGATTCTCCCATTAAAACCATGGATGAAGTTTTTAAACAGAAGAAAGGTCTTCGCATGGCCATTTCACCCGCAGGAACATCGGATGAATGGGTTTTCAGAAAAGTCCTCGCCGCCTATAAGACCGATTACAAAGAACTCGAAGCCGCAGGTTTTAAATTCTTCAGGGGCTCCTATGCCGAACAGGCAAGCCAATTTAAAGATAAAAACGTGGATTCTGTTTTCACCTTCCTGGCGACTCCCGGAGCTGCTGTGACCGAGGCTTCCATCGGGCGTTCCCTGAGGCTGATCCACTTCTCACCGGAGGCTTTACAGAGCCTGAAACAGTATGGCATCGAATCAGGAAATATTTTGGCAGGAACCTATCCCAGGGCCGCCAACGCCAATGAGGACGTGACAACCGCCATCGCCGGAAGTGTTATCCTGGTCAATAAGAATGTGGCTGACGATGCGGCTTATCGGATGGCCAAAGCGATCCATGAAAATCTTGACCAGTTCCGAAAGATCCACGGTTCCCTGGTTCCTTATCAACTGAAAGATGCCGTCACAGGATTGGGCTTGATTCCTCTTCACCCGGGTGCGGAAAAATACTTTAAGGAAAAAGGGGTCTTGAAATAACCTCCATCTTCTTGGTTTGGAACCGACGCCCGCCCTGTTAAATGACCTCTCAATACATATTTGACAGGGCATTTCTCTTAAACAGCCTGCGTTGTTTTTATATTAAAATCCGTTTCATTTAACAGGGCCCGCCCTATCCTTCTGGGGATCGGTGCGGGCGTTCTTATTCGAAATAGATCATGCGCACATTAACGGGATGGCTAAAGGTAACAATCCTGATCTACGGAGTGAGCGCCGCCCTCCTCCATCTCTACACCTCAGGATTCGGCACCTTTGAACCCCGGACCCAACGAGGGCTTCACCTCCTTTTTCTTCTTCCCCTGATCTACATTCTTTTCCCTGCCACGAAGAATTCTCCCAAAAACCGCCCCAGCCTTTTGGATGCCATTGCCTCCCTCCTCTGTTTCGCAGGACCCGCTTATATCGTGTGGAATGCCGAACGTCTAAATTTCAGGATGGTGGGGATGGACGAGGTCCTGCCCATGGAGATGATTTTAGGCACTACCCTGGTCCTTCTGGTGGTGGAAGCAGCCCGCAGGGCCCTTTCCCGCTGGATGGCGCTCACCATTGCCATCGCGCTCTTCTATTTAGCCACTGCTCCTTACTGGCCTGGATTGATGAAGTTTAAAGGCTATTCTTTCCCTCGTATGGTTGAGGTTCTATTCCTGGCCGGTGATGAAGGCATCTTCGGATTCCTTACGGGCATTTCATCCAACATTCTATTTATCTACATCCTTTTTGCCGGGATCATGATAAGTGCGGGCGTTGGAAACTTTCTTATCGACTTTGCGGTATGGGCTGCAGGGTGGGCAAAGGGTGGACCGGCGAAAATTGCCGTTATCTCCAGCAGTCTTTACGGAACGGTAAGCGGGAGCACGGTGGCCAATGTTTATGCCACCGGAAGTTTTACAATTCCACTAATGAAGAAAGGAAAGTTTGTCCCGAAACAGGCCGCAGCCGTCGAAGCGATTTCAAGCACAGGGGGACAGCTCATGCCGCCCATCATGGGCGCAGGCGCCTTCATCATGTCTGAAATCACGGGGATTCCTTATTTTAAGATCATTCAGGCTGCTGCCATCCCTGCTTTGCTTTATTATCTCGGGCTATTCTTCGTCGTCCATTTCATTTCGCTCAAACAGGGGATGGCCTGCATTCCAAAGGCAGAGCGGCCCAGTATCTTTCCAATGCTTCGTCACGCTTATTATTTCCTTCCATTCATATTGGTGGTCGCCTTTTTAGGATATGGATATTCTCCTAGCAAATCTGCCTTCTATGTGGTGTTGATCATTTTCGGCCTCAGTTTTTTAGACCGCAGGACCTGGTTAACCCCAAAGAAAGTGCTGGATACACTCTTCCAGGCGGCTGTCAATGCCGCCATCATTGCCACAGCCCTCGCAGGCTCCGGAATGGTGGTTGGAGTTCTGACCCGAACTGGAGCCGCATTAGCCTTCGGAAGCGTCCTTCTGAGCGCCTCCTTTAACAACCTTCTCTTTGCGATGATCCTCGTCTTTCTGGTCGTCAGCGTCCTTGGGACAGGAATTCCCACAACACCTGCCTATATCATCGCGGTCACCGTTGGAGCCTCAGCCCTTGGGAAGTTTGATGTCGCCTTATTGTCGGCACACCTCTTCGTCTTCTACTATGCCGTGCTATCAGATCTCACCCCTCCGGATGCCATCACTGCTTTTGCAGCAGCCAATCTGGCCGGCTCTGAGATGATGGCTACTGGAATTGAAGCCTTCAAGCTTGGAATCGCAGGGTTTCTGATTCCATTTGCTTTTGTCTTTCAACCCGCTCTTCTCCTCCAGGGAACACTTTTCGAGATCCTCATGGCAACCGGATTGACAGCCCTTGGAGTGGCATGCCTCTCTGCTTTCCTGGTCGGATATGTCTGGTCTCCTTTAAACTGGCTCCATCGTCTTCTCTTCGCATCCGCAGCCATTCTGCTTGTCTTTCCGACCATCGGCCTGGAGTTGATTGGAATTGGGCTGGCAGGAGGATTGTTTGTCTGGGCAAGGATTAAAAAGTAAACCCCGTTAGAAATTCCAGCGGTCCATTATTTCTAACGGGGTAAATGGGAAATAGGAAATGGGAATTTGTTGTTAACTTTGAGCCCTCAATCATTCCCTGTTGTTATTTAGTGTCTCTTTATAAATTGCCCCTTCAATCAGAATCGTCATTCCGGCGAAAGCCGGAATCCAGGGTTCCTGGTGAAAACCGGGACCTAGTCTTTGAGATGGTTCCCGACTTTCGTCGGGACGACGTCTGGATGCCCCCGTATCCAGTACGGGGCTGGCTCCTCAAGTCCGGCATGACGGAAAACGCCATTTATGGACAGGCACTATTGAATCATGGAAGCCTTCTTCTTTGAATCATTTTCACTAAAAAGACCATCTCCTCATTTTTTGCCAAATAAGAGATAATTACATACACGATCAAGCCAGTGGCAATCCCTGCACCGAGGAGAAGGATTTTCTCCATTTCATTGCCCGTTGTCGACCAATCCCCAAGAGAGCAGATTAGATATGCGGATAACCCCATGGGAAGACTGCAGAGCAGAATCCGGATAAGCGATTTCGCGCTTTTGCCTATCTCGATTCCGCCCAATTTCAGGTTCAACTTTCCACACAGAAGGATCAGGTTCAGAATCGATGAAAGGCTGGTGGCCAAAGCCAGGCCGGCATGTTTCAAAGGGGTGAAGAAGATGAAGATGGCATTGAGAAGGACATTGGCTACGAGGCAGATGATGGCAATTTTAAGAGGCGTCCAACTATCCTGAAGCGCATAAAAAGCAGGCACAAGTGTCCTTACCCCTGCGATGGCCCACAGACCAACCGAATAGCAGAGCAGGGCCTTTGCGGTCATCGCAGTGGCCTGGTAGTCAAAGAGACCCCTCTGGAAAAGGAGGTTGATGATGGGTGTTTTTAAGGCGATCAGCCCCACCATGGCAGGAATGCTGATAAAAGCCGTGAGGCGGAAGGTGAAAAAGAGCGTATTCTTCATCTCCTCCATCTTCCCCTGAGAGGCGAGCCCTGAGAGGCTCGGCAGGGAGGCCATGCCGATGGCAATGGCAAATATTCCCAATGGAAATTCTAACAACCGGTCCGCAAAGAAGAGATAAGAAACGCTCCCTCCGGGAAGAAAAGAGGCGAAGATCGTATCGATGAAGACATTGAGTTGATAGACTGCTGTTCCGATCAGGCCCGGCACCATCAGGCCGCCGATCCGTTTGATGGCAGGATGCCCGAAATTAAAATTAAACCGGAAGGTGATCCCTTTCTGCCATAAAAAGGGAATCTGGAAGAGCAATTGAATGACCCCCCCGGCAAGGACACCGACAGCAAGTGTCATGACCGGTTTTTGAAAGGAGTCAAAGAAGAAAAAGACGGAAAGGATGATGGAGATGTTGAGGAAGATGGGAGCGATGGCTGGAGCGAAAAAGTGTCGATAAGAGTTTAGAATTCCCATGCAGAGGGCAAAGAGCCCCATGAAAAAAAGATAGGGAAAGATGATCTGGTTGAGTGTGACGGTCAAATGGAACTTTTCCGGGATTTTAGCAAACCCAGGGGCGATGATCTGGATGATCACCGGAGAGAAGAGGGTTCCAAACACTGTAATCATCAGCAACACCAACCCCATCAGGGTAAAAGCAATATGGGTCACTTCTCTCGTTTCTTCTTCTGATCGGTGATGAAGGTATTCGGTGTAAACCGGGATGAAGGAGATGGTCAGAGAGCCTTCTCCCACCAGCCGTCTCCAGAGATTGGGGATTCGGAAGGCCACAAAGAAGGCATCCGCCGACATCCCTGCCCCAAAGAAATGGGCGATGACCATATCTCTAAAAAATCCCAGGATACGGCTGAGGAGGGTCCCCATCCCAATGGTGGAAGCCGCTTTGGTGATCTTCTTGTTCTCGGTCATAGTTAGAAATTAAAGGTGATGTCTGGCGGTTACGGTGACGATGCCCGTATCGTCATTCGGTTACGTCTTTCGGTTTAGGAAGTCCACGTAACCGTCTACCCTTAAACGAAACGGGCTTCGTAGCCTTAACCTGTATCACCCGAAATTATCATTTAAGGCATTTAAGGCACTTGACACACGCTATCCTAAAATGTTAGAAAAATCAATGTCCATCGCCCCTGCCCCTCTCCCCGACGGGGAGAGGGGCAGGGGCGATGGGAAGAAAGGAGATTCAATTTTGGCTACTCATCAATCAGCGATTAAAAGAGCAAAACAGAATGAGAAGAGGAGGGTCCGAAGCCTCCATTTCGAATCGACGGTAAAGAGTTCAGTGAAGAAAGTGCGGGAAGCGATTGAAGAAAAGGATGTTGAGGCTGCCAGGAAAGCCCTATTAAATGTGATCCCTATCATTCAGAAAGGATGTTCAAAGGGCATCTTTCACAAAAACACCTCTGCAAGAAAGATCTCCCGGCTGACCCAGGCTGTCAATAGTCTGAAACCTGCTATATAATCAGACATCAATGGGGCATAGGTTAAGGCTAAGATGCCCGCTTAGATTAAAGGTAAGGTCATTGGTCTTTAAACTCTTAAACCATAGCCATCTGACCTAACCTAAACAGGCTTCTTAACCCTGGCCTAAAAACTTTTGGGGCTGGCAGAGGTCGATGACTAGCTTCTCCATCAGAAGATTTTTCGGCCCCTTCCCCTTTTTAACGGCTAAATCCGTCTGGTGACACTTCAGGACACCTTCACGTAAAGAGGCCACAGAGAAGCTCCTCCCCTGATCTATCAGTTTCCTAACATTCCATGCTTGCATCCGGAGCGCTTTTGCCATCTCCTCAAGATTTTTTCGGCTGGAGGCCATCTCCTTTACCCTCCAGATATTCCAGTAGTGCTTTGACATCATGCCCACGAGAAGAGGAACAGGATCGTCCTTTCTCTTTGGGGCCGGCTCTTCTTTCTTAAAGGGAATGGCCTTCGATTCCAATGCCTTCTCCAGGATGGTGAGCGCCTTTTTTAGATTCTGCTGGCCGATGGCGTCGGTTAAATCAAAAACCGTACTGACCTTTACCTCCGAAGTGATCCCCTCCACATCAGAAAGCTCGATCTTCTTCTTGTTTCCGACGCTTAAAAAGACTTTCTCCAACCCGTTATCGAGATCCTGGAGGTGATCTCCAACAACCTCGATGAGATAGCCAGCTCCCTCTTCGGAGATGATTTTTCCTTTCTCCTCCATCCTCCTTCTGATCCAGGAGACAAGCCCTTTCCCTTTCAACCGGGGATGTTCAATGACCTTCCCGATCTTCTCCATCTCTTTCTGGTATTTTTTCCATGGCCCAAGAGTCTGGCCACACATCACAAAACAGGTGGAGGGAGAAGGATTCCGGATATAGGCAAGCAAGGTCTCGACATTCTCTTCATCGAACTGGTCTGCTCCCCTGATGAGGACAAACCGATATTGAGAAAACATTGGAAGGGTCTGGGCTGTATCGACGATCTCCTGTCCGCTGTGCTCTTCTCCATTAAAGAGATGGAGATTGAATCCCCTCTCTTTGGAGGAGAGGGTCTGATTCAGTAATCTCCTGATCTCCTCTTCGATCAGGTAGTCCTCGGGACCATAAAGGAAATAGATTGGGGAGATATCGGATCGAGGTTTCATTTCCTCTCAAAAACCATTGCAAATTGCAAAGTTAGCATTTAGCATTTCAAATTGAATTCGTTCATTTTATATGGTGTCATTCCTTCTGCGAAGGCAGGAATCCAGAAATCCAAAAACTGGATTCCCCCGTATCAAGCACCCCGTGTCAAGCACGGGGCAGGCTAAGGCAGGCTAAGTCAAGCCCGGAATGACAAAAGAAGAGATTCCACAATGCTAACTTTGCAATGCTAATTTTTCAATGTTCTTTTTCTGGCTTCCTTCATAGAGATCATACTCCAATAGCCTGCATTCGATATTGGAGTTGTAAAAGGGAATCCTTTTCTTTGTCCTCAATCCCACCCGTTTGGCCAGGTCGAGATTGCCAGTGAAGATGTATCCATGGTATCCCTGGCACCGCTTCTTAAAAAAATCTCCGATCCCTTTATAAATCTCCCTCAGGGCATCCCTCTCTCCCATCCGCTCCCCGTATTCTGGGTTGAGCATCACAACGCCCTCTCCGTTGGGGACAGGGGTCTCTCCATAGGGACAGATCCCGAAGTCGATCCACCGTTCCACTCCTGCAGTCTGCGCATTTTTCTTCGCTCCCTGGATAGCCTCCGCGCTGATATCCGTGGCAATGATCTTCCCATCCATCCAATCCCTTGCCGTTGCCCTTGCCTTACGTCGTATCTCCCTCCAGGATGATTCATCAAATCCCTTCAGGTGCATAAAACCATAATTACTTCTCAATAGGCCGGGCGGTCTCCCAAGGCCAATCAACGCCGCCTCGATGGCAAGCGTCCCGCTCCCGCACATGGGATTGATAAAGTTGTTGTTTCCTCTCCAGCCGGTGGCCAGGATCACCCCTGCGGCCAGTGTTTCCTGCATGGGCGCCCTCAGGGGAATCTTCCGATACCCCCTCCTTGAAAGAGGTTGACCGGAGGTATCGATAAAGAGAGAGCCCATCTCATCCTTCCAGAAGAGATGAATGACCGTTCGATCTCTTTCCGAACCCGAATCCGGCCGTCTGCCGCAGGTTCTCTTGATCCGGTCCACAATGGCGTCCTTACATTTAACATTGGCAAACCGTGTATCTTTAATAGTGGGGTTGTTCACAGTCGAAGTCACACAGAGGTAACCGCCTTCAGGGATCAACTCCTCCCATTTCATTCCGGATATGACTTGATACAGTTCATCCGGGTGCCTTGCCTTAAATCGTTCCAGGAAGAAAAGAATCCGATGTCCTGTCCGGATAAAAAGGTTCAATCTCATGGCATCATCCATTGTCCCTTCGGTTTCGACGCTGGCGATACCTTCGGAGAGGATCGGGAATTCGAGCAAACGGAGTTCTTCCTTCAGAAAAGGGACGATCCCTTTGGCACAGGTGATAACGATTCTGCTCTTTCTTCCCCAGATATCCATATGCACCCCATATATCATAAGGGTTTCATGATTGAACAGACATTATTTTGAAAATCTCCCCTCACCCCTCTTTGCAAAAGAGGGGAATTATCCCTCCCTTTGGCAAAGGGAGGTTAGGAGGGATTTTATAAATCGAGGTAGTTCTAATTTTAAGACTATTAATATTAGCCGATATGATACCATATTCTTCACTCCATTGCCTCTCCTTTTTGCGTTCTGTCTTGGGAAGAGGTAAAATATTCCTTGAGGGAAAAAGAATGGAACGCTGGCAAAGAGCACTCTCCGAAAGCATCACTTCTCTGGATGAACTGTCCCGTTATATCCCAATCGACTCTAAATTACTTGGTCCTGTTGTGGCCCGCTATCCTCTCCGGATCACCCGCACCTATTTAAGCCTCATCCGGGAGAAAGACGATCCGATCTGGCGCCAGTCCGTCCCTGACCGGCGTGAACTGGAACAGGATGATCTCTCCATCGATCCACTCAACGAAGAAAACCTGACCTGCGTACCAGGACTCATCCACCGTTATCCTGACCGCGTCGTCCTGCTGGTCTCATCCGTGTGCCCGACCCTGTGTCGGTTCTGCACAAGAAAAAACAGAATGGGAGGAGAAGGGAGTTTAAAAAATCAGAGTTCCTCTAAAAATGTCATTCCTGCGAAAGCAGGAATCCAGAAGGTTTTGAAAGCGCTGGACTCCCGCCGGAGTTTACCCCGTACTTCGATACGGGGCGGGAGTGACGAATTGATAATTAATAGAGGTTACCACCAGAACTCACTGGAAGCCGCTCTCGGTTATATCGAAACGAAGCCTGCTATCCGTGAGGTCATCCTCTCAGGCGGAGACCCTCTTCTGCTCACTGACGATGAACTCGAAGATATCCTGATCAGGGTCCGCAAAATCCCTCATCTGGAGGTCGTGAGGATTCATACCCGCGCCCCGGTCACATTGCCGGAGAGAATCACCTTCCGGCTCTGCCGGATATTGAAACAATATCATCCCCTCTATTTGAACACTCAGTTCAACCACCCCATAGAAATCACACCTCTATCGGCGAACGCCTGCGCCCGGCTGGCGGATGCGGGCATCCCGCTCGGAAATCAGACCGTCCTGCTCAGAGGGGTCAATGATGATCCGGAAGTGATGAAACGATTGATGCAGAAACTCCTGACCATCAGGGTTCGTCCTTATTACATCCATCAGATGGATCTGGTAAAGGGAACAGGCCATTTTCGCACCTCCGTTCAGAAAGGGTTAGATATCGTGGAGCAATTAAGAGGGCACACCTCAGGTATGGCAACGCCTTCCTATGTCATCGATTTGCCGGGAGGAAAAGGAAAGGTCGCCGTCCTCCCCGACGATGTGAGGAGGCAGGGGAATACTCTTTTTCTACGTAATTATCTTGGTGAGATCACCGAATACCCGGATGGCGAAGAGGAATAATACTATTGCAAAATTAGCAATGTAAAATTAACAATGATCAATAAACTGTACGAAGTTTGTTTTTTTATATCTCTCACTATATTGCTAATTGTTAAATGCTAATTGATAACGTTCAAGACATCGTTCATTAAATTAACATTCAGGACATCGTTCACATTCAAACGGTTAAAGCTGTTAAACGTTTTGATATACCTGAGGTATAAGTTTTATTCGGTTTGTCATTCCGGACTTGAT
>Ga0194126_10010851_pt1 | contig 11874 bp, 5 predicted proteins | sample TA2KigC150mmetaG_FD_148641 | JGI IMG/M metagenome (GOLD analysis project Ga0194126, IMG submission 148641) | Freshwater microbial communities from Lake Tanganyika, Tanzania - TA2015035 Kigoma Deep Cast 150m | ecosystem: Environmental > Aquatic > Freshwater > Lake | place: Tanzania: Lake...
GATTTGGGGCCCAAAAGGCGAAAACGCCCATTCTTATAACGAATACGTGGAAATTGATTCCTTGCCCCAAACCGCCGAAATCTATACCAGAACAGTCCTCGGCTACTTCGGATTGAAAAAAGAGAAACCAGATTCTCCGATCAAGAACGACTCTGATTCGTTTTAATATCTTTGAGAGTGAACCCCCTCTTGACAACTGCTAGATCGTAGTAGAGACTAATATTGATGCACCTGCGCCATCTTGGGAACAAAAAAGTCGGTATTCTTCTCTTTCTCTTTCTTTCCGCCCTTGTTCTTCTCCTTGTCCCGTTCAGCCAAGAACGCCGGGAAATCCGCCCCAGGGCTGTCTCCTCGGCCAATACCCAGGATGCCAATCCCAACATCACCGGCTTAGTCCTGCCTTCAGTCTTGGGCTTTCAGTCAGACCTTTTCTCGGGGGCGGCCACCGTCAGCTACCCTTTTAACCTGCCTGCGGGAACAGGAGGCCTAAGGCCCAATCTTTCCCTCTCGTATTCCTCGGGCAGTGTTGACGACCTTCATCTGGGCATTTCCGAGCAATGGCGGTTCCGCTATGTTACTCAAGCCCAACAGGCAGGTTTGGGCTGGAATTTAACCGGCATTGACAGCATTACCAAAAACAAGGACGGACAATACTTCCTGACGGTAGGCGGAGCCTCATACAAGGTCTCGGCCGAAGAGCCGGGAACGGTTAATCAAACCTGGCATACCTCGCCCCAGTCTTTTCTAAGGATAAGCCACGACCCGGCCAATTGGGGGCAGAACGAATGGATAGTCACCGCCAAGGACGGGACGAAGTATTTCTTTGGCAGTAATCCTTCTGATAAGGCATACACTCTCTTTACCCCGCCGGAAAACCGCTACACCCAGGTTCAGTTAGTCTACCGCTGGATGCTCACAAAAATCCAGGACACCCACGGCAACACGGTCAGTTTCGCCTATGAGCCGGAGATGACCGAGATCAAAGGAGATTGCTTCGGCTGTATTGAAAATGGAGAACCCGGCCCATGTTCTTCGGCCAAAAGCTACGTCAGCAGTCTTAAGCCCAAAACCATTACCTGGTCTGCCAACAATCTCTATCAAGCGGATTTAACTTGGGAAGGCCGGCCGGACCGTGCGCCGGAGGGGGTTTTCGAGAGCGGTTTGAGAGTCAAGGAATGCGAGCAAATACAATTTTCCCGGACAAGGCTGAAAGGGATTACCGTCAAGGCCCAAAGCCAGGTTTTGCGCGACTATGCTCTTTCCTACAGGGAAACTCAAGTTGCTTTTGGTTCCTACGGCGAGATTATTGTCAGGCACTCTCTTTTGGACAGGATTGCCCAATCCGGACGGCCGGATGTTTCCCCCGCCATTACCCTGCCTCCCTACACTTTTGGCTATCAGGGAGACAAGGCTGATGGCACTAATGACAAGGGCTACGAGGCCTATCTTGCCTGGGCCGATAACGGCTACGGGGGCAAAGTCAGTTACACCTATGAAGATCAGCTCATTGTTCCCGAAGTTAAGCGCCGGGACGGCAGCGGCGCCGTCTGCGCCGCCGCCACTCCCGCCAGCTGCGGCAAAGAGCGGGCCAGGGTCAAAGAAAGGCTGACCGAGGACGGCCAGGGAGGAAGCTTTAAAAACTCTCTTAGCTACTCCGACAACGGCTTAGGCTATCTTGAACTGGACAAAGATTTGCGGGAAAAGAATTATCAGTTTTTGGGCTTTGCCAATGCCGAGAACACCCTTTATGAGGTTAACCAGCCAGCTAAGGCGGTAAGCAAGGCGAGACAGTTTTTCTATCGGATAAAGAATCTTGATGATACCCACTTTCATCCTGACCCAAGACAGGGAAAAACCGCAAAGACCGAGGTGAGAGACGGCACGGGAAAACTCTTTACCACTACCAACCAGGACTGGCGGTATATGCCCGAACCTACGTTTAATCCTGTTAACGGAACGATGGATCCCTACTATCCCCTCACCTATCTTGATAACAGCCAGACAACTGTTGATGGCATCACCACCAAAGTCTCATATGCCTACGACGATTATGCCAATCCCCGACAAACAATCGAGGAGGGAGACATCTCTAAAACCGGAGACGAAAAATATACGGAAACCGCCTACTACCACAATACCGACGCCTGGATTGTCAATAAGCCCAAGACAACCGCCCTTTATCGGGGCATGCCAGGCGCTGTTCCTGCCCAAGTGGCACCTGCTGCTCCCGCCAGCCAGGGCAACTGGCTGCTCGACGCCTTAAAAAGGCTGGCCGATCTTGCCCAGATCCCAGGGCCTCAAGTGGCAACCACGGCCGAAGTTTCCCGCACTAGCTTTTCCTACGACAACCGGGACTTTGGCGCCCTTCCCGCCAGGGGAGATCTGACCCTGGCTGACAAGGTTGGTTCCGATAACCCCGGCCTTCATCTCAAGACCAAAACCAGCTATGATGATTACGGCAACCCCACGGATATCTATGATCCGGAGGGATACATTAAGAATTACTCCACGCAAACGGTATATGATCCTGCCTATCATCTTTTTCCTCTAAGCGTTACCAATCCCTTAGGCCAGACGACGACCACCACTTATGACTATGTTTCGGGTGTTCCTCTCCAGGTGGTTGACATTAACGGCGTCCCGACTGATTTTCGCTATGATGCCCTGGGAAGACTTAAAAAAGTTATCAGGCTCGGGGATACAGAGGAGAAACCGACCACCGAATATGTCTTCAGAGAAGAAACGCCAATGGTGGTGGGGACCAAATCAAGGATTGAAAGCGGAGCCGGCGATACCCTCGATTCTTACCAGTTCTACAATGGCCTGGGCCAGCTTGTCCAAAGCCAGTCTCCTTCATCAACTGCCGGCCAGATCACCGTTTCCACTAATACCTACAACAGCCGGGGGGCAGTTGCGGAAAAGCCCATCCCCTACTCTCAATATGCCGCTATTGGCGCCTACCTGGCTCCGGATACCGGTGTCAAAAAGACCATTACCGAGTACGATGCTCTGGGCAGAGCCACAAGAATCATTAATGTTGATGGCACCTCTACCGCCACCGAATATGCCGGCTTAACCAAAACCATCACCAACGAGGCCGATGTCAAGAAAGTGATGGAGAGCGATGCCTATGGCAACTTAGTTAAGCTCTATGAATTCAACCAGCCGGGAATAGCTGATCCCGGCTCTTCCTATGCCACCACCAGCTACACCTATGACATTGCCCTGGGACTCTTGACCAATGTTACCGATACCCAAGGCAATCTCACCACTATCATATATGATAACCTGGGCCGCAAGAAGGAGATGACCGATCCTGATTTGGGAAGGTGGCAATATCCGGAGTACGATTTAAACGGCAACCTTAAGAAACAGATTGATGCCAAGAACCAGGCGATCGGCTTTGACTACGATAAGCTTAACCGCCTGGAGAAGAAAACCTATCCCGACGGAACCTCCGTTAACTATACCTATGATGAATACAGTCTGGCCAGTCAGCAATACGGCAGGGGCAGAAGAACTAATATGACTGATGCTTCGGGCTCGACTCATACCAAATATGATCAAAGAGGAAGAGTCCGGGAAGAAACCAAGACCATCAGCGGCGGGGGCCAGACAAACACCTTTACCTCAACTTACGCTTACGATAACCTTGGCCGGATCAAAACCGCTACGGACGCGGACGGCGAGATCCTGGGCTACGGCTATGACCTGGCGGGCAACCCCCAGGCCCTGGCCATTATTGACGCTGATGGAAACCCGCTAAGCCAGCTGGTTAAAAATACGGCCTACAATGCTTTAGGCCAGATAAAAACCCAGAACTATGGCAATAATACCGTCAATGAATACGCCTACAACGCCGATCATCTCCGCCTGGAAAGCATTAAAAACTCTGGCCCCGCAAAGACTTTCTTCTGGAAGACCTACCAGTATGATCCTGGTACTGCTGCCGGCAAGGCGGGCAACATCACCGCCATTACCGACAAACTCGACTCCAGCCAATCGGAGCATTTCTCCTACGACTATCTTAGCCGGCTGACAGACGCTTCTTCTCCCCATGTCTATGCGGCACACTACGAGTACGACAACCTGAACCGGATGGGGATCAAGAATGAAGGCGCCCGCCAGACAACCTTAGGCTACACTGACAGCCGGCCCCTCCATGCCCCCAAGAGCGTGAACAACTTTAACTACCAATACGATGCCAATGGAAACCTTACTCAAGACGAGGCCAGAGAGAACATCACTTATGACTTTGAGAACAGGCCAGTCTCGATGAAGATGAGAGCGCCCAGCCAAACCCCTACGGTAACGCCCGCGCCTACAGTTGATTGTTACAATCTCAACAATATTACCGATTGCTCCTCTTGTCTGAGCTGCCGAGCCAGTGATCCAAGAATTGTCTGGTGCGAGAATCTTGGGGATGATGAAAGTCCTCGCAGTGGTTGCTTTTTTGATGCCCTAACCTGCTGGGCCAACAATGGCACACCCAAAACTGATTGCGGAGTTGCCCAGCCTCTTACCATCGCCTTCTCTTACGATGGCGATGGAGCAAGAGTTGCTAAGACCGAAGGCGACAAGACCACTCTTTATGCCGGCAACATAGAGAAGAATCTGCAGACAGGGGTGATAACCAGATATTACAGTCTTGGTGGCCAGGAAGTGGCCGTCAAGGAAGGCAGCAATCTCTCCTACCTTGCCGCTGACCATTTAGGCTCAACCAGGGTCATCACCAGCGCTCAGGGGGCAAAGACAAACGAGGTCAGCTATTATCCCTATGGCCAAATCAGGACCGAGCTGAGCTCGGGCACTCTCCCCTCCCGCCAATACACCGGCCAGATCAATGACAAGACCACCGGTCTCTACTTCTACAATGCCCGATACTACAATCCCGAGAACGGGGTGTTTATCAGCGCAGATACGGCTGGCGATAAACCTAACAGATATGCTTATGTTTCTGGCAACCCCATCATGTTCAATGATCCTTCCGGCAATGATGATGAAAAGCCAGAGGAACAGGAGAATAAGTGTGAATTTTTATTTTCCTGTAAATACGAGCAAAAATATTATGATCCTTTTAATGAGATTCTGTTTAATCGGGGTGTTCATTATATCTACAAATTGATGTTTGATCTGGGATTTACCAAAGACGAGCTTGTTTCTTTAAAATCGGGGACGCTAGAAGACGTCAAAGCCGCATATGTTGATATAATGAAAAATGCAAGATTAATAGATGGGCTAAACATATCTCATGATCCTGAAATAACCAAAAATATGTTAAAATCGGGGGCTCAAGGTATGTATGATCCAGGGAAACACACCATATATGTGGCAGAGCCCCAAGGATCTGCCTCAAAATGGGATTATAAGACGCAGATACTTTATTTTACCCACGAACTACTACATCATTATCAATTAACTGATCCAAAGGGGGCGAGAGCTGGTGAGGACCTGGAAGCTGAAGCTTACGCCTTGTCGTATTTTATAACCGGCTCGAGAGATGTGGGTGATTTTAGCAAACCAGAGGCATTAAGGGCTTACGGTTTTGGCGTTGGTTTCTTTTTCCATTATCTTTTTTCTCCCAGAGCAGAGTACGAACTGCAGAGAATCATATCTCCAAATGAATATTAACTGACCAGGCCTAAAATCCCACGGACCCGATCACGCGGTCGAAAATTTCTTCGGCAATTTTGATTTATCTAATTCAAATCGTAAACTTTCCGTAAATTTTGCCACTTGACAAGCAATTCTATTCGCCTTATAATTCCAATAAAATATTAAAACATGGGAATCTATCTTCTCAAAATATGGAAATTCAGCTTGATCTTTTAAAATACAACCAGCACTGGCAAGAAGGATTTACCTATCCCTACCCGAAAAAAAGAAAGCTTTTTGGGAACTTAGTTTCTTTTCTTAATAAAAGACAGATTTTGGAAATTACCGGTTTGCGGCGTGTGGGCAAAACCGTTCTCCTTTTCCAGCTTATCAATCATCTTCTGCAAAAAGGCAGCGATCGCTTTCGTCTTTGGTATTTTACCTTTGACGAACAGGCTCCCTCCCTTGACGACCTTTTGGCCGCTTTCTCTCGGCAAACCGAGGTAGATTACCGGAAGGAAAAAGTTTTCCTCTTCCTCGACGAAATACAAAAACTGCCTAATTTCCAAAATCAAGTCAAGGTGTGCTATGATCTCTATCCCAATATAAAGTTTTTCTTAAGCGGCTCCTGCTCGCTTTTTTTGAAAAAGAAAAGGCAGGAAAGCCTGGCCGGCCGCATTTTCTCTTTTTTCCTTCCTCCCCCAGACTTCGAAGAATATCTGTTCTTTAAGGAAAAAAGTCAGATTCTTTCTAGGCCATTACTTTTCCAAAGCGAGATCGAAAAGGAGTTCGAAATCTTCCTTCGCTCTCAATTTATTGAAAGCATTAATTTCGCAAAGCCCGGGGAGAAAAAGGAATATTTTATCTCTATTATTAAAAAAATAATCTTCGAGGATATTCCCGGCGTTTTTCCCGTTGATAGCCCGCCGACTCTTTGGCAAATAGCAAAAATCTTGGCGCAACATCCAGGCATGCTGGTTAATTACCAAAATCTTGCCTCTGACTTAGGAGTCAGCAACAAGACGATTAGTCTTTATCTTTATTATTTGGAGGAGGCTTTTCTGGTTAGAAAAATTTATAATTTCTCCAGGAACCTTTTAACGTCGGAGAAGAAATTGAAAAAATATTATCTCGCCTCTCCTTCTTTCTCCTCTTCTCTGGCTGATTTTAGCGAAACTGCCTTGCTTGCAGAAAACCTGGTCGCCGCTTACAAAAACATTAATTTTTTCTGGCGGGATATTTACAAAAACGAGGTTGATTTTATCCGTGTCGAAGATAATTCCATTACTCCAATTGAGGTTAAATATAAAGATGAAGTTGAAGCAGCAGAGCTTAAAAACCTTTTCCGCTTCTTAGAAAAAACCAAAACCTCCCGCGGCTTGGTTTTTAGCAAGGAATTAAAAGAAAGACAGGTGGCAAAAGGGGGTTTAAAGATTTTCCTAAAGCCGATCTATTTATCGAGCTAAGGGCGGGCTTTTTTAGATTTAGAACCCCACCGAGCCGATCGCGCGGTCGAAAACTTCTTCGGCAATTCTGGAAAAATAATTCGCCTCTTGACAAGTCCTGACAAATCCTTCTTAATAAACTTAGACAAAGTTGGACAAACATGGATAACCTGCCTGGAAATTCTTTCTTGACTTAGGACATTTAGTGTCCCAGAGATTTTAAGAGCTCAATCTTTTTCTTCAGGGTTGGATCTTTGATTGTTGTTTCGATAAAAGTGACTTCTCCTGTTTCCGTGTTGGTAACCTTATGGGTGAGAACTTTTCCGGCTGCCTTAAGTATTTGCTTCAAGCTCATTCTGGTTTGATTTTTTCTCTCCTACTCCCCCTAACCTTCCCCAAGGCAACCCTGGCCATCGATCCTCTTCCTACCCAGGCGGCGACACTGCAAGTCGGCGCCACTGTTCCTCCCAGGGCAAGCGATTTTCAATTTGAATTTGCTTCCCCTGACCAGCCAGCGACCATCGGCCCAAACACTCTTCTTGAATACACCCTCACCTACGGCTCAAACCTTGCTTTTGCTACTTCTTTAAATCTTGAGGCTGAGTGGGGCCTGGGCGCCCTCGTCGGCCAAAACCTGTCCGCTTTCGAAATCGTCTCTTTTGTTCCCGGCAGCGCGACGGCTGGGTATCAAGGAAGCCTCCCGATAATTGATCAGGCCAAACGCCGAATCACCTGGAAAATTGATAGTTTTCCGAAAAAAACAACAAACCAAACTGTCTCTTTTAAACTTAAAACGCCTAGTCGATATTTAGGCGACCAGAAGATCGGTTTTTCCGTTCAGGCAAGGCTATACACCTCCCAAGTTTCTCTGCCCTTTAAAATCATTAAACAAATTTATAGCCCGGCTAAATTCCTTCAGAATGAATACGCCGACCTTGCCGGCATCGAAACAGAAATAAGAAGCGTTGATGACCAATCCTTTTCTCTTTTAGTGCGCACCCGTCAACCAACACGAGCCACCCTTTACTACGGCAAGGAAGCTCGTCTCGGCCAAGAGGCCTCCGGCCAAAACCTAAGCCAAGAAAAAATTCTCCGTGTTGCCGGTCTGGAAAAGGAAAATGTTTTGATAAGCGCTTCGGGAATTACTTTAAAAAATCGCTCCTCCGCGGGGACGCCCGGCTCGGTTACCTTCTTGCCCAATAAAAGCCTTGATCTTTTCTTGCCTTTTAAGGTAAGCGTGCCGGTTCAGGTTTTTGTCAGAATGGTGCCCGCCCAGGTGCTCGGCATCAATAACCTTAGCCCCATTCCCTATTTAGAGAAAACGCGACTTCTTGAAACCGAACCCAATGTTTTTAGCGGTAAGGTGATGATGCCAGCTAAGCCAGGCAATTACGAGCTTTTAATCGAGGCTTTGGGCGTGGATGGTTCCCTCAATCAGGACGTTTTAGCCAAATTCTACCTGGCCGAACACCTCAAAATAGTTGACAATCTTGGTTCGCCTATCGAAAAGGCGCGGGTAGCGCTTGAATGGTACGATAAAAGGCAACGGCTCTTTGAGTATTTTCCCGCGGAATCATTTGGATTTAGAAATCCGGCTTATTCCGAACCTGATGGTTCGGTTGATGTCATTTTACCCGAGGGAGAATATCGTTTGAGGGCAAGCGCTATCGGCTACCTGCCCCAAGAGCTAACTTTTGCGTTCTCTCCCCTGGCTGGTCAAGATTATCCCAAGCTCACTTTAGTTAAGAAACCTTTTTCTCTAGCCGATTTTGCCGGTTACTACCGCACTGTTCTGGCCGATACGTTAAGATTCCTGAATTACAACTTCGAAAAATTGGCTGCTTCCTACCGCTTCTTTAACTTTGCCCTTTTGATCGGGCTCTTTCTCCTTTCGGTGATCAGCTTTCTTTTGACTGCCAGCCGCCTGAAAATGTCCCTCGAAGACGTTCTCCTCTATTTCGAAAAGTATGCCCGCCTCTTCAGCGGCCAGAAAATTAAGCCGGCAGAGCTTTTAACGGGGTTTATCGAAAATAGGGAAACAGGCCTTCCTCTCCACGCGGCGGCTGTCTTTCTGACGGCTAGCGGCAAACGCCACGCTTACTCACGCGATATCACTAATTATCTCGGCGAATTCCATTTACGGATGAAGCCAGGAGAAGATTTTTGGTTGATTGCCAAGGAGGCGGGCTTCGAAACCCTAAAGAGACGAGTTACGAGCCAAGACTTAGGAAAAAAACCTTTTGTTTTATCTTTGCGAAGAGAGCCGCAAGTCAGTGGGTCGAAAATAATGGAGCTTCTGGAAGTGCTCGGTCTGGGAATCGTTCACACCGCTTCCGATACCCTTTTTGCCCTCATCTTTCTTTTGAACATTCTCCTCATTTTCAGATTAGGTATGGACAGAGTTTGGCCGATAACGCTCGTCACCATTTTTAACTTTGGCCTCTGGGCAGAATACTCCTGGAAGAAATGGCAAGAAAGGCTCGCAAGCTAAAAGGCCTGGCTAAGTAAATTCAAAGTTACTTCCTTATAGCTGGCCACGAAATTATGGGCAAAATTTTTATCTCTAAATAGAGGCGCTAAATCATCGCGCAAAATCCGTAAATCTAGCTTTTTTACTTTCTCCGTCACTTTCCTTTTCAGTTCGGCTTTACTTCTCACGGCTGTAATCTCGCGCAGATAGCAGAAATTAGGGGCGATTTTCTTCTCTAAAAACCAGGCCAAGTCGAAATAGTCCCGACCCTTGACGCGGGCAGTTCTTCCTAAAATGGCGGCCAGTTTGCCAGAAAATAGATCTGGCAGGGCGTATCTTCTCACTAAAAAAGAAAAATCGTAAGTTGATTTCAAAGACAACTCAACCTTGTATTTTTTACCTACCGCTCGGCCAAAATCAATCCGCAGAAAGAGAATTTTCTTTCCGTGAACGGGAAATTTCAGTTTGACAATATTTCCCTTAGCCGAAGCGGTGATTTTTACTTCTCTATCCTGCAGAGTCTCGGAAAAATATTTCTCTAAATCACTGACAAAATCTTTTAAATTAAAGCTCTTTTCCCTTTGAATATCCAAGTCTAAATCCTCGGATAGCCGCGGCAGGGCAAAAAACATCCGCAGACAACTGCCGCCCTTAAAAAGAAGGTTTTCTCCCCACCCCGAGCTATAAATAAAATTTAGGACATAAAACTGCAGCTGCTCTTTTAATAAATTGCGTAAATACAGGGGGTCAATCCCGACGTTCTCGTGCGTAATTCGCAAAAGCTCCTCGGCAATCATCGCCTGGCCTCCATAATTTCTAAAATCTGCTTCATTTTAGCGGACCTGGCCTTTTTGGTAAAAGAGGCAAATTCCCTAAAATCGTCTTTGGAAAAAACCTCCCAGTTAATCCTTAGGCCTTCAGTAATCTCCTGCCGCAAGTCAACAATTTTCCTAAGATACAAAAAATCAAAAAGGGCCTTGGCTGGGGTGGCGATTTTAATTTTTTTATCTAAAAAATCTTTTTCGGAAAAACCGCCGAATAAGCTCGGTTTGATATTTTTATAGATAAAAGTGCCAAGAGAATTGGCAAAAATCCGGCTGCTTTTTGGGGTAATCGAGGTCAGCGCCAAAATTCCCTCAGGGATCAGGCCATATTCGGCCAAGGCGTATTCTAAAGAAAGATAGGAAGGAAAACGAAGCATATTGGCCAAATACTCCTGATATAGCTTTCTCTCCACTCTCTCCACAAAAACCGAAGAGGCATAAAGGCCTTTTTTCAGAGACAAAAGGTATCCCTTTTTCCGCAGCCGCTCGATTTTTTTGTCTAAATTTTTCCCTGTTTTGCCGATAAGTTCCCTCGCGGCAAATTTATTAAAATAAGGCAGCGCCTCCAGCTCCCTTTGGTATTTTATTCCGGAAATACTAATCATTTGGTAGTAATTGTGAAACAAAAAATGAAAAATGTCAAGCAGTTGACTTTTACGAAAAGTCTTTCCGCGACTTAGCAAATCTTCACCGCCGAAAGGCACGAGGAAAAATAAGGCTTCTTGTCCCAATGAATTAAATCATTGATATGGCGAGTTTAATGAGGGATTCACTTTTTTATCATCGCCAGCTGGTAGGCCTTGCTTCCCGGAAATTCTTTTTTGTCTCTTTTGTCTCTTTAGAAACTATTTAACCCTAAGGATTTAAGTCGCTGATGGTATCTTTTGCTCTTTTTTTCTTGTTCAAGAAAAAACCTTTCCGCAAGCTTAGGTTGAGGATCAAGGCTGCAGTTTTTCAAGGTAGTATGAAGGAAGACAAGGCTGCAAAAAATTCGGTAGGGCCATCTTAAATATAATTTTAACGAAAAAACGGGCTATTTTCAACTACCAACTCCTCGCCTTAGAAAAAGGGGGCAGTTCAGATTACAAGCGACTCCCCTCTTGACAAGTCCTGATAAATCCTTCTTAATAAACTTAGACAAAGTTGGACAAACATGGATAACCTGCCTGGAAATTCTTTCTTGACCATCCAAGAGGCGGCGAACCGCCTCGGTGTTTCTACCAAAACTCTGCGGCGCTGGGAGGCAAGGGGAATCATTACCGCCGAAAGAACCCCCGGCCACCAAAGACGTTATTCTGTTAGTCAACTAGAGAACTTTAAAAAGCCGAAGTATCAACCGCTGCCACCAGCGAACAGCGAACAGCGAACATGGAACAGCGAACAGCGAACATGGAACAGCGAGACTTCACTACCTAAGGAACTGCTTCCTTCTCCCACAAAGATAAGCGGCACGCTTTTAGTCTTAAGCGCTATTCTTAGTTTTGCTCTTGGTTTTGCCACGATTTCTCTGGCGCAAAAAACACCTCTTTTTGCCGCCCTA
>Ga0194126_10010854_pt1 | contig 11871 bp, 9 predicted proteins | sample TA2KigC150mmetaG_FD_148641 | JGI IMG/M metagenome (GOLD analysis project Ga0194126, IMG submission 148641) | Freshwater microbial communities from Lake Tanganyika, Tanzania - TA2015035 Kigoma Deep Cast 150m | ecosystem: Environmental > Aquatic > Freshwater > Lake | place: Tanzania: Lake...
CACGGATTAGGAATCCGTTGCTCTATCCACCTGAGCTACAGGGGCATCTCAATCCAACAATATGATTTTCACGCAATTTCGTCAAGACTATTTAAAACAAATTTTACTTCAAGGCAATCCTTTATGGAGGCTACGTCAACGTTTTCCTGTCGCGACGGCGGGCCGGCACGGCGGGCCTTGCGAAACGGGCGTCTTCACCCTAACCCTTGCCGAAGAATTATTTAGAACGAATTTTTGGATGGAAGTCTGAAGGGGTGAGAGCCGAAATATTTCCCGGAGGGGGAGGCTGCTCTTCTAAATCGTTAACCTTCTATTTGGATTCAACTATTTCACCTGTCATCTTGTCAATGGTCACTTCAATAAAACCAATTCTTTCCATATTCCAATCATTCCCTAAAAGCTTTTTCACCCAATTCATGATCGATTCAGGAGTGATTCGTTGAGGGTCTTTTCTGCTTTCGGGGAGAATCCCAATTAAATGACGTTGGTCCTCTTGGTTGTGATGGTAGAATTCATAAGCCAATATATGTTCCATATCTCTTATCCCTTAATTGATCGATGGATAATAAACGACCTTCCTTCTCTCTACTGGAAATCTTAAAGTGATTAATGTCCTTCCCTTTTGGCCATCTATTCCAAATTCCATCACCCCTTGATTTTTTTTGACCATTTCGTCAATGAGTCTTAACTCAAAATCGAGGGTTTCTTTCTTTTTTGGAGAGGGGTCTTTCAAGATTGTCTCAAACGGCTCTATCGTTTTTCTATAACCATCAAAGTGGATCGATATTTCAATATATTTTCCTTCCCCGATGGATGGGGCGCTGACCTCTCCGGGCTGCTTCTGATTGATAAACAATCTGGTCATAAAGCCAATCCCTCCATTGAGAGGCATCCATCTTATCGCATACTTAAGGGTAGAGTCCAAAATATATTTCAAATGCTCATCTGGAGTGATGGTTTCGGGAAGGTCTTCTTTAAATTTTTTAAACACTCGAATCTTCTTTTCCTCTATTTGGGTTTGGTTCTTCTTTAGCACATTTTCGATGAGAGTGTGTACCGTATTTATTTTTGTTTCCGTGGAATTGACCTTGAGGTAATTCAGAACAGAGCTCAGGAGCAGATCGACTTTCCCGATCTCATCATTGAGAATATGATGGAAATGATCATCGAAGGTCTTATCGCTAAATTTTCCTCGGGATACTCGGGTAAAATATTTGATGGATTCCAGTGAATGGTCAATGCGTTGAATCAATTCGATGAGAAGAGAGGATTTGAATGAACCATGCGGTTCATTTGACATTATCAGGTTTTTAAATTCGAGTGAGCCAGGATCATCCTTATCGGATTGAGGGAAAATCGAATTTAATAAATCGTTCTGGGTGTTAAAAATGGATTGATTTTTCATATTTCTATAGATTCTTCAACATTTCATAAAGCAATTTTAATACCACTTTCGCCATGGAATTTCAACCATTTATAATCATTATGTTATTCATTTATTCATATAAGATTGAGATTCTCAAAAATGGAAAATGTTTTCCCAAAAGTACTGATGGATTACCATTAAAATGTGAAAATGTTTTCCTACCCTTCCTTCCGAAAAGGTCCGGATATCGGATTGGGAAGCTTCACGGCCTGGATGGGAATCGAGTTTATGAGAAATCTCAGTCAGGATTGAGGATGGGTTGGCCAAAAGAAGACCCCGGTCAGGGCCCGTAAAAGGTTCGCAAGGTTAAAGCTTAGTTAGAAAATAAACGTCAAGAGTCAAAAGGTAAAGGTTAAGATGCCTGTTTCATCAGGGGTTGCATCTTACGCCAAATAATTCTTGAAGGAACCAACGTTTGTCGTTGTCGAAGCTCGTATCCCTGCCCGCCGGTAGGCAGGGATGCTCGATCATAGAAACTCGATACTCGTCGAGCTTCGTTTACCGAGCCTCTTGCTTCGATACAAGCATCGTCACCGATAACCCTTTTTTATTTTGGGTCTTCGTGAAAGCGAGTGGGTTAAAACATCATGAAGATATGGATATTGGCCCTACGATTTCCATTATAAATGGCAAACGTAGCCCCCCTTTGGAAAACTTAACATGTCCCATAAGTTGGGGGGCTGGACACAAGTAGGGATCGTACAATTAGTGTGATTGGGGTTTAGGATACCCCACCCCCACCCTAACCCTCCCCCTGAAGAGACTGTGTCGTAATAGGGGAAACTGAAAAAATGTCATGCCGAACTTGTTTCGGCATCTAATCATTCCAACAACTTACGAGACCCTGAAACAAGTTCAGGGTGACAAATTAGTAATTACGACACAGTCTCGAAGGGGAGGGAAATCTTTATGGTCCTCCTTGAAGGGGGAGGTAATCCCCACTTTCCTCCCCCTTCAAGGGGGAGGTGAGGAGGGGGATGGATTGTCGATCGGAGTGCCCCTTGTGTCCAGCGACTAAATTTATGGGTAAAGATGAGTTTGGAAAAGGGGGGTGAGCCTGCCTGCCGGCAGGCAGGCTCACCCCTCTTTGCCAAAGAGGGGGAAAAAGAGACATTTCCTTAACCTGGGGGAGAAAAATGACTGAAATGCCCCACTCACTTACGCGAAGAGCCTTTATTTTTTTCTAATCCTAACCGTGACCTACGGACCATTTTTATGGTTTGTGGTATCCTAACGGCCACAGGAACTTACTTCAATTTCTCCAACGTACCCTTTGCTTCTTCGGCTCCTGCAAACTTAGCGTCCAATTCAAGGGCCTTTTTCAATTCCCTTTTAGCGTTTTCGTTATCACCATTCTTAAAGTAAGCCATTCCAAGATGGTATCGCATGACAGGGTTGTCCGTAATTTTTTCATTCGCCTCTTTCAAATAAGTAATCGCGCGTGTGAAGATATTCTTTTTGTAATAAACCCATCCGAGGGTATCCGAGATGTGGGGGTCATCCGGAAACTGTTCCTTGGCGCTCTGGGCTAAAGCCAGGGCCTCATCAATATTCTCACCCTTCTCCGCATAGAGATAGGCAAGATTATTGGCCGCAGGGGTGTATTTAGGATTGATCTTAAGAGCCTTTTGATAATACTCTTTGGCCTTATCATACTTTTTCTGAGTATCATGGATGATCCCTAAACCCATATGGGCTGTGATAGAGTTCGGGTCCTTCTTAATGGCTCCATGATATTCTTCAATGGCTTTTTCTGTCAAATTCTGCCGACTGTAGAAATTGGCAAGAGAGACATGAAACCCGGAGATGTTCGGGTTTATTTCAATGGCCTTTTTGTAGCCAGCCTCTGCTTTCTCCATCTCCTTGTTCATCTCATGCAGACTTCCTAACATATGGTGGAAAAATGGGTTTTGAGGCGATGCCTTGATATGGGCCTCCACCCTCTCGATGGCCTTCTTATTCTCCTTCTGATTCATATGAATGGCGACGACAAGATTGAGGGCCTCTAAAAAATTGGGCTGGATGGACAAAGCCTTTTCTAATTGAACCAACGCCTCCTTATCTTTCTTCTGAGCCAGAAGGACTCGGCCTTTCTGGAAATATCCAACCGGATTATTGGGGGCGATCTGAATGACTTCTTCAAAAGACTTGCTGGCTTTTTGGATATCCCTCTTCAAGAAGTAAGCATTCCCAAGGCCTAAAAGGGCCTGGATCGATTTGGAATCCCTTTTCAAAACCTCCTGAGCTTCCTCAATGGCCAAATCGAAAGCCCCTGCCCTGAGATGGATATCCGAAAGCAACAATCTCCCCTCTGTCCAGTTGGGATTCAGTTTGACGGCTTCGGCAAGCGCCGTTTTCCCCTGCTGGATATCCCTGTTGCCAAGATGGGCAAGGCCAAGAAAGTGATGGGCCATAAAAGATTTTGGATTATCTTTGAGGTAAGACTGAAATAAATTAATGGCATCATTGAATTCCGTCTTGGCCAGATAGAGGCGGCCCTTGAGGAATATTCCTTCATGGCTTTTCGGATTGATCTCAAGGATCTTCGCGACCATCTCAGAGGCCTTATCCAACTTACGATCATTAAGGTGGACTTCGGCTAATTTAGCCCTTGCAGGAATACTTTTCGAATCCACCTCGAGCGCCTTCTGGTAGACCTCAATGGCCTTCTCTTTCTTCCCCCAGATTAAATAGAAGTCTCCCAGATGGATGTGAGCAGAGGCTTTCTTTGGGTCCACCTCGATGGATTTGATGAATTGTTTTTCCGCATCCTCCATTTTCTTCAAAGAAACGTAGAAATTTCCCAGGGCAATGTAAGTATTTGGGTCTTTAGGTTCGATTTTTGTCACCTCAATCAGTTCAGCCTCAGCCAACTCGGCCTTCCCGGTTCTCCGATAAAACTCAGCCAGTCCATACCGGGCCTTCGTTGATTTTTCATCGACCTGGATGGCCTCCTTGAATGTCTGTTCTGCTTTAGCAAAATCCTTCTTCATAATATAAAGGTTGGCTAAATGGAGATGGGCTTCAATCTTCTTGGGATCTTGTTCGATCGCCTTCTTCGTCTCCTCAATGGCCTTGTCCAGATTCCTATCCACAGTATAGATGGAGCTCATGAGCAGACGGCCCGAGGAATTGTTTGGATCTTTTGCGAGGACCTTTTCGGCCTGTTCTTTGGCCTTTTGGGGTTCTCTTGACAGGAGAAAGAGGTTTCCAAGCTGAAGCCTCGCTTCAATTAAATCGGGGTTTAACTCAACACTCTTCGAAAACTCAGAAAAGGCCTCCCGAAACTCTCTCACTCTTAAGTGGGTAAGCCCGAGTTTGTAACGGGCATCGGCATTCTTGGGTTCGATCTGGAGAACGTTTTTATATTCAATGATTGCCTCCTTGAACTTGCCCTCAGAGAAATATTTTTCCCCCCTCTTCCAGTGCTTCTCCTTTTTGGCCTCCTTGCTGCAACCCGATAATCCGGACAGAATGAAGCAAAAAAGAATGATAAAAACAAAAACCGATCTCCTCTTATTTAAAAAGTCCATCAGCCTTCCCCCTTCATGGATTGTTTGAATTAACCTGATTCGTTTCAATTCTATCATAATACCGTCTTAAACTCGAGCGAATACTGCGAACCATCTTAGCTGGACACTCCAAAGGTGTAGAGGTTGCACAGGTCTTCCTCCTTATTCCTGCTTTCCTGGCTTCCTTATTCCCTGAACTCTCCTGTATCGACCCACTCTTTTTTTAAAACAGACCAGAAATCCTCTGCAAGTCCCTTCACCACATACTCATAAGGCAGCCAGCCATATCCCCCTTCCCCCCAATCCTTTCCCCAGGAATTTCGTATGAGGAGAGCGCCGGTCGTTTCCACCTTCCCGTATTTATTCTTGATCTTCATCTTATCATTATACCCGACCGCAACCACCGCATGCCCGCCTTCGATCTTTTCCCTCGGAGATGGAAAAGGGATTTTACCGCCTTTCTCTGCCTGCTCGATGGAGTTATAGACCGTAAACCCGAACATGGCGGGATGGCCCTTTGAGAGATAGGTTTTTATCCTGCCAAGCAACTCCTCGGGTTTTGTCCGTGGTGGATCATGCCTGAAATACTTGATCGTCTGGTAATTCTGCGCAAAGGCATAGCAAAAAGCCGAAGGCTCCTGATCGAATCTCTTTTCATCATCCGAATAAGGCCAGTGCTCTTCGGGAGGCACCCCGAATAGCACCATTGCGCCCATCGTGCTTCGGAGGTAGGCGCCGGTATCTCCCTTCATCTTCATCAGATTGCGCGTCACCTTATAAAGAAAAAGCCGTGAGGCATCGATATGCCTCCCGAATGCCTTTCTCTCATAATACTCAATCACCCCTGCCCCTGCATGGGCGGTGCAGGAACCGATCCGTCCCTGGTCCTCGATGGGCGAGCACCATGGCCGGAGATCCGAAGATACCGGTGCGCTCTTGGCCCTTAAAGAGCTTTTGGGTCCGAAGATCAACCGAACCTCATCGGTCTGGTCCGTGTAATCCCTGAAATCCGGATAATCCGGAATCCACCCCATCCCATGTCTCTTTTCGGTATGATCCATTGTCTGTCTCCTCCCTTCTTCTTTGGCTAAATCCTGCACGCAACTTTTCATACGGTTTGATACTATCATATTTTAACAAAAAAGCGAAAAATTAAAATCCTTGTAACACTTTAGCCTTATGAGAAAAGGAGTTTCATGAGTTAATTGATCAAAAGAATCATCATAAAATCCCCCTTAATCCCCCTTTGCCAAAGGGGGAAACCCCTATCTCCTCCCTTTGGCAAAGGGAGGTCGGGAGGGATTTTACAAAGATTTTCAAACAGCTAAAGTGTTTCAAATCCTTGAAAAAAGGGTATCCGCCGAAGCTCTTGAATTTCAAAAGACTTGCTTGCCTACCAGAACCGTTCCAGTGAAGGGAAGTCCAGCGGGTAGGCCAGCGAAGGAGGACTTACGAAGTACATTGATTATGGAGTCTTAAGGATGTCGTGAGTCCCTATCCTTCTAAATAGATATATTTCTCCTGATATTTGAAAAGTAAAGCGATAGCTTTTTGTCACTCTGCCTTCCCAGATATTGGGGTGGCCTTTTATCTTTTTAACCCTTAAAGACGGATGATGTGGATTCTCCATAAGAAGAACAAATTGCTTATGTGCTCGTTCCTTAATGGCCTCAGTCAGGGCGCGATAATCCTCGTCGAAAGGCTTGGCCGTCTGAATCTTCATCGTTTCTTTCTGAGATGACGAACCAATTCATTGGCTGTTTTAAAAGGCCCTGAAACTTCTCCTTTTGCAATGGCTTCATCGGCCTCCTTCTCTTTCTCCTGCCATTCCTTTGTCCAGAACCAAACCTGATCTTTGGAAATGAGTTTCTTGGGGGTAAGAAGGAGTCCTTCTTCAATGACATCTACCTCCAAAAAATCACCCACCTCTAATCGGAGCTTTTCGAAGGCCTCCTTCGGAATCGTAATTTGATGTTTCGGGCTAATTTTAGTAACTTGCATAGATCCCCCTTGGCTTTACCCCGTTGGAAAGTCGAAGACTTTCTAACGGGGTTTACTTCTTTACTGTAAAGAATTCTAACATCTTTAACAATCTTGTCAAGCCTCCTTCTATTCGTGCTCCAACCCGATAACTCAACAAACCCAATAAACCTAAATAACTCTTAGAAATTTTCCTTGCAAATTGAAACAGAATGTTTTAATATTCAAGCATGATTGACAGAAGGTTGATAAGAACTATCAAGAGATCTCTTGGCCATTACCCAGTGGTGGGGCTGATAGGGTGTCGACAGGTCGGAAAAACGACCCTTTCGAAGATAATCGCCGAAGATTCAAGAGATGCTCTCTATCTTGACCTTGAACTTCCTTCAGATATTGCTAAGTTGCAAGATCCGGAATTATATCTGAGCCAGTTTCCGGGTAGACTTGTAATTATTGATGAGATTCAGAGGATCCCAGATTTATTTCCCCTTTTAAGGGCGCTGGTCGATAAAAATAGAGCCCCTAAGAGGTTTCTCATACTCGGCTCAGCCTCCCCTGACATGATCAAACAGGCATCAGAAACACTTGCAGGCCGTATCATCTATCATGAACTCAAACCCTTAAGTCTTGATGAGGTGGGCTTCGATACTTTGAAGACTCTATGGTTAAGAGGGGGGCTGCCTTTAAGTTTCCTTTCCGAAGACGATCACGAAAGTCTCATATGGCGAGAGTCATTTATCAGAACGTATCTTGAAAGGGACATTCCTCAGCTCGGGATTCATGTGCCTTCTACAAACTTAAGACGATTCTGGATGATGATTGCCCACACGCATGGTCAACTCTGGAATGCAAGCCAGATTGCAAAAAGTCTTGGACTCTCTGCACCCACTGTCAGAAACTACCTCGACATCCTTACGGACACCTTTATTGTGAGACAGCTTGTGCCATACCATTTTAGTATCAAAAAAAGGTTGACAAAATCTCCGAAGGTTTATATCCGTGATTTGGGCCTCTTGCATGCCCTATTAAGGCTAAAGTCATTTGATGATCTTCAGGCATATCCTGTCCTTGGTAGTTCGTGGGAGGGCTTTGTAATTGAACAGATAGCAGGCATACTCCCAGAAAATACACCCCTATACTTTTACAGGACTTCTGCTGGTGCGGAGATTGATCTGGTGATATTTGACAGAAAGAATCAGCCTCTTGCTGTGGAGATTCAATATTCTCTAAGTCCCAAACTGGAGAGGGGTTTTTCTATAGCCTTTGAAGACCTTTCTTGTAAAAAGGGGTTTATAATTTATCCAGGTGAAGAGTATTACCCCATAAAGAAAGATGTATTTGCATTACCTGTTAAGAGGCTTTCAGAGATTGCTTCTGAGATAACCCAATAACTCATTCTCTTATTAACTCGAATTCCCTAACCGCAGCACCGCAACACAGCAGCACTTTCACGTATTAACTCATTAACTTATTACCTCAATTCATAACTCATTCTTGGGGAATTTTGAATTATAAGTTTTGAATGTTGAATTAATTCAAAGCTCAACACTCAAAACTCAAAACTATTTTTTACTTCTAACCTCTTTCCACGAAATCGGAAGAATCGTTGAATGCCCCTTCAGGTGCGTCGAATAGAGCCCTCCCGGAAACCCTGTGTAGGCAACAGGTCTTTTGCCCAGGGCAGAAATAACCGTGCCTGACGGAATCCCGGTCCCAATGATCTTTGAACGGTCTGAGAGGTCAATCTTTGGCCCTCCTTGATCATTTTCAGGGTTGAGATTGAAGATTGGGTTGCCGACTTTATAATTCAGGGCATAAATCCGGGCGATTCCGTCACTCTCCTGAGAAGGGGTATAAGTGGAGAAATAGACCGCTCCAAAGACAACAACCGGAGGAGCCAGGACCTTCTCCCCTTCCTTTAGACTGATAAACCAGCCCTCTTTGTTGGCAAGGGTCTGGACGGTGGCAAAATCCTTTGTTACATCCGCAAGATTACCTTCCGATAAGGGTGAGCCGTTTCCCTTATCCATAAAGGCATAAAATTTGTCGATTCCAATCTTCACATTGGGATGTTCCCGGTCCCCTGTTCCAAACAGGACTATTTCCCCGCCTTTTTCAAGCGTCACATCCGGCGCATGGAAAATCTTCTGCTTTACGCTTCCCGTATTCCCAGGATTTGTATTGAAGACAACCCTTCCTGACCAACCATTCGGATCGGATCCTTTGAGATCGAACCTCCAGAGCTTTCCTCCCATATCTCCGACATAGAGCCGGTCAATGTAGCCATCGCCATTGATATCCACGCGGGAGATCGCGCTTGGAATGGAGTTTTTCATATTGGGATCTTTCTTAGAATCCCATCTCCATATCTGCTGTCCGGTTAATAAATCGACCACATAAACCGCCCTTCCCTTCTTATCTTCAGCGGCCGGGGTTTTTCTATCCTGATTCTCGTCATATCCGCCGCCAATGATGCAGACCGCCTTTCCCTCTTTACCGTCTTTGATACGCCCGAACTGGGGTTCTGACCAGGTCTGTCCTATTTCCGAAAACCCGGTGGTTTCTGGGCCGATCTTCCAGAGAAACTTTGGACTTTCAGGCTTGGTCACATCAAGGGCATAATAATTTTTTCCCCCTCTTCTTAATCCGAAAACAATGATCTTCTGTGAATTGGTGATATAAGCCTTTGGTGAGCCATCCACGAAATATTTAAGGCCATTTCCCTGAGGCAATTCTTTTAAACGGACAAGTAACTCAGAGGGGATAAAACCCCAGAGCTCCTCTCCTGTGGCGTCATCAAAGGCACGGAGCATCCCGTCGTTTGCTCCCACAAAGATGACCTTCTTCGAATTCCCATAAGGAATCACCAACGGCCTTGAATTGACAATGGGGCCGAGGATCCATTTCCGTTTTTGAAGGGAGGTCTTCTCCTTGTCTTTGGCATAAGAGTCATATCCCTGAACATATTGAATCAGTTTATCTTTTGCGGCCTTGTCCTCGGATGAAAGCCCTAACATCTCCGGCGTGATCTTCTCGTTTGAGGTAGAAAATTCGTGTAATTCGGTCGTTAAATTCGTGCTATTCGTGGCTTCAATATTTGTCAATATTTTCCTTGGGTTAACTCTCTTAAGAAGGACCTCTCCAACGCCCCCCTTATCCACGTTTTTCCCATCGGCAGAAGAGCTCCAGGCGCTCTTTGAAGACTCCTTTATCTGATTGTTCGTGTCAAGAATAGGCGTCTTAGATGAATCCACAACCTGAACAACTGTCGACCCATTCGTGTCATTCGTTGCTATAATATTCGTGTAATTCGTTGATGTAATATTCGTGTTATTCGCTGTACTTCCATTCGTGTTATTTAATTCGTATCTCTTAACATTTCCGATGGCCTCACCCTCAGAACTGATTTCAGAAACAGCAACATACACCTGCCCTCCGATAGCAGGTTCAGCAACCGGAGAAGGAGTGGGAGTTGGAGCGGGTGCTGGTTCTGTAGTTGGCGAAGGGGGCGTTCCGGGCTCTGGCGTCGGAGCAGATGTTGGTTTAGAAACAATTGGAGCAGGTTCACGCGCAGGCTCTGGAATGGGCGAAGGAACAATGGTGGGCGGAACTAATGAAATTGGAGGAGAGGGTTCAATGGCAACCCCGTTTACTTCTATGGAATAATTACTTTCATTAAAATACAAATCATATGCTGTAACAGCTATATAATAAGTCTGTCCTTCCTTGACACCCCTTAAAACATAAACGTTCACATTTCCCACATCGACTGAAGCCGTATATTGCTTTGAACTTGTTCCGAAATATACTTTATACCCTGCCAGATCGGACTCTTTATTTGGGTCCCAGGCCAATCTTAGCTGGGCAGCCGTTACAGAGGGGGGAAAAAGAAGCGTAATGATAGCACAAATAATTGCAAGGGTTAGATATCGTAATCCATGGTATTGCATAAGTGAAATCCTCCGAAAAAAGTGATAATGATATCTAATAAGCAAGAAATATACCATTAATAAAAACAAATTCTTCACGCTTTATGAGGTAATAGAATAAATTGAGTGGTGTTGATTAACAAATTGAAATTACACTATATTCTCATTTTTTTCCTAAGAAATATTTGGGTATCAGTTTTGACAAGAATAACAAATTTGCAGCTATATTGAACTTTTCAGAATTAAAAATTTCCATGCCTGGACATTTTGTCATTTTTTTTTCTTCCAGCAGGCTCTCTTGAAGGCACAGCGGGAGTTCTCACGAGTGGCGGGAAGGGGTTGGGGTATTCGGAGGCGAAGATGGCGCGGTAGCTTGGGGTGATCGGTTCTTATGGGACAAGGATTGTGGCCGAGCGGCAACTGTCGGAAGGGGTGAGATTAAGGTATAAAAAATATCTGATCAATCGGTTTGGAACAACGATACCTGTAAAAAAACGGAAATCTTTACAAAATCATTTGAGGAAAAACTTTCATATTATCAAATGGTTAGAAATATAATTGATCAACTTGTCAAGATTTCTTACAAATCTCAATGTGTTCTGAAAATTAACAAAAGAAAAAACCCTAACAAAACAATAACTTCCTTTCCTCTCTTAAATCGGCATGAAAATTGTAAACAATATATATGATATTGAGGTGATGATCCTGTTGAGGCGAGTATGTTGGTTTATGAATTTTACTGGCGCGGTGACATTGGGGATACCCATCTGGTTGGAATATTACCTGAGAGAAGAAAAGAACCCACCCGAATTACCGACGAATCGATTATTAATTGGGTGAAAAAGGTTATTGGGGATGAAATAAGAGCCAATGACATCTTCTTCTGCAAGGTAAACATAGAATAGTTTTAGAAAAAGAAAAAACCCACAGGCTCAATTGACTGATGGGTTTTTTTTATGAACCCCTTGAGGTTAGATCTTTCGCATACGCCGAGAAGCTATCCCAACCGCAACTATCCCTATCA
>Ga0194126_10010858_pt1 | contig 11870 bp, 8 predicted proteins | sample TA2KigC150mmetaG_FD_148641 | JGI IMG/M metagenome (GOLD analysis project Ga0194126, IMG submission 148641) | Freshwater microbial communities from Lake Tanganyika, Tanzania - TA2015035 Kigoma Deep Cast 150m | ecosystem: Environmental > Aquatic > Freshwater > Lake | place: Tanzania: Lake...
GACCTCCTGGGAGATGCGCAGGCCTTCGATCCGGGCCTCGAGAGTCCCCGAAACGGGCCGGTCGGCGTGGTTGCGGAGCTCGGCGGAGATCGTCAGCCGGGCCTCCTTGAGGGTCTCGAGGTCGAGCTTGGTCGTGACGAAGGGGAATTCGATCGAAACGTCCCCGGTGGCCCGGACGCGGACCTCGCGCCACAGACCCATGTTGTTGTCGGGCGGGGCCGGGTTCCAGTCGACGAAGCCGATCGCGGGCTCTCCCTTTTTCGGCGGGAAGACCTCGACGGCCAGGACGTTCTTCTCGGTCGTCTTGACGGCCTCGGTGATGTCGAAAGCGAAACGCCGGAAGGGGCCGAAGGTCGTCGCGGCCTCGGCGATGCGGACGCCGTTGAGCCAGATGTCGGCCCGGTAGTTGAGGCCGTCGAACTCGATGTGGGCCCGGTTGATCCCGGCGCCCAGGGGAACGGTGAACTCCTTGCGGTACCACCAGGAGGTCTGGAAGGGCTCGGTCGGGACGGACTTCAGGTTGTCGCCCACGAAGAGGTCGCGGTAGACGTTGTTCTGGACGAGCGTGCCCAGGACCGTCGAGGGGACCAGGGCCGGGTACCAGCCGTCGAACCTGAAGCCGGGCAGGGAGATCTGTTCTCCGGCGCCTTTGACCTTTTCGGAAGACTGGATGTTCCAGAGGTCGCCCAGGGTGACGACGCGCTCGATGGGGGCCCGGAGGGGGGGCTTCGCCGCGGGCTGTCCCGCGGGATCGGTTCTCGGTTGCTGCCCGGGGACGGCCGGGGATATCGCGGCCAGGGACGCCAGCAGGGCCAGACACGCGGCCCCGCGGAGGATGTTCTTCAAGGTCGCCGGAATGGGCATGGTCATGACGCCTCCCGAAATAGGGATATATCCATTATATCGGAAGGCCCGGGGATGGCCAAACCGCCGCTACGGGGTCACCAGCTTGAAGACCCAGGCGTGGGCGCAGGGCGGGCTCGTGAGCGCGCTTCGGGGCAGGGTCAGGAGCGCTCCCCGGCCGACCTTTTCCCAGCGAACGGGCTCGCGGACGCCCAGCATGGCGACCGTGCTTCCCGGCCGGGGCGAGATGGAGGTCAGCATGATCTTCGGCGGAGGCGCGGTTTCGCCTTCGGCGGCCAGGCAGATGGCGTAGACCGTCCCGTTGGGGAGCGACGTGAAGCAGATGCCGGCCTCTTTGTATGGGGCCAGGGGACGCGTCCCGTAGATGGCCTCGGAGTTGACCTTCATCCAGTCGCCGATGCCCCGGAGCCGGTCGTAGGCCTCGGGGGCGAATTCCCCCTCGGGGCTGGGGCCGATGTTGAGCAGGAAATTGCCGCCCTTGGAGACGATGTCGACGAGGAGATGGATAAGGCGGCGGGTGCTCTTGGTGGTGTCGTTCGCGTTCCAGGACCACTGGCCGGCCATGGTCATGCAGGTCTCCCAGGGGAAGGGGAGAGGTTTTTCCGGGACCTCCTGCTCGGGCGTGCGGTAGTTCTCGTAGCGGCCGGTGACCGTGCGGTCGACGATGAGCAGGCCGGGCTGGTGGCGGCGGGCCATGGCCGCGATCCGGGGCATGTCGATGTCCATGTTCTTGGCGTTCTTGAGGAAATGGCCCGGGGCGATCTCGATCAGGGGCCGGGGCCGGACCCAGCCGCCGTCGAGCCAGAGGATGTCGAGCGGGCCGTAGCCGCTCACGAGCTCCTCGATCTGGCGGTAGGTGAAATCGCGGAAGCGCTGCCAGCGGTCGGGGTATCTGTCGATGCTGTAGTTGACATCGCGATCGGGTGTCGCCCACTCGGGCGCCCAGAAGTCGGGGTGGTGCCAGTCGGGCTTCGAGAAATAGGCCCCTGCGGCGAGGCCCTCGGCGCGGAAGGCGTCGAAGACGGCCCGGGTGATGTCGGCGCGGGGGTCGGCGTGGAAGGGGACGTCGGGCGAGGTGATGCGGTAGTCGGTCTGCCGGGTGTCGAACATCGAGAAGCCGTCGTGGTGCTTGGTCGTGAAGACGACGTAGCGCATGCCGGCGGACTTGGCCGCGGCGGCCCATTTGGCCGGATCGAATTTCGAGGGGTTGAAGGTCCGCGGCAGGGCCTCGTAGGCCTTCTTGTATTCGACGTAGTTGTCCATGGAGCGGCGGCACCACGGTTCGTCCTCCGAGCAAAGCGTCCAGGATTCGACGACCCCCCACTGGCTGTAGGGGCCCCAGTGCATCATCAGCCCGAACTTCCAATCCTGCCACTGCGCGAGCTTTTTGAGGACCAGAGGGTCGGTCTCGGCGTCCTCGGGCCGCGCGGGCGGGGCGGTCCGGTCTTCGGGCGAAGGGCGTGCGGCGGGCAGGAGCGCGGTCAGAAGAACGATCAGGGCCGCGGCCGCCATAAGGCGGGCCAGGCGCTTGGCGGAATGCTGGTCCATGGAGCCTCCTTATCCTTATTGTCCCGCGCAACGGAGCTCGCCCGATGAGGCGGGCGGCGATGCCGGCGCGTCAAGCCGTCGCTCCGCTCATCCGCTGCGCTCAGGCGGGCCCGGGCGCCCGGCCCGTCAGCCCTGGTCCTTGGCGATCCTCTTGAGCTTCTCGTTGGCCATGATGGCCAGGTCGACGCGGCGGTTCTGCTGGCGCCCTTCGACGGTATCGTTGGGAGCGATGGGCTGGTCGGGGCCGTAGCCCATGACCGTGAACCGGTTCGACAGGACGCTCTGCCGGGCCAGGAAGGCCGAGACGGCTTTGGCCCGGTTCTCGGAAAGCGGCTGGTTGATCTCGCGGGTGCCGGTCGAGTCCGTGTGGCCCTCGATGAGGATGTTGGTGTCCGGATACTTGTTGAGGATGGCGGCCAGCTTGACGATGTTGTCGCGGCTCTCGGGGCGGAGGTCGTACTTGTTGATATCGAAGAGCAGGCCAGACTCGAAGGTGATCTTGATGCCTTCGCCGATGCGCTCGACCTTGGCCCCTTCGAGGTCGCGGCGCATTTCTTCGGCCTGTTTGTCCATCTGGCGGCCGATGTAGGCCCCGGCGGCTCCGCCGACGGCCGCCCCCGCGATGGCCCCGAGGAGGGTGTTGCCGGCGATCTTGCCGACCACGCCGCCGACGACAGCGCCTCCGGCCGCGCCGATGGCCGCGCCCTTGGCCGTCTTGCTCCAGCTCGCGCAGCCGGCGCCCCAGACGACGAGGCTGAGGGTCAGGGCTCCGATGACGATCTTTTTCATGGACATGATCAGTCCTCCTTCCATAGCATGCATATCCGTGATTTCCGTTATCTCTTTTGAATTGTGCGCTTTGCGTCAGCCAAGGCGTAATCGAGGAGGATGTTGGCCATGAGGTTGACGCCGATGGGGATGGCCGCTTCGTCGGCGACGAAGGTCGGGGAGTGGACCGAGGTCGACTCCAGGTCGGCGGGGACGACCCCGAGGTTGAGCATGACCGCCGGAGCGACCCGGCCAAAGTAGCTGAAGTCCTCGCCGCCCATCTCGGGCATCTGCTCGACCAAGGCCGACTTGCCGCCCAGGACCCGCTCGGCCGTGCGCAAGACGGCGGCGGTCAGCGCCGGATCGTTGTAGACCGAGGGTGTGCCGAGAGTGTAATCCAGTTCGAACTCGGCCCCGGCCGACTCGCAGATCCCGGTGATGACCCGGGTGATCTTGTCGCGCAGGACCTTCCGCTGCCCGTCTCCGTAGTTCCGCACAGTGGCCTCGAGGCGGGCCGACCGGGGGATGATGTTGCGGGCCGTGCCCGAGTGGAAGGAGCCGACGGTGATGACCGTGTTGTCGTGGACCCCGATCTCCCGCGAGATCATGATCTGGAGGGCGGTGACGATCCGAGCGCCGACGACGATGGGGTCGACGCAAGAGGCGGGGTTCGCGCCGTGGCCGCCCTCGCTGAGGATGGTCAGGTCGAAGCCGTCGACGTTGGCCGACATGTACCCCGACGCGTAGCCGATCTTGCCCGCCTTGAGGGTGTCGTCGACGTGGTAGGCGAAGAAGGCCGCGGGGACGAGGTCTTTGAACGCCCCTTCCTCGATCATCCGGTTGGCCCCGCTGTCCTCGACCTCCTCGGCCGGCTGGGCGATGAAGACCACCGTTCCCGGGACCTCGGCCTTCATGGCCGAGAGGACGGCGGCGACACCCATCAGAAGGGTCGTGTGGACATCGTGTCCGCACGCGTGCATGACGCCCGTCTCGCGGCCGTCGAGCATGGCCCGGACCTTGGAGGCGAAGGGCAAAGCGGTCTCCTCGGTGATGGGCAGAGCGTCCATGTCGCCGCGCATGGCCACCACGGGGCCGGGCTTTCCGCCCTTGAGGATGCCCAGCACGCCCGTTTTGGCATAACCCGTCCGGACCTCGAGTCCGAGCTTTCGGAAATAGTCGGCGACGATGGCCGAGGTCCGCGTCTCCTGGTAGGCCAGCTCCGGGTGGCGATGGAGGTCCCGGCGGATCGCGATGAGCTCGGGGGTCAGCTTGTCCGTGAGGGCCCGGATCTTCTTTTCCATGGCGGTTTGGGGCAGGAGAACGGCCGGGAGCAGGATCGTTGCCAAGGCCAGGGCCAGGGCCAGCGGAACGCGGCGTATCTTGTTCATCGGGACCTCCTCGCGTCGTTCGGAAGCCTATCGTATCGCAAAGGCCCGAACGCTTCAACGGAAACGGCGGGCCCCGGCGGCAGACAGAGCGGCCCCCCCTCGGGAGCCGCCGGGAAGGAAATCAGGAGAGAAAAAGGGTGCAAGGAGGGCCTGGAGAGGAATCCCCGTTGTCCCGCTCCCTTGATCGCAGTAGCCTTGGATGAAGGCCCTCCTTGCGATGGCTTCATGGTCGCAGGCCCCGTTCGTCCGGTCAATCCCCGCCCCCGGCTAACCCGTGGGTGATTTTCCCTGCTCGGGGCTCGCCTCCATGGGCGAGACCCCACCCCCAGAAGGGGTCAGCAAGAAGGGGTCAAATCTCCACTTATTAAATCGGCAAGCTCAGCCCGTGAGTTATTGACATCCAGGACTTAATAAGTGGAGATTTGACCCCTTCTTGTCAAATCGGTATTATGAGGCCAACTCACGCAGGGAGGCCGGCATGAACGTCAAGAAATTCATCGAAACCCAGGTCGAGGAGATCCGCAAGACGGTCGGGGACGGCAAGGCCATTTCGGCCCTGTCGGGCGGCGTCGACAGCTCCGCCTGCACCGTCCTGGCCCACCGGGCCCTCGGCCCCAAGCTCAAGTCGATCTTTTTCGACACCGGCCTGATGCGGGCCGGCGAGCCCGCCGAGGTCGTCAAGGTCTTCGCCGGCCTGGGCATCGACGTCGAGATCGCCGACAAGTCCCAGGAATTCTTCACCTCCCTGGCCGGCAAGACCGACCCCGAGGAGAAGCGCAAGGCTTTCCGCTACACCTTCTACAGCGCCTTCGGCCGCGAAGTCCTCAAGAGCAAGGCCCGCTACCTCGTTCAGGGCACGATCGCCGCCGACATCATCGAGACCCAGAAGGGCCTTAAGACCCAGCACAACATCCTCGAGCAGATCGGCATCGACCCCGACGAGGGCTTCGGCTTCAAGGTCGTCGAGCCGCTCAAGGAGCTCTTCAAGCACGAGGTCCGCCTGGTCGCCAAGGAGCTCGGCCTGCCCGAATCGATCTACGCCCGCATGCCCTTCCCCGGCCCGGCCCTGGCCACCCGGGTCATCGGCGAGGTGACCCCCGAGCGCGTCGCCCTGGTCCGCGCGGCCACGGTCATCGTCGAGGAGGAGATCGCCGCCCTCAAGCCCTTCCAGGCCTTCGCCGTCCTGCTCAACGACAAGGGCACGGGCGTCATCGACGGCAAGCGGGCCTTCGGCAACATCATCATCATCCGCTCGGTCGAAAGCCGGGACGCCATGACCGCCGAGCCGACCGCCGTCCCGTTCGACGTTTTGATCAAGATGGCCAAGCGCATCACCGCCGAGATCCCCGAGGTCACCCGGGTGGCCTACGAGCTGACCGCCAAGCCGCCCGCGACCATCGAATACATCTAGGGCTGTTCCCGCCGCTTCCGGCGCTCCCGAACGCCCGACACGAAGGAGAGAAGCCATGCCGTTCGCCGGAAAGAAACGCCCCGACGCCCCGACGCTCGGGATCTTCGTCCCCTGCGACCCGCGCATCGACGAGGAGTCGCGGACCCGGGCCTTCAACATCGGGAAAATGACCGCCGCCCTCCTCGCCAAGCGCCTCCGCCTGCCCGAAGGCCACCCGCCCAACGTCTTCTTCTGCTCGGCCCTCGTCGACAGCGAGCGCGCCGCCGACGCCGCGGCCCGCGAGCTCAAGGAAGCCGGCGCCGGCGCCCTCCTCATCGTCCCCGACACCTGGTTCTTCCCCGGCAAGACGGCCATGGCCGTCACGGCCCACTTCGCGCCCTCGACGCCCATCGCCTGCGTCGGGGGCAACAACGCCCCCAAGCCCGGGGTCGTCGGCATCGACGCTCTGGTCGGGGCCTACGCCCAGACCGGCCGCCTCTGCCCGATGGTCATCGGGACCATGCCCGAGACCGGCCAGAACCCCGAGTTCGACCGCAAGACCCAGGACGAGGTCGTCGACCTGGCCTACGCCATGCTGTGCCGCGCCGCGCTCCAAGGCCGCCGCTTCCTGTCCGTCGACACCGACTCCATGCAGATGGAGACGGCCCTCAACCACGTCCACGCCGCCCGCCGCTTCTTCGGCCTCGAGAGCACCCGCGAGTCCATGAAGCTGTTCGCCGACATGCTCCGCAAGAAAGGCGGCTACGACCGGGCCGAGCTCGCGGCCCTCCGCGATTGGATCGTCAAGCGCAAATTCAAGGACCGCATCTTCACCGACACCGAGGACATCAAGAAGCACGGCCGGGCCATCCTGACCGGAAAGCCTGTGAAGCCCCGCCCGCTCTCGGCCGCCGACCGGGCCAAGCTCGACGAAGGCCTGGCCCTCTACCTCATCATCCGCGACCACATGCGCGACATCAACGCCGTCGGCGGCGGCTGGACGAACCAGCTGGCCTGGGGATCGGACCGCCGCGGCCTCCCGATGTCGACGGCCGACATCGCCGAGTCGCTCTTCAACTCGACCGAGGACCACACCGGCCGCAAGACCGTCGTCCCCTTCGCCACCGAGAACGACATCCAGGCCCTGCTGACGATGATCGCCTACTGCTGGCTGTCCGGCGGGCAGCCGACCCTGTTCATGGACTTCCGCAAGGTCTACGAGCCCTGGGAGATCGAGAGCAACGCCAAAGCCTTGGGACTCGACCTCCGTCCGTTCCGCCGCGAGCCCTGGATGGAGCGCGGCTTCATCGACGGCGACAACTCGGGCTCCGGCTCTCTCGACTACGGCGAGAAGGGGTTCCTGTTCAAGGCCGTCGAGTACTACTTCCCCGGTCTGGGCTTCTCCGTGAGCTACCTGTCTCCCAAGGGCATCAAGGGGATGGCCGGCCGGATCGCCTACTCGGACCTCTCCGGCATGTTCACCATGGTCCAGGACGAGGCCCAGTCGGTCGAGCTTCCGGCGCCTCTCGCCGAGCGCGTCTGCCACGCCTCCGACTACACCTGGCCGCACACCTTCCTGACCTTCGACCACGTCCCCGCGAGCCAGGCCAAGATGGGCATGCCGGCCAACCACTTCCACATGGTCACCGGCCTGCCGCGCCGCCGCTGGCAGCACTTCTCCGACTACGCCAACATCCTCAATTATCGATGGGAGGGGACACCCGAGCTCGTCGAGGGCCTCGACCGGCCCCTGCCGATGCTCTACCGCACGAACGGCGGCGAGACCGCGGCCAAGCTGATGCTCGCCGGCCGGCGCGTCTAGAACGGCGGCTCGTCGAGCTTTTTTCCGGCCAGGACGTCGAGGAAGCGCCGGAGCGACAGCGGGGCGCTGCCCTCGTAGTGGTTGTTCAAATTGAGGTAGGTCAGGACGCGCTTCTTGGCGTTGGCCCGGACGATCTTGGCCGCGGCCTCGAGCCCCCCCGGCTTGGGCGCGACGACACGGTCCCAGATCTCGCCCGTCTCCTCCTCGATCTCCAGCCTGTCCCCGCCGTGGAGCCGCACGACCTGGAACGAGGCCGTCTGCGGCCTGTGCTTCTCGAAGATCCGGCCGATGGGCGGCATGTAGTAGCCGTCGAGATAGACGAACCCCAACCCGTTCGCCTTCAGGAAATCGAAGAACGCCGGCGAGTAGTAGTTCGGATTGCGGATCTCGACCGCGTATTGATAGCCCTTCGGCGCCGCCTCGACGAACGCCCCCAAGCGCTCGAAGAACTCCTCCTTGGTCGGCATCTTCTTCTTGTTGAGGTATTCGAACTGGAACATGATCGGCCCAAGCTTCGACCGGAGAGGGGAGATGGCCTCGAGGAACCGCCCGAGGAGGTCGAGGTCGAGGAAATGAGGATTCGGCTTGTTGGCGAAAGCCGCGTTCGGCGGCGTCTGCTTGGCGTAATAATGGGTCAGGGTCAGCGAGTTCGGGGCCTTGACCGTGAAGATGAAATCGTCCGGCACGCTTCTTGCGTAGCGGCGGACGACGGCCGGGTCGGGCAGGCGCACCCCGCCGGGGAACAGGCTCCAGAACCACTGGTCGACCTCGACCGAATCCAGATGCCGCGCGTAGTCGGCAAGATAATCATCGGCCCGATAGGTCTTCCGCGGCTCGTAGACCAGGCCCTTCCAGCTGTCGTACTTCCAGGAGCACGTCCCGAGGCGCAGGAGCCCCCGGAACTCCTTGGGGACGCCGAGATCGAGCGCCATGTCGCCCTCTCTTTCAGATTAGGCTCTGCTCCCCGCCCTGTCAAATAAAATGGGGACATGTACCAGAGGTACGTGTCCCCCCGTTCGTTAGGCGGTTGACAGCCCGGGGGGATTCTGCTATTTATGATGCTCCCTTGCGGCGCTATCGTCTAGAGGCCTAGGACAGGTGGTTCTCAGCCATCAGACCGGGGTTCGAATCCCCGTAGCGCTACCACTCCCATCCCCTTGAACCGACCGGGCCGATCGCCCGGGCTATCTGGTGGAGTGACCTGAGGAAGGGCCGCGGCTGTGCCCGCCGCTCGACCCGCGACCCCCATGACCGGAAGAGCCCCTGGAGCCGCCTGAACCGCCCGATCCTCGCGAGCCTCCGTGGCCTCCCGAGCCCCCGCGGCCTCCGGAACCGCCGGAGCGCCCTCCCGGCCGGCGCGAGTCCCGCGAGCCTCCCGACCGCCCCGAGCCCCCGCGCGACCGGCCTCCCGAGCGCCTCTCGCGCTCCGGCGGCGGCGGGGCCCCGACGCTCGCGTCCCGGGCGAACAGCTCGAACGGCGCTTCGATGAGCGGGACCTTGGCCCCGATGTAGCCCTCGATGGCGTCGAGGTGCTGGGAGAACTTCTCGCAGGCGAAGGACACGGACTTGCCCGTGGCACCGGCCCGGGCCGTCCGGCCGATGCGGTGGACATAGTTCTCGCAGTCCTGGGGCAGGTCGTAATTGATGACCATCTCCAGGCCGTCGATGTGGAGCCCGCGGGCGGCGACGTCGGTGGCCACCAGGAACGGGAACTTGCCGCTCTTGAAATCGTCGAGGACGCGCTCGCGTTCGGCCTGGGTCAGGTCGCCGGTCAGGTGCCGGGTCGAATAGCCGTTGAGCTTGAGCCGCCGCGACAGGGACTCCGCCGTGTGGCGCATGTTGGTGAAGATCAGGGCGTTGCGCGGCGTGTCGCGCTTGAGGATCCCCAGCAGGAGGTTGTCCTTGATGTGGCTCTTGACCTTGTAGAGCTCCTGAACGACGCCGTCCACCGTGACCTGCTCGGGCGTCATCCGGATGGTGGCCGGGTTGTTGAGATACTCGTAGGCGATGGACTGCGAGAGGAGGTTGAGGGTCGCGCTGTAGAGCATGCTCTGGCGGGCGTTGGGAGGGGGCATCCTCCGGAGAAGCTTCCGAAGGTCGGGCAGGAAGCCCATGTCGAACAGCCGGTCTGCCTCGTCGATGACCAGCACCCCGATGTCCTTGAGCTTGAGGACGCCGCGGTCGGCCAGATCGAGCATGCGGCCCGGCGTCCCGATGATGAGGTCGAGCCCCGCGGCCAGCTTCTTGAGCTGACCGTCATAGCCGACGCCGCCGTAGAAGCAGGCGACCCGGAACTCGCCCCGCGGGTCGAGCAGCTTGGCCTCGGTCTCGATCTGAGCGGCCAGTTCCCGCGTCGGGGCGATGACCAGGGCCGTCTTCCTCTTGTCCCGGCCCTCCCGGTACATCTTCTGGTAGATGGTGATGAGAAAGGCCGCGGTCTTGCCGGTCCCGGTCTGGGACTGGACGGCGACGTCCTCGCCGCGCAAGGTCCTCTCCAGGGTCATTTCCTGAACGGCCGTCATCTCCGTGTAGCCGCGGTCCGCGATGTCGCGAAGGAGCCGGGGGTCCAAGGGCGCTTCACTGAATAGCATATCGATTCCTTTTCAATTTCGAATGAAACACGACTTGAGGGTTTTTCGTGGGAACTCTTTTTCCGGCGGGGAAAGCCAATTCGCTACGCTGATACCCTGCGTGATGTTATAAGAGGGCATTATACCTAAAAACGCGGCGCGCGGCAAACGCCGCGCAAAGGAAATTGACAAGGCTTGCGGCCTGCCCATAGAATGAAGGCGATGGCCAACGTCCGCCACCTCGAGATCGTCAGGGCCCCTTCCGGCGGCTGGAACGACTGGCGCCGCAAGAACACCCGGGTCCTGCCCGATCTCGCCGGGGCCGACCTCTGCGGCGCCGACCTGGCCGGGGCCAACCTGGCCAAGGCCGATCTCAGCGGGGCCCGTCTCGAAGGGGCCGGCCTGCGCGGGGCCAACCTGACCCGGGCCCGATTTTTCGGGGCCCAGCTGGCCGGGGCCGACCTCAACCGGGCCACCCTGGTCAAAGCCAACCTCAGCCAGGCGGACCTGGCCGGGGTCAATCTCAACTCCGCCGACCTCAGCCAGGCCTTCCTCATCAAGGCCAATCTCAGCGGGGCCAGCCTTGTCGAAGCCCGGCTCGAGGGCGCCAACCTCGGCCAGGCCTCTCTCTTCCGGGCCAACTTGACCCGGGCCGCCCTGCGCAAGGCGTCCTTCTTCAAGGCCGACCTGACCGAGGCCGACCTCAGCGAGACCGACCTCGACGGCGCCAATCTCCAGGAGGCCGTCCTCGAACGGACCAACCTGCGGGCCGCCAATCTGTCGAACGCCAACCTCTGCTTCGCGACCCTTCTCCGGACGAACCTGGAGAAGGCGGTCATCGACAACTGCTCGGTCTGCGGCATCTCGCTCTGGGACGTCGACCTCAAAGACGCCCGCCAGCAGGACCTCGACATCATGCCGCCCCAACAGCCGGTCCTGGCCGTGGACAACCTCCAGACCGCGCAGCTCGTGGGCATGCTCCTCCATCAACAGAAGTCCCGCAACGACGTTTTTTCCGTGTCCCTCAACACGGTCCTGGTCATGGGCCGCTTCCCCCCGGAGAGAAAGCCCGTGCTCGAGGCCATCAAGGACGCCCTGCGGCGCTGCGACTATTCGCCGCTCGTCCTGGATTTCCTGGTCCCCGGGCCCCGCGACATGAACGAGACAGTCAAGACCCTGGGCCGCATGTCGCGCTTCATCATCGCCGACCTCACGGACGACCGCCGCGTCGCCCAGACCCTCGACTCCGTCGTCCACTACCTGCCCTCGGTGCCCATCCAGCCGATCGTCCGCGAGGGCGGAAGCCAGGCCGCCGAGAGCCGGCACTATTTCAAATACCACTGGGTCCTGCCCGTCTGCCGCTTCAGGGACACCGACGACCTCGTCGTCAGGATCGACAGGAGCGTCATCGCCCCGGTCGAAAAAAAAGCCCTCGAGGTCAGGATGAAGTAGGATGGAGAGAGCATGAACGGCCCGGTCCAACTTGTCGCCGACAGATTCGGCAAGCAGTTCGGGGGCAA
>Ga0194126_10010859_pt1 | contig 11870 bp, 11 predicted proteins | sample TA2KigC150mmetaG_FD_148641 | JGI IMG/M metagenome (GOLD analysis project Ga0194126, IMG submission 148641) | Freshwater microbial communities from Lake Tanganyika, Tanzania - TA2015035 Kigoma Deep Cast 150m | ecosystem: Environmental > Aquatic > Freshwater > Lake | place: Tanzania: Lake...
AAATTGCATCTTCCGGATCTCCTGCATCATCTCCGTCCGTCTCATCTGTCACCTCCATCGGTGACTATGACGAACCGGACAGATTATGTGCTAAAAACCGGACATATCATGTGCTCGCAACATGACAAAAGGATCGACAAAAGGATCGAGCGAGTGTTTGCATTTATTCGGTCCTGTGTGTACACTTCAGCCGCTTTTCGAGTTGATCCCCGTGAAGATTCATCGAGGCGGATCGCTACAATGCCAATACCGAGGATAGGGTCATGGAGAGTATGCTTCTGGTCGTCGCGGTTGTCCTGTTGGTGGTGATTTCAGCGATCCAGGTTTTCCTCCTGGTTCGCAAGGTTCCCGTCGATCTGAGTCCTGTACAACAGGCCCTTCGGTCGGCTGAGCGTTCCGACGAGCGAACGGAGCGATCCGTCAGGGAGGAGATCGCCAAGAACCGGGAGGAGGTGGCCAAGGCGCTACGGCAATCCCGCGAAGAGCTCGCCGGTTCGCTCAAGAGGGTCGGAGACACGCTGTACGGCCAGTTCGGTCTTCTCACGCAGACCACCGATAGGAAGCTCGACATGCTCAGGGAGGCTGTGGAGCAGCGTCTTTCGGCGATTCAGGCGGATAACGCGAAACAACTGGATCAGATGCGGGCGACGGTTGATGAGAGGCTCCAGAGTACGCTGGAGAAGCGGCTGGGTGAGTCCTTCAGACAGGTCGGCGAACGTCTGGATCAGGTATCCAGAGGTTTGGGCGAGATGCAGTCCCTGGCGGCCGGCGTAGGCGACCTGAAGAAGGTGTTGACGAACGTGAAGACGCGCGGGACCTGGGGCGAGGTCCAGCTCGGCACCATGCTGGAACAGGTGCTGACGCCGGATCAGTATGCGGCCAATGTGGCCGTCAAAGAGGGGGGCGAACGGGTGGAATTCGCCATCAAACTCCCGGGCCGGGGTGAGGATGATACCGATATGGTGTGGCTGCCCGTCGATGCCAAGTTTCCTGTAGAAGACTATCAACGCCTCATGGATGCGCAGGAGAAGGCTGACGCCGAATCCGCGGAAATTGCAATTAAGCAGCTCGAAGCGCGGATCAGGCAATGCGCGGGCGATGTCTGCAGCAAGTACCTCAACCCGCCGAAGACGACCGATTTCGGTATCCTATTTCTGCCTACGGAGGGTTTGTTTGCCGAAGTGATCCGCCGCACAGGCCTGGTCGAATTCATCCAGCGGGAATGCCGCGTGGTGATCGCAGGACCGACCACGCTTTGGGCGCTCCTCAACAGCCTGCAGATGGGCTTCCGGACTCTGGCGATCCAGAAACGGTCCGGGGAGGTCTGGAACCTGCTCTCGGCGGTCAAGACGGAGTGGACGAAATACGGGGACGTTCTGACCCGGGTGCAGAAGAAGATCCACGAGGCATCCGAAACCATCGAGCAGGCGCAGACGCGGACACGGGCCATCGGGCGTAAATTGAAGGATGTGCAGGAATTGCCCGCTGCGGAAGCCGAAACCGGATAGTCCTTGACGTCATAGCGTCATGAGCTCTATGCCATGCCTCTGTAGTGCCCATTTTTCAAGAGCGCGATGATCTTGTGATCGGCGGCCGGAAGGGCGAACTTATCGAGTTCATGAGGGAGGATCCACCGGTAAGCGTCGACTCCGATGAGACGGATGCGGCCTCCCCGGTATCGGCACTCGAAGGCGTGGAGGGTGATCCTGAAGTGGGTATAGGCGTGTTCCACCGATGTGAGGAGGGTCTGTACCTCGACCACGATTCCGAGCTCCTCCCGGATCTCCCGCCTCAGGCAATCCTCCAGTTTCTCACCAGGTTCGAGCTTTCCCCCGGGAAACTCCCAGAGGCCTCCCAGCAACCCTTTCGGCGGTCGGCGTGTGATCAGGAGCCGGTCGCCCTTCCATATGATGCCTGCGGTCACGACGTAATGGGGCACGGGCTTCCGGGGGGATTTGACGGGCAGCTCCCGCTGGAGGTTCAGGCGACAGGCCTCGCATAAGGTTGAAACCGGACAGTCGGGACAGGCGGGATTCCGAGTCCGGCATACCAGCGCGCCCAGTTCCATCAGCGCCTGGTTGTAATCCCGGATGCGGCGTTTGGGCAGGAGGCTCTCCGCGAGTGACCATAGCAGCTTGTGGGCAGCGGTCTTCCGGACGTCATCGGTGATATGGAATATCCTGGCGAGCACGCGGATCACGTTCCCATCCAGGACGGCCGCGGGTTTCGCGAAGGCGATGCTCAGAATTGCGCCGGCCGTGTATCGGCCGATGCCGGGGAGGGAAAGCAAATCCGAAAGTGTATCGGGGACGCGGCCGTCGAACCGCTCTACCACTTCACGGGCGGCCCGGTGGAGATGACGCGCCCGGCCGTAATAGCCAAGACCTTCCCAGTGCTTCATCACCTCGTCGGGAGCGGCCCGTGCGAGATCCTCCACCGAGGGAAAGCGATCAATGAACAGTCTGTAATAGGATTCCACGGTCTTGACCTGGGTCTGCTGGAGCATCACCTCCGAGACCCAGATCCTGTAAGGGTCTTTCGTTTCACGCCACGGCAGAGGCCTTGACTGTTTGTCGTACCAGGAAACCAGCTTCTTGTGGAACCGGAGTTGAAAACGGCCTTCGACACCCATGGATCTATGGTCAGCTTCCCGCCAACTCCTCCTTCTTCCAGGGTGGTAGAAGCTTTATCAAAACCGCAAGGATGACAAAAGGAGCGATCAACAACACCAGGGCAACCAGCAATCCCTCGATGCCCATCAGTTCCATCTTGTAGGTGGTCAAACCACGGAAGCTCTTCGAAAAAAGCTGACCGCCGATCACCACGTTCCACCTCGTGCTGAAGATCCCGAGCTGAATGAGCAAGGCGCAGACAAAATAGAGCAGCTTTCTTAAATCGTCCTGAAGCTTGAATATCTTGATCGCCACCATGACGGCCAGGGGCAGCAGCATGCCCAGGAGAATCTGGAGGATGACCAGGCTCATAAAAAGCTTCGTTGAGACCAGTTGGGAGAGGATCTTGATCGATTCTTCGCTTTCGTAGAGGCGGTGGATAAAGTCGAGGGCTTCGATGGAAAAATCGACGATAACGGCATAGAACAGAAAAGAAGCCACCCTGTCGAGACACTTCATGTCAATTTTCCCGCCCCGCATCGGGATGATGATCATGTAAAGCAGCATGACGATGGCAATTCCCGAAACGATGGCCGAAAAGAGAAACACGACCGGCATCATGACGCTGCTCCACCAGGGATTGGCCTTGATCGAACCGAAGATAAAGCCGACATAACCGTGGAGCAGAAACGCCGAGGGGATGCCGATGATCGTGATCACCTTTACGGTCTTTTTATCGAAGGCGACGGCTTTTTCACTGACATCGGTGGAAAAAAGGGAAAGGATCTTGAGCGCCCATTTTCTCACCCCCGTGGATTCCTTCGACCATACGATCATGTCCCGACGGTATTCAAACCAGATTTCCAGCAGGAGGACCAGCATCAGATACCAGAGATAGACGAAACCGAACATGGCCATGGCGGAGGCCGGATTCGGGGTCATGAACATTTCGTAGGAGCGTTCCGGGCGGCCGAGGTGAAGCTGCAGCGGCAGAGGCGCGATCAGGAGAAAGGCCAGCGCGGTCAGCAGGGCCAACCGGTACGTGGGCTGCAGTTCCTTCACATTGAAGACCTTGACAAGCGAGGCGAGGATAAAGGCCCCGGCCACGAGTCCCGTGATGTACGGATAGACAACGATGAGGATCGACCAGTGGATCTCGATCTCGTTCGGATAGATAAACCCGATCACCTGTTGGGAAAGTTCCATAAAGCCATGGGCAGCTTCCATATCAGTTCACCTCACCATCGAGATTTGCATAATAGACTTTGGGATCCGTATTCAAAGACGGCTTGAGCACATGTATCTTGTTCATCCGGGTGAACCGCCCCAGCGGGCTGGCAAAGCTCTTCATATCTCCGAAAAGTCGGGCCTGTTTCGGACAAACCTCTACGCAGACGGGCAGCAACCCTCTCACCAGACGGTGGTAGCAGAAGGTGCATTTATCCGCGACCCTGGTCACCGGATGGAGATAACGCACCCCGTAAGGACAGGCCTGGATGCAATACCGGCAGCCGATACAGCGCTTCTCGTCCATGAGCGTTACCCCGTCGACGGTTTTGTATGTGGCGCCCACCGGGCAAACCTGCACGCAGGGGGGGTGATCGCATTGATTGCAGAGTTTCGGGACAAAAAAACTGCGCAGTATATCCTTTTCCACGAAGACCTCCGCCGGGTCATCGACGGTCGTGCTGATGGTCTTTACGGTCACGCTCTTGTCCGTCTTGATGACATACCTCTCCACCCAGGTGCGGAAGTAGTATGGATCTGCGGGCACATTGTTTTCCGTTTTGCATCCCTGCATGCATCTGCCGCAGCCGATGCACTTGCTGATGTCGATGCCCATACCGTAGAGGTGCTTGGCGGGATTGTAGTCCTTATAAATCGTTTTTGCCCAGGCGTCGGCAGGCAGCCTTCCGGCAACGGCGGCGGAAGTCACGAGCAGACAGCAGTTTTTCAAAAAGTCACGTCGATCCATCAGATCCCTCCTATCATATGCGGATAGTGGCATTGCCAGCAGACATACTTTTCCCCGTGGGTCGTCATATCCACCGCGGGCACCCCCTTACCGGGAGCAACTTTATCATGGCACTTTCCGCAAAATTCACGTGTCTCGGGTTTTGAAGGTGTTACGGACCTCGGCGAGGTCTTGTGCTTCACCGGGACCTTGTGGCAGACGGTGCACTCCAGCGTGGCATGGTAGGAAGCCACCTTGGTCCTTTCGATCTGCGCATGACAGGCCGCGCAGTGACGAGGGGTCTGCGGCGGTTTCGGGTCATGCGGGTTGTGACAGGTGACACAGGGCTTGCGCGCATTGTGCGTGTCCGGGTTTATCTGCGGGAAGCCCGTCGGTCTTGAGGAGTTGTAATTATGGCAGTACGAGCAGTAATCGCGCTTTTTCGGCGACGTCGGCTTCACTTCGGCGGGGTTATCCGCATGCTTTTGTGCCGGACCATGGCAGGACTCGCATGACAAATCCCGATGGTAGCCGGTTTTCTTGATGTCGTGCTGCTTCTCGTGACAGGGCCCGCAGGCCTCGGCTCCGGCATACCTGATTTCCTTGTTCGCCTCCCTTATCGTGGATGACATCTGTTGAAGTGTTGGCTCTTTTATCTCGGGGGGAAGGATGAAATGCCAGACGACCAGCAATACCGCCGCCAAAATCACAAATAGGACAACAATTCTTACCGCCTGTTCAGGAAGACTTTTTAGAAGTCGTTTCATGCCATCTCTCCCCTTTATTGCCAGTTTCTTTTGTCTTCGATTTTTTTACCGCCTTCAGGGATTTCCGGGATAAAAACCACCGCTGCTCTGAGTTTGGTCGCTTCCCGTATCTTTTCCTCGAGGGAAGCCTTCAGTGCGTCGCTCTGCGACACACCCCGCTTCAGTTGGATCTCCACTGTCATCACGTCCGTCACGCCTTCCCGCGTTACCACGACCCTCACCCTCTCCACCTCTTCGGGAAATCCGGCGACGGCTTGATCGATCTGGCGGGGATGGACGAACATCCCTTTTATCTTCGTCACTTCATCCGCCCGCCCCATGATGCCTTTGAGTTTATAGGAGGTTCTTCCGCAGGCACAATCGTTGTCATCGAGCGCGGAAAGGTCCCCGGTGCCGTAACGGACAAGGGGATAGCATTCGTTGCTGAAATCGGTGACCACCACCTCCCCGACGCCTCCGGCCGGCTGCGGTTCCCCCGTTGTAGGATCGCAGATTTCGATATGCAGATCGTCGGAAATATGCATGCCCTTTTCCTCGGGGCATTCGTAAGCCACCCCGCCCAGTTCGGCGGTGATGTAACTCTGGCGTACAATAATGCCATAGCCGTTCAGTTCCGCTCTGAGGGAAGGGGAGAGTATCTCTCCCGCAACCAGCGCGATCTCCATGGCAAGATCCCGGGCGGTGTCGTACCCCAGCTCCTCCATTTTTTTGATCAGCGACAGGAGGAATGAGGGAATGCCGATGTAGCCGTTGATCTTCAGCCCGGCCATGGTTTTTACCTGGATTTCGGTATTTCCCACGCCGGTGGGCACGGTCGCGCAGCCGATACCGTTGCAGGCCTCATCGAGGAAGATGCCCGCGGGCGTCAAGTGGTAGGAAAAGGTGTTCATGACCAGGTCGCCCGCCCTGAAGCCCGCGTTGTACAGGCATTTTCTCAGCCCCCAGTAATCTTCTTTTCGACCCTCCGGATCGTATATGGGGCCCGGGGACACATACACCCGCTTCAGTTTTTCCAGAGGCACCGCAAGAAAACCCCCGAAGGGCGGATCGTTCTGATGGAATTCCGGCATCCTGTTTTTTTTCAGCACGGGAAGTCTGGCGAAGGCGTCGCTGCTTTTGACCGTTTCCGGATCGATGCCCCACTCATCGAGAAACCTCCTGTAGCCGGGAGCATTCTCATAGGCGTACCTGAATATCCGTATCGCCTCTTTTTCATTTTGGGCGGCGCGCTGAATCCTGTCCATCCGCTCGGCTTTTTCATCGTAATATCCATTATTTCTCTCTGCCTGCGTTTTTTTTGGCATATGCCGGCTCCTCTGTATGACAATCCTGAAGATCCTTTTTACCGGGAGTGCATCCCGCCGACCCCGACCTGTGAGCGGGGAGAGTCACTTGACCGTAAACGGCAACAGCAACGTAAAATAAATTTCCCCTCCCATGGCGGGAGGGGAAGCAAAGAAGGGGGATGCAATGCGTTGAAGTCCCGGTGCTCCCCACCTCAACCATAACCCTCCTCCGCTGACGAGGGGGAGAATTATAGCACTTTTTTTCGACACTATCCATACTCCGTGTTTCGGAACAGGATATACCGTTCCGAAACACAGATTTGTTGAACAACGGTTATTTGGGATAGGATGCGCTGAATGCCGCGACTCCCGTCGCTTTGTCGGCCTTGAAAACGGCGGCCCCTTCTTTCACCTGCACGGGAAATGAAAAATCCGGAATATTCGTCCACCATTTTTCAAGCTGGTCGTGAACGGCGATCCCTTTTTCCTGGAGCCTCAAACCCCCCGTCACCCCCGCGCTCATAAAGGCCTCCCAAAGGCCCAATATGGCAGAGACCCTGAGCTGGTTTGTCTTCCCCGCGGGAATCCACATCAGGTCCTGGGAGCCGACGGTATTGAGATCAAAATCCTCAAAGGCCACCGTAAAGTTCAGGCTCTCCAACGCCACCGGGTAGGGGTTTGGGTTTTTAATGTTAAAGATAAAATTGAGACCAAGGGGGGCGCCGTTGTTTCCGGGTTTGCCCCTTGTGACTTCTGTCTTGGCGCCATAGAACCAGTACCCCCAGTAGTTCGCAACTTCAACCCTGTCTAAAGTGACAACCGGGGTTGTGAATTTTTTCGCAGTTGATGCCGCCTCTTTTCCCGCGCCGAAAAGAAGGCCCGGGACAAAGAACAGACATATACCGACCAACAGGATTAATCTTTTCTGCATGGTTAGTCTCCCTCCTTATTCCATACTTCGTTCAAGGGTTAGGTGATCCAGCGTTTTCGCCGTTTATAGTGTTTGACGTCTCGAAAACTTTTCCGGCCCCCCACATCGGTCAGACCGAGATAGAAATCCTTGATGTCGGGATTCTCCCTCAGTTTCTCCGAAGTGTCATCCATGACGACGCGACCGTTTTCCATCACGTAGGCATAGGGCGCGATGCTCAGGGCAAGCTTTGCATTCTGCTCCACCAGAAGAATCGAGATGCCCTCTTCCTTGTTGAGGCGGGTGATGATATCGAAGATTTCGTGAATCAAAAGCGGAGCAAGCCCCATCGACGGTTCATCGAGAAGTATCAGTTTCGGCGTCGTCATCAAAGCGCGTCCGACAACGGTCATCTGCTGCTCGCCCCCGCTGATGAAGCCGGCTGTCTCGCTCCGCTTTTCCCTGAGCCTGGGGAAGTAGTGATACACCATCTCAAGGCTAACCTTCATATCCTTTCCGCTTTTCTTCTTCATATGGGCGCCGACTTTGAGATTTTCCTCAACGGTCAGATGTTCGAAGACCCTTCGGCCTTCGATCACCTGGACGATGCCCATCTTGGCGATTTTTTCGGCTTTCATCTTGTCTATCCGCTGGCCCATGTATTCAATCGAACCATCGGTGACCTTCCCGTCCTCGTGATTGAGAAGTCCCGAAATCGCCTTCAGGGTGGTGCTTTTCCCCGCCCCGTTTGCGCCGAGAAGGGCAACGATCCCTCCCTTCGGCACTTCGATGGAGAAACCTTTGATCACGAGAATGACCTCGTGATATTTTACTTCGATATTGTTGATCTTTAATATCGGTTCCTCTGTAGACAAAGCCGTATGACCTCCTTCGGGGGTTTTGTTCAATTACCAGCCGATCCACTCTTTTGCCCATTTTTCGGGCCATTTGCTCTTCAGGTCGACTTTCTCAACGATTTGGAATTTTCCATCCTTGATTTCATAGATCGGCACGATTCCGGCAACGCGGTGGTCGGTTGCTGTAAAGGTCACCGGGGCTGCGCCGAGGCCGATATCGAAATTGTTCATCGTTTCGAAGCCCAATTTCAACATACTCTCGCCGTCGAGCTTTCCGGCTTTGTCGGAGCGGATCAGGGCTTCCCGAAGAATCAATACAGCGCCCCAGGCCTGGACGGTTCGGATCAGCCTTTTGTTGGCCGGGACGCCGGGGTTGAATTTTTTGGCATAGGCAACGACTTTGTCCATACCGGGGACCTTTTCGCCGAAGAAGGCGCACACGGCGGCGCCCATCACGCCCTCTGAAGCCTTTGCGGCCAGTTTGGGCAGATTTTCGTCAAATCCCCAGTTGTTGACGATGTGGTCGGCTCCAAGGCCGATCGAATAAGCATCCCTTAAGGTTGCCGAAACGGACATCGTGGTGTTTCCATGCCATACGACATCCGGTTTGAAATCCTTCAGTGCAAGGACCTGGCTTTTTGTGTCGATGGCGAATAAGGAGACGTCCTGGTCGGGGCCGACGTCAAAGCCCAGAATGGCGGCCTGATCCTTTATGGCCTTGATCGGAGCGCTGCAGTAAGGTGATGCAAACATGTACGAATTGGCAAAACGGGGTTTTCGCTTCCCATAGTCCGGATGCTTGGGCCATTTTTTATTGAACCAGGCCGTGAGCGCGGCCCTCGCGTTGCTTGAATAGTCCGTTGCGAAAAAGAGGTTATAGGGCGTCTTCTTGGGATCGGTCAGATGTCCCGAATAGGAGGCCGAAACGTAGGGCATCTTGTCCTTGGTCACCGTGGGCGAAAGGGCTTCTGTATCGCCCGTGCCCCATCCGAGGACGGCAACGCATCCCAACCTTTGGAACAGTTTGTATTTGGTGAGCGCTTCGGGAACCCGATAGCCGTAATCGAACTGGTGAAGCTTGATCTGCTTGCCGTTGATGCCGCCGGTCTCGTTGACGTAATGAATCGCCTCGCCTATCCCTAGCGCGTAATCCCTCCCCACGTCCGATGTGGCGCCGGTCATGTCGTAAAGCGCGCCGACATTGATCGGTTTGGCCGGACCCGCCGCCGACGCAAAACCTGCGCCGAGCAGCACGGAAAGCAATAACACAAAAAACCAGGTCACTATTTTCTTGAAATACATGTCTCCCTCCTTCTTTTTGTTGGAAAGCAAACGGTTATTACGACTTAACCAGCCAACCTGTCGTATGATGAACGAACATCCATCACCTCCTTCAAAAACTAATATGAAAAGGGCCATAAATTGAAATAGTTCTTGGCTTGCCACCAGCGGTAAGCCAGACCGTTCGGTTCGAATATCAGGAACAGACAAATGGCAAGACCGAAGGCGGATTCCTTGATGAATAGAAAATCCAGCAAAAGCTTTGGGTAGGTGTCGGCAAGCGGCATGACCGCCATCTGCAGCAGCTCCATGACAACCACCATGAAGATCGATCCGAAGATGGTTCCATGAATCGAGCCGGCTCCGCCTATCAGGATAACGCCGACAAGCCATAGGGACCAGAACCACGGGAAATGCTCGGGGCTGATTGCCGCAAGGTTGCTGATCCAGACCGCCCCCGCGATACCGCCGATGAATCCTGCGACAAAAAATGCAAGGAGCTTGTATTTGACGATGTCTATCCCCATCACTTCCGCCGAGATATCGTTGTCCCGGATCGCCACCCAGGCCCGTCCGACCCTCGAACGCAGCAGGTTGACCACGCCGATGACGCAGACGACGACCAGTATGATCATCATATAGTAGACCTTGATGTCGCTGTCGATCACCCAGGGTCCTACCTTTATCGTCCCCGGGGGAAGCGAAAAGGCCTGTCCTCTGCCGCCGATCTTGCTGACATACTGGGTAATGACAAAGTCAACGGTGATGAACTGCGCCGCCATGGTGGTCAGGATCAGATAAAAGCCCTTCACCCTGGCCGAGGGAAGCCCGAACAGGACGCACCAGAAGCCCGCGGCCACTGCCGCCACAACAATGCTGACGGGATATGCCAGACCCCACTCGATAAGGAGCTTCGGCCATGGAAATTCAAGAACGAGCAAGGTGCTCACATAAGCGCCGACGGCAAGAAAAGCGGCGTGCCCGAGGGTCACCTGCCCGCAGAAACCGATGAGAAGCTGTACACCGAGCGCCCCGAGCACCGTGTAGCCGATCTGATTACAGATGCTGAGCCAGTATGTGTCCGATATCCCCGGGATAATGAAAAAAAGCGAGACAAGGAGCAGAAACATTTTCGATTTGATAAACCGCGTCTGCCACCAGGCGTGATCCTGCTTGTAGTTTTCGTGGTACACCCCGCAGGGAAGAAAAGTCGTAGACATAGAATTTCTCCGTCCATTTATAAATCAGGTTAAACGCGTTCGATACGTTCCCAGCCCCACAGTCCGTAAGGTTTGAAAAGGAGAAAGATCGCCATGAAGGCAAAGGGGGCAATCTCCTTGACGCCGCCCGGGAAATAATGGTCCAGATATGCCCCGCACAGGTTCTGCATGACGCCGATGGCGATCCCACCCACAATCGCGCCGGGGACGGAATTGAGCCCGCCCAGAACGACCGCCGGCAAGACAAGCAGACCCATGTACCCCACAGAGATGTTCAGCCCGTTGATATTCCCGAGGAGGGTACCACCTACACCGGCCGCCATGAAGGCGATCGCCCAGGCGGCGGCATATACGAAGCGGGCGCTGATGCCGAGAGAAAGGGCAGCCATTTCATCGTCCGCCGTCGCCTGCATGGCAAGGCCCCAGCGGGTGTATTTAAAAAAGGACACAAAAATCACCAGAAGGATCAAGGCGGCGACAAAACTCCAGAGGTAGACCTGGCCGACGACTATCGAGCCGAACCGAAACGGTTCGAGGGGAAAGACCGGAGGTTCAAAGACCCTCGTGTCGGTGCTCCAGATCAGCTCCACGATCCCTTTAAAGAAGAAGGAAAGCCCCACCGTGACCATGATGACGGTAAGGACCGGCTCGCCGATGAGTTTATCGAGAAATATCCTTTCCGTGAGAATTCCCAGGATAAACCCTACGATGAGCGATAAGAGCAGGGAGAGAAGAAAAGGGACCCCCATGGTATAGAAGGCCAGCGAGGCGTACGCGCCGATCAGCGTCAGCTCGCCCATGGCCAGATTCAGCACCCCGGAGCATTTGTATATCAGCACCCATCCGAGCGCTATCAGGGCATAGATTCCCCCTACCATAACGCCGGTTGTAATGGTCATGAAAAAAAGTTCCATGGGGCCTCTCCCTCCTGATCCTTAATGATTATGACTTCACTTTCCGTATTTTGAGATCGGTTTTTATTT
>Ga0194126_10010866_pt1 | contig 11861 bp, 10 predicted proteins | sample TA2KigC150mmetaG_FD_148641 | JGI IMG/M metagenome (GOLD analysis project Ga0194126, IMG submission 148641) | Freshwater microbial communities from Lake Tanganyika, Tanzania - TA2015035 Kigoma Deep Cast 150m | ecosystem: Environmental > Aquatic > Freshwater > Lake | place: Tanzania: Lake...
GGCCTCCAACCCATCTCTCTATCTCCCCTCTCTCTCTCTATCTCCCCTCTCTCTCTATCTCCCCTCTCTCTCTATCTCCCCTCTCTCTCTATCTCCCCTCTCTCTCTATCTCCCCTCTCTCTCTCTATCTCCCCTCTCTCTCTCTATCTCCCCTCTCTCTCTCTATCTCCCCTCTCTATCTCTATCTCCCCTCTTCATCCAGCGCCAGGGCGTCTTCATACTCACCGCCGCCCTCGAACGGCAGGCCTGAAAAGTAGCCGGAGCCGCGCACCATCGCCACCAGGCCGGTACGCACCATCTCGAGGATGCCGTAGGGCCGCAGCATATCCACGAGAGAGTTGATCTTGGCTTCTGGCCCGGTCACCTCGATGATCATGGACTCAGCGCAGACGTCCACCACTTTGGCGCGGTAGATTTCGACAAGCTGGATGATCTCGAAGCGCGCCTGGCCCTCGGCCTTGACCTTGATCAGGGCCAGGTCACGCACGACCACCGGCTCGTGGGTGACATTCTGGACATCAATGACGTTGACCAGCTTGAAGAGATTGCGCTCCACCATGTCCGCGTTGGTTTTGTTGGCGTCTACGACGATGGTCATGCGCGAGGTCTCGGGGGAGTCGGTGTGGCCGACCGTCAGACTCTCGATATTGAAACCGCGGCGGCGGAAGAGGCTGGCGACGCGCGTCAGGACGCCAGGTTTGTTCTCCACCAGCGCGACCAGCACGTGGCTGGACTTGGAGCCGTTCTTGCTATGATCAACCAGGGCCATGATGGAAGATCTCCTTTGCGTAGTGCGTATTGCGTAGTCCGTGGTCGGTGTCTTCTCGAACATCCAGGTCAAGGGCATAGCCCTGCGCCCCTGGACCGGCCCCAGGGCGGGCTATCCGCCAGAGCCCTCTGCCATTTGCCACCTGCTATCTGCCATTTGCTATCTGCTCTCTGCCAGCTGCTATTTGCAATTTGCAGTCTGCCACCCTCCCCCAGCCCCGATCTTCTCCTCCACGGGCCTGCGAACCATGTCATGCAGCGCCCGGCCAGGCTGGACCATGGGATAGACATTCACTTCGCGTTCGACGACGAAGTCCATGAGGACCGGGCCAGGGGTTGAGCGAGCCTCAGCGATCACCTCAGCCACTTGCGATCTGGTTTCGGCGCGCATGCCCAGCACGCCATACGCCTCGGCCACCTTGAGGAAGTCAGGGCTGCTGATCGCGACCTCGGAATAGCGTTTGCCGTGGATCAACTCTTGCCACTGGCGCACCATGCCCAGGTAGCCATTACGCATGATCGCGATCCGGATCGGCCGGCGCTCCTGCATCACGGTCGCCAGCTCCGGCAGGCTCATCTGAAAGCCGCCGTCGCCGACGATGGCCCACACCTCGTCATCGGGCCGCGCAAAGCTGGCGCCGATGGCGGCCGGCAGGCCATAGCCCATCGAACCGAGGCCGCCGGAGGTCAGCAGTTGGTTGCGCCGGTTGTGGCGAAAATACTGCGCCACCCACATCTGGTGCTGGCCCACATCGGTGACGACGGTGGCCTGGGCGCCGTTGGTAGCCCGGCTGATTTCGCTGATCACATAGGGCGCAGGGAGCGAATCGTCGGCGGCCCGGTTGAGGATGTCGCGGCTGGCCGCCTCGTCGCGCCACTCCGCGATCTGCGCGAACCACGCCGTGCGGGGCCGGCGCTCGATCAACGGCAGCAGTTGGCCCAGCACGCGACGGACATCGCCCACAATCCCCAGGTCCGCGATCACGTTCTTGCCGATCTCAGCCGGGTCAATATCCACGTGGATGATCTCGGCGTTCCTGGCATAGGTGCTCAGGTTGCCGGTGACGCGATCGTCGAAGCGCATGCCCAATGCGATCAGGAGGTCGGCGGCCTGAACGGCCTGGTTGACGTAGGCTTCGCCGTGCATGCCCATCAGCCGCAGGTTGAGAGGATGTGCTTCGGGCAGACAGCCGATGCCGAGGAGGGTAGTGGCGACCGGGATGTTGCCGCCTTCGACCAGAGCCAGGAGCTCATCGTGAGCGCCGGCCAGGATGATGCCGTGCCCGGCCAGGATCACCGGCCGCTCGGCCGCGTTGATCATGGCGGCGGCCTGGCGAATCTGGTTGGGCGCGCCGCGGTTGATGGGCCGATAGCCCCGCAGCCGCATCTTGATGGCATCGTAGTCGAATTCGGTCGAAGCGAACTGCACATCTTTGCAGACGTCCACCAGGACCGGGCCGGGCCGCCCCGTGCGCGCGATGTGGAACGCCTCTTTCATGATATGGGGCAGCTCATCCACCTGGTTGACCAGGTAGTTGTGCTTGGTGATCGGGAGCGTGACCCCGGTCACGTCGGTCTCCTGAAACGCATCGGTGCCGACCAGGGGCGAAGCTACCTGGCCGGTGATCGCTACCACCGGCACCGAGTCCATCATTGCGCCGGCCAGACCCGTCACCAGATTGGTGGCGCCCGGGCCCGAGGTCGCCACGCACACGCCCACCTTGCCGCTGGCGCGGGCATAGCCATCGGCCGCGAACGCCGCGTTCTCCTCGTGGCGCACCAGGACGTGGTGGATGGGATAGTCGAGCAGCGCGTCGTACACCGGCATGATCGCGCCGCCCGGATAACCGAAAACCACCTCGATGCCTTCACGCATCAGACTCTCCCAGACGATTTGAGAACCTGTTCGTTTCATGGTTCGCTCCTCTGCGGGTAAATGATTGTGATATCTTCTCAATTTGTAGGGGCGCACCCTCGCGGTCGCCCCGGTGGGCAGCCCGCCCTGGGGCCGGTCCAGGGGCGCAAGGCCGTGCCCCTACCCCAGGTTATTGAGAAGATACTGATTGTGGTCAGGCGACCTCAGCGTTGGGCCAGGCGAGTTGGGCCAGGAAAACAAACGCCCCTCGGCCACTCTGACGAGCGGCTCGAAGGGCGTCTACGCCTCACCTGGGCGCCTGCGGCGGCCCCACCATCTAAAAAGGGCAAGAAAGAGAAAGGGCCTCCCGTTTGGGAGGCCCTCTGTAGTTGCTTAGGTTGCACCGCTCCTGGTTTTACCTGGCCCATCGCCTCCCAAACGGCTATAGCTCCTTGACGACAAGGAGCGCAATAAGCGAGAGAACGATCAAGCCGGTGCGGTACATATCTTATCTGTATCCTCTATCCAGGATTGGCGGGAGTCTAACATAGCTCAGAGGAGTTGTCAAATCAGGAAAATGCGCGGCGGCTTCGATTGGGGACGATTGATCGGTGCGGGGGGAGTGAAACAGTCTTGCATGGTGATAAGTAGAAGCAACTCGTCGTTCTGGCTCTTTGCCCCTAATCGAGAGCCATGTTATACTCTTTGGTAAACTACTTCATCGGGTTCTGGCGGCGTATGCTTCGCCTGGTATTCGACTCGAACGCCCTCATTACTTGCTGTCAGGCTGCTCCACGGCATGGGTCCGCCATCGAAAGCCTACTGGCGGTGAGCACCCTGAGTGTCCCGGCAGCCGTAGCGCAGGAGGTACTTGCCGCCTATGCCAGGTATTCCGATGCATCTCTCGCTAACCGTCTGATCTCGACCGATCGAATCAAGGTGAACCCAGTCAATTTGTCTACTGATACCGTGTTGGAGGGCTATCGGTTGGGATCGGGGGAGAAAGAGTGCATCGCCTTTTGTCTGGAACATGCTGCTCAGGTGGATTTCTGGGTGACAGATGATAGGCTGGCGTATGTAGTCGGCAGGCGATGCGGCATTCCTGCTTTGCTGTTCTTGGATCTGATGATCGAGTTGACTCAATGTAAATTGTGGGCTCAAGAACTGGCTATGGAAGTAGTACAATCAGTAAAACATCGGTTCTCGGGCGGTTTTGTGCCTCACACCCTGAGCGTTTTGCGGTCGGGAGATCGAAGATGCCTCAAGTTATAGAAGCGATGGCAGTTCATCCAGAAGTCAAGGATTTCAGCGATAAGTTACTGCGCGAAGCGGTCTCGAACCCCTCGCCTATGCTGGTGGATCTCGTTCGCCGCGGCTTTGAGCAGAAACTAACGGAATTATATGTGTTATTCCGACAAGGCGAGTGCAGCTTAGGCTACCTGGCGGAGCAAATGGGCACGACCTCCTGGGAAGCCGTTCGACTGCTGGAAGCCCGCGGCTGGCACACGACCAACCTGTAGGCGACGTCTGATTCGTCACCACAGCCGAAACGACTCGAACCGGATCGCCGTCCTCTCGCAATACGCGGCCGGACAGCCCGCCCTGGGGCCGGTCCAGGGGTCGTGCAGTCAATCATGCGATGGCGCACACGCAGATCTCGACAGGAGCGGAGGGCATGTAACCCTGTGTCGCGCCCGATGAACATCTGGCTCCTCAACCCCTACCACACCGGCTCGCACCGCGCCTGGGCCGAAGGGTATGCCGCGGCCAGCCGGCGCCAGGTGCGCATTTTGGCGATGCCGGGCTACTTCTGGAAGTGGCGGATGCAGGGCGCCAGCCTGGAACTGGCAGAGCAGGCTCGCGCCCGGCTGGCGACGGGCGAACGGCCCGATCTCCTGCTGGCGACCAGCATGGTCAACCTGCCGGCCTTTCTGGCGCTGACCCGCCGCGAGCTGGCGTCTACGCCGACCGTGCTCTACATGCACGAAAACCAGCTCACCTACCCCCCTCCGCCCGGCGCCAAACGCGACCTGACCTACGGCATGATCCAGCATCTCTCGATGCTGGCCGCCGACCGCGTCTGCTTCAATTCGGCGTTCCACCTGCACAGTTGGTTCGACGAGCTGCCGAGGCTCCTCAAGCACTTCCCGGATTACACGCACCTGGAGACGGCGGCGACGACACGAGCGAAGTCATGCGTGCTGCCGGTCGGGTGCGATCTGCGGCGGTTGGATGAGTATGCCAGGAAACAAGTAGACAAGGAAACAGAGGGGGCGCCGCTGATTTTGTGGAACCAGCGCTGGGAGTACGACAAGGATCCCGAAACGATGCTGCGGGCGCTCTATGCGCTGGCCGATGAGGGGCTGGCGTTTCGGGTGGCGCTGGCCGGCGCGAACTTTCGCGTGCAGCCGGCCGAGTTCACCGAGGCACGGCAGCGGCTTGGCGAACGGCTGGTGCACTATGGCTACATCGAGTCGGACGCGGACTATGCCCGGCTGCTGTGGGACGCCCACATCGTCCTTTCGACCGCGCTCCACGAGTTTTTCGGCGTGAGCGTGGTCGAGGCGCTCTATTGCGGCTGCCTGCCGATCCTGCCCAACCGCCTCAGCTACCCCGAGCTGATCCCGCCCGCGTTCCACGCGCGCTGTCTCTACGACGACTTCACGGGGCTATTATCCCGCCTGGCTGCGGCGTTGGCAAACCCAACGCCGCAGCCAGAGCTCGCACAGGCAGCCGCGCGCTTCGACTGGGCCGTGCAAGCGCCGGTCTACGACGCGGTCATGGAGAGTGCGGCGCGACCCTAGACCCTCGGGCAAAGGCGCCTTTTGCGAGAGAACCTGAAATGGACAGCCCCACTATCGCCGCGCTCCATGCAGAACTGAAGCAGGGAAATCGGGCCGCGCTGGAAAGGTTCTGGCAGAAGCTCGCTGAGCAGCCCGCCCTGGTGCCGGTCCAGGGGGCGCGCCGTTGATCGAGCCGATTCAGGGCGATGATCGCCACAGCCCGCCCTGGGGCCGGTCCAGGGGCTCGTGACGTTCGTGTGGCGCGCAGCCCGCCCTGGGGCCGGTCCAGGGGCAGCGAGACGGAGCGCGTCGCGGCGATCGGCGGGCCGCTGCGATTCTGGCTGCCGCGAGAGCCCTTCGTCCACGAACACGCCATGACGCGGTTGCTCGATAGCGATCTCTGGTATCGGACCTGGCGGGTGCGAACCGACGCCCGCCTGATCTATCTGCTCTCGCCCAACGAGCCGCTGCTCGCCGCGGGAAAACATGAGCCGCACGAGGGGCAGCCCACCCGATCCCTTGATCCCCTCAACCCGCGACGGTATCTTCTCAGTTTGTAGGGGCGCACCCTTGCGGTCGCCACGGCGGGCAGCCCGCCCCCTGGACCGGCACCAGGGCGGGCTGGGGCCGGTCCAGGGTGCGAGAGCGGTGTCGCATCGCCTCTGATCCGGGCCAGACCATCGTGGCCGGCGTCAGCCCCTGGACCGGCACCAGGGCGGGCTGGGCGGGTTGGCTGCGGCCTACGCCGGTCTGCAGCGGCCGGACCTCTTCGGCAACGTGCTGTCTCAATCCGGATCCTTCTGGTGGAAGTCGGAAGGCGATGCGGAGGCGGAATGGCTGTCCCGGCAGTTCGCAGCCCGACCCAGGGCGCCCTTGCGCTTCTATCTGGAAATCGGGCTGCTGGAAGACTTGCCCTCCACCGCGGATGCGCCCGGCATGTTGACGGTCAACCGGCATCTGCGCACGGTTCTGCTGGCGAAGGGCTATCCGGTCCACTACGTGGAGTTCAACGGCCGTCACGACTTCTGCAACTGGCAGGGCGGCCTGTCCGACGGCCTGTGCGCGCTCGTCGGGAGGAATCGCCGGACAGCCCGCCCTGGGGCCGGTCCAGGGGATGATCGTGCCCCTCTATAGCCGCTCCACCTTTTCGGTAGTCATCTCGAACAGCACGCCGGTCTCGGCCAGCTCGCGCACCAGCCGGTCGAAGAGCGCGGCTGTGATCACGCGTTCCGGCGTCAGCCAGCCGCGGGCCTGAAGGTCGCCGCGGGCGATCATGCGCGCCACGATGGCGCCGGTGAAGGCCGTGGTCCTGGCCATCGAGGTGAAGTCGTGGACCGGATCGTAGCGATCCACCATGTCAACCCGGTAGCGCCGGGGCCGGCCGTCCTTCTCGCCGGCCACTTCCACGCGAAAGACGGTGATATCTCGCTCGCCTGGCTCCAGCCGGACGTGCGGGTAGAGCAGCGCATCGAGCAGCTTCTTGGGCGCGACCTGGACGCCATCCACGTCAATCGGCCGCTCGCCCAGCAGCCCTAACTCCTTCAGCGCCGTCACCCTGGCCGCATAGCCGGGCCAGCGAACGGTCTTCTGGGTGCCGGTCTTCAGTCCCTTCAGCGCCTCCAGGTCCAGCAGCCACGGCATGAAGGTCTCGTGCCACGCCTCGCATTCGCCCACGCCCGCGAAGGTGACTGGCTCGACGCCGCCGTAGCGCGGGGCCGTCGTGAGCTTGCCGTTCACGACTTCGTAGCCGTCCCAATCGCGCAACGGCAACTGCCGGCCGCCGAAGACGATCTTGTAGCCCAGCGGCGGCGCGGGTTTTTCGGGAATGCCGCCGCATTTGATGTGCAGATCATCCACGCGGTCGAGCTTCTCGGCCAGATAGCGCGCCATGATCTCGGTGAGACCCGGCTCGACGCCGCAGCCCAGGATGACCAGCGCACCGGCCGCCTCCACCTCGGCTTTGAGGCCGGCCGCCTCGTCGTCGCGCGGCCAGCTCAAGTCCACCAGGGGAATCCGCGCGGCAGCGGCGGCGCGAATGCCCAACGGAATGGCCTGTTTGGGCAGCGCAGCCACGACCGCATCGTAGCCTGCGATGAGACGGCTGGCTGCGGATTGGTCGGCCAGGTCAAGGACGGCCGTGGTCAGCTTCTCGGCGCCCGACTTGCCGGCCAGCTTCGCCTGTGCCAGCGCCAACTGCGCCCGGCTGATGTCGGCAAGGCAGACCTGCGCCGCCTGGGGATCGGTCATGGCGTTGAACGCCGCGGCCGGCCCCATCAGTCCACTTCCCAAGACGAGAATCTTCATACTCTTCCTCCCTTTTCTGGAGTAGGGGCAGCGCCTTGCGCCTGCCCTGGGCGACCGCAAGGGATCGCCCCTATCTGTATAGTATTACCCGCCAACATTCGCGTGATTCGCGAGAATCTTCGGCGGCGTCATTGCGAGCGCGGTTTGCGAAGCAATCTCCTGGTCTGCGCGTGAGATTGCTTTGCTTCGTGCCTCGCAACCGCACACTACGCTCCTCGCAATGACATTTTCATCCCCCGTGGCGCCGCGGCCGGCATGGGCGACTGTCCTGAGAACCAACGCCAAGACGCCAGGAAAACCATATGTGTCTTTGCGCCTTTGTGTGAGGCCAAAGGGGCGATTTTCAGGACATCATCCGCCCGGCAGGCGTCCGCCGCGGAACCGCGATCAACAGCGCCGCCAGGACCGCCACGCCCACCAGCCCGCCGCTGCCGCCCGCGATCACCACGCCCCTGAATCCCCCTTGGGCAAAGAGCCAACTGCCGACCAACGGCGCGATGGTCGTCGCCGCGGCCAACAGCGAGTAGTACGCGCCTGCGTAGCCAGCGCGCGCGTCCTCGGGGCTGAGCTCCAACAGAAGGTTGAGGCTGGACAGGTTCATGCCGGCCGACGCCAAACCCGACAGCACGTAGAGCGGCAAGATGTGCGACCAGTGGCGCACCAGCAGCCAGCCGAGCGGCAACAGAGACAGCAGCGCCACGCTGACCACGAGCGTGCCCCGATTCCCGCGACGGTCAACCTGCGGCCCCAACACCAAGAACCCCACCAGTTGCGCGGCTGTGTTGAGGGCCGTCAACAGCCCGATCGCGCGCGCATCCAGCCCCAGATCACGCGTCATGAAGACCACGTAGAACGGCGCAGCGAGCGCCGTGCCGAGGGTCCAGACGGTCAGACCGCACACGAACCCACCGAACGGCCCGCGCCACCATGCCCCACGTCGGACAGGCGCTTCGTGGATAACGGCCGGTTCGGGCGCCGGCGTCGGGTCTGGAATCCGCCGGAAGAAGCCGGTTGCGGCCAACCCCAAGACGGCCATCGCCGCAAAGCACACCTGGTAGCCGAACGGATAGCCGCCCAAACCGGTGATCACTGCGCCGGCCAGCGGCATGATCGCCATCAGCGCGATCATCTTGAACACGCTGCGCAGCGACATGAAGCGGCCGCGGATTTGGATCGGCACCAGGGTTGGCACGAACGCAGCCCAGGCCGGCACGCCGGTCTCGCCGATCAACGTGCGCAACGCGTAGACCACGATCAGCACGCGCACCGCGACCGTGTCCGTGAAGAAGAAGGGGATGACCAGCAACAGGAGGTATGACAGCGCGTGCCACACGCGGCCGAAGTAGAGCGTTACCCGTTTGGGGTTGCCCAGCGCGGCCACCAGCCGGCCCGAGAGCGCGCTGCCGCCGATCACGCCCAGGCTGTGGGCCGAGCTGAGCAGCCCCACCTCGAACGCGGTCGCGCCCATCGCCAGCGCATAGAGCGGCACATAGGTCGAGGCGAACGACATCACCAGGATCACGGCCAGCCCGTCCAGCAAGAACAGGGTTAGCCCGGCGCGTCGCCACGGCTCGAGCTGCGACCAGGAGAGCAGCGCGTCTGCGGTGCGACTCACATAGCGCCGCACGGCCGCTGGTTGGAAGTGAAGGGATTGGATGATCCACCGTCCCGGCTGCGAATATAGGACCCTATCATACGCGCTTCTCCTGTCGCGTCAAATCTGGCATCGCGTCAAATCTGGCGCACGCGGCCCGGTGTTGGCCGCAGCGAGGGATTGATGTAGAATAGCGACAGAGAACTCGGGGGCTCCTGATGAGACGACGTAGAGGTTGCGCCGGCTGTCTGCTGGCGCTCCCCATCTTCATCGCGATGACGATCGGCGTCTATGCCGTGTTGGTCTACCCCTCGATCGTGCGCTGGGAAGCGACCGCCCTGGAGACCGCCGACCGCTACCCTGGCGACGAATTGGTCAGCGAGCCGCGGCTCCGCGCCGCCCGCAGCGTAACGATCAATGCCCCGCGAGAGCAGGTCTGGTCGTGGCTGGCGCAACTGGGGGCAGATCGCGGGGGAATCTATGGGTCCGACTGGCTGGCGGCGCTGTCCAGCCCGACTGTGCGCAGCGCGGCCGAGCGCCAGGAGTTGCAGCCAGGCGACTTCGTGCGTTTCACGCCGACCGCTGGCATCATCCAGCCCGTCCCTGGTTTTCATGTCATCGCGCTGGAAGCCCCGGCCTTCCTGATCGGCTGCTTCGGCGTCGAGGGGCGACGAGCCGCGGCCTGCGCGCACGCCTGGCAGTTCATCCTGCAGTCACCGTCGGCCGGCAGCACGCGGCTGATCTTGCGCAGCCACGCGGCGACTCCGCACCTGGCCGCGACCGCTTGGAACAAGGCGCTTCAGTTCCCGGCCTGGATGCTGGAGCGGGGCATCCTCCTGGACATCAAGGCGCGGGCGGAACGGTGAAGACGAAAGCGCAGGAGGACCGCACGATGGAGCTGACCATCCGGCGAGCCACGCTCGCCGATTACGAGCCGGTGTGCCAGGTGTTGGCCGAAGTGGACGCGCTCCACCAACAGGCTCTGCCTGGGATCTTCCAGACGCCGCCAGGGCCCGCGCGAGACCCCGAATACATCGCGAGCGTGCTGGCCGACGGGGACAGCGCGCTGTTCGTCGCCGAGATGGCGGGCCAACTGGTCGGCGTCGCGCAAGTCCTGCTGCGCGACGCGTCGCCGATACCTGTTCTCGTCCCCCGGCGCTTTGCCATCGTGGACAGCCTGGCGGTGCGCGCTGCGTTTCGCAGAAGAGGCGTGGGCCAGAAGCTGATGGCTGCTGTGGAGGAATGGGCCGCGGACCGCGGGGTCGGCGACATCGAGCTGAACGTCTTCGAGTTCAACCGGGCTGCGATCGCCTTCTACGAGCGCCTGGGCTATGCCACGCGCAGCCGCCGAATGGCGCACACGCTGTCCTGAAAATCGCCCCCCGCCGGTCATTGCCCTAAAGGGGGCCTGCGGCTCCGAGCGCATCCTTCGACAAGCTCAGGACATGGTTTGCGAAGCAAGCTCCTCCGTGGGGATGGGACTGCTTTGCTTCGCGCCGCGCAACCGCAAACGGCGCGCCTGGCTCGGGGGAGACCTGTCAGGTTTCTGGCGCGGGCTGCGCCAACCGGCCGCGTAGCGCCGAAACCTGACAGGTCTGCGACACATGTCTGGCTCTTGACAACCCGCGGCGGGTCATGGTATAAGGAATCTGCGTGCGTCATTCCCCTTGTCAGGTGAACTGGTTACAAAGGAGGTGCGCCGATGCCCCGCTGTGACTGCTTCCCGTTCCGTCTGGCGTTTGCTTTGCTGCTGGTTGTGCAAGCGATTCTGCCATATCGTGCCGCGTTGCCCCCCACTGCGTTGGCTGACAGCGACGCGGAGTTGACCCCGACTGCCGCGGCCACGCTGACCGCGCCTGGCGCCGCCCCGCCAGCGCCTGCGACTCCTTGGTCAACTTTGCCGGCTTCCTGGTCGGCCCAGCCGGTCGTCACGCGCCGGCCGGCGGCGCCGGCGCCCGCGGCCGCCGATCTCGACCGCGGCCTCAACCTCGACCTCAACCTCAACCGCGACCGCGACCTGCGTCCGACCGCCGGCCAGCTCGCGCTGAGCCTGACGGCTGCGCCGGCTGTGGTGGCGCCTGGCGCCGTGCTGACCTATACCTTGACCCTGACCAACAGCGGGGCCGCGCCGCTCACCCGGCTGGCCCTCACCGTCACCCTGGCGGCCGGCCTGGTCTACCTGCCGGCTGCGGACGCGGCCTGGGTCTATCGGCCTGAGGCGGGGCAACTGCTGGGCCAGGCGGACCTGTTGGGGCCAGGGCAGATCTTCAGCAGCCAGTTGGCGCTGCGGGCGGCGACCGCGCCGGCCGGCGCCACGGTGGTGACCACGGCGACGGTCACGGCCGCCGAGTTGGCGGATGTCGTGACTGCGCAGGCCGCGACGCCGGTGCGCTGGCCCTTGACCGGCCAGGGCTGGTTGGGGCCGGCCGGCGGGCAGGTGACGGGGCTGGCCGGCCGGGTGACGGTGGCGTTGCCGGCCGGCGCGGTGGCCGAGCCGGTGCTGGTCGAGATCGCGCCAGCCCCCGCGGAGGTGCGCCTGGAGGCGCGGCTGATCGAA
>Ga0194126_10010869_pt1 | contig 11856 bp, 2 predicted proteins | sample TA2KigC150mmetaG_FD_148641 | JGI IMG/M metagenome (GOLD analysis project Ga0194126, IMG submission 148641) | Freshwater microbial communities from Lake Tanganyika, Tanzania - TA2015035 Kigoma Deep Cast 150m | ecosystem: Environmental > Aquatic > Freshwater > Lake | place: Tanzania: Lake...
CAGACTCTTGTCGTCCATGATCAGTCGCATGATCCCGATCATAAACGAGTTGCCTAAAGCTTTTGAGGCTCATCTTGTGTTGGAAATAACCCCCTCCTTCAGGCTCATCTTGTATTGGAAGAGACTGTGACTTGTCACAAAGCGGTCCGGTTGGCTATAATGTGTGATATCGCTGATGGATGAAATGGCGCGCAATAGTTCTCACTTGGCTACTTGCCCCAATCGTTCCGGGGGCGTATAATGCGGGCATAAACATCGCATGCTGAGCATGCGGATACCGCGTGAGCGGGCATAGCCTATGTGGTCAACATAGCTCCGGTCCTCAGCGCGCGGAAGCTGTATTAGAGATCGTATATGGCGAAACGTCAGACGAAGATCGCTACCCGGGAAATCTGCAGGGCAGAGGGGGGAAGGTTGCCCCCGGTTGGGGAATCCGATGAGGCAACAGAAGCCGAGCGCAGATGCGTGGCAGAGACCCTGCGTGAGAGCGAAGAACGATATCGAGCGTTCATCGAGACCGCAGGAAAGGCGGGGCAGGGGATAGGGATATTCCAAGATCGAGACGAGACGGAGGCCGTCTGCATTTTCGCCAATGATGCTTTCGGCCGATTGCTCGGCTTCACCGAAGATAGTCTGCTGGGTCGGCCCATGTCCAGCCTGATTCCCGCGGATATCAGGGGCACTTTCATTGAAAGATACAGGCGGCGGCAACGGGGTGAATCTGTGCTGGTTGTTTATGAGGCGGAAGTGAAGAGAGCGGATCGAGAACCGATCTTCATTGAGGTACGTGTGGGCGTGACGACGTATCAATGCAAACCCGCTTCCGTGGCTTTCATACGCGATGTGACTGAGAGGAGGTGGACTGAGGATGCCCTCAAGAGGAGGCTTGAGTTTGAGCGGGCGGTCTCCAATATCTCGTCGAGATTTGTGGGTCGTCTGGATATTAACCAGAGTGTCACTGATTCGCTGGCCGATATCGGCAGGGTTACCGGCGCGGACCGGGCCTATCTGTTCCTCTTGCGTGAAAACGGTACGATTATTGACAACACTCATGAGTGGTGCGCGGAAGGGGTGGTCCCGCAGATCGAGAGTCTTCAGAACGTTCCCTGCGAAGCATTTCAGTGGTGGCTGCAGAGGATGCGAGGGCGAGAAGTAATGCACATCCCCGATGTCTCACAGATGCCCGCCGAAGCTGCTGCCGAGCGGGAGCTTGTGGAAAGCCAGGGCATCAAGTCATTCGTGCTGGTGCCTGTATCGATCGGCGTTGAACTGGGCGGCATGATCGGATTGGACAACGTTTCCACGAACGTGCCATGGAGTGAGGATGATCTGACCATCCTGCGTATGTCCGGGGAGATTATTGGGAGCGCGCTGGCTCGTGCGCGCGCCGAGCGAGCGGAGACGGAGGCGCGGGCACTGAGGGAACTCGACCGGTTGCGCCGTCAGCTTCTGGCCAATGTCTCGCACGAACTGCGTACGCCTTTGACGACGATCAAGGGATACACCACCATGCTCCTTGAGGACGATACCACATCGAATCCGGATCTGGTCAGGCGGCATCTTCAGAACGTGATCAGGGCAGCGGATCAACTGACCGAACTTGTGGATGACCTTGTGGATATGTCCCGGATGGAAAGAGGCGTCTTCAAACTGCAGATGGGCCCATGTGATGTCTCGGAGTTGCTCCGAACCGCCGCATACGAGGCTCAAGTAAGGGCTCCAAAACACAGGGTGAGAGCGGAGTTTCCACCGGTGCTCCCGAGGGTCAGTGCGGACCCGACTCGATTGCGCCAGGTGATGGACAACCTGCTCAACAATGCCGTCAAGTATTCCGGTGAGGGAACGGAGATAGCCGTATCGGCGCAACAGAGGGGACAGGCTCTGGTCATCAGTGTGGCTGATCAGGGGATCGGCATCGCATCGAAGGATCTGCCGAGGGTTTTCGATCCCCTGTTTCGCGTTGGACGGAGGATGCCTTCGTTCAGCAGCGGAGACGGGCTGGGGCTTTCCATTTGTAAAGGCCTGGTAGAGGCACAGGGAGGTGAGATCTGGATAGAAAGCGAAGAGGGGAAGGGAACCGTGTGTTCTTTCACCTTACGCGTGTGTGTCGAGGAGACTGATAGTCGTTAGAACCAGTTCCATGAGTGCTCTCTATTCACAGATTATGGAAGGGGGACAAAATGTCGTCAAAAGAACCTGCAGTACTCGTTGTGGAAGATGACCCGGATGTTTTGCACATGCTTCAGGACTTTCTGGATCAGAAGGGATACCGCGTGTTGACCGCCGTTGATGGCGAAAGCGCGATTGATGCCGTCAGCAAGGGAAACCCCGATGCGGTGCTATTGGATATCATGCTGCCGGGCATGGATGGATTCGAGGTATGCGAGCGGATACGGAAGTTCTCCGAAGTACCTATCATCATGGTGACCGCCAAGGTGGAGGACGAAGACAAGGTCAAGGGCCTCGAACTGGGCGCTGATGACTACCTGACCAAGCCTTTCTCATCGTCAGAATTGGCGGCACGGATCAAGGCGGCGCTTCGGCGTCCCGCCATGAGGAAGGAGGGTGCCCAGACCCTGTTCCGTTGCGAAGATCTGATGGTTGACTTTGCACGCCGAAGGGTGACGGTAGGTGGGGAGCAGGTCCCGTTGACCACCATTGAGTACAAGCTCATATCCCATTTGGCGCAGAACGCTGGCCGGGTAGTAACTGCAGATGAACTGCTTGAGACGGTATGGGATAAGGATGCCATGGGGAACTACCATTTGCTTCAAGTCAATATCGCCAGGCTCCGGATAAAGCTCGGAGAAGAGAAAGGGGCTCGCAAGTATATCCTGACCGAGCATGGCACTGGATATCTGATGGTGAAAGAGCCAGAGGCTTGAAGTTCTGCTGGTTGGTTTGATTAGACAGCGTTGCTCCAGACTCTTCCTCGCGTTGACCGAATGAGCGCGAGCAGCTTGCTGTCCGCAGTGCGGGCGCGATTCGTCGTCAAAGAGCTGCGGAGCGCGCGTGGCGTTTTGTTCTTGACCGGGGCCGGGCAATACTCTCCCCCGAGGTTGCCCCGGCCCTTTTTGTGAGTCCTCACTCTTCTCCTCCCCTGGCTCTCACTTTTTGAGCCCCCCCATTGCCACTGATGCCGCTTTAACCATTTGTTTACCAAACCTTGACCTGAGTTTTACTGAATCTCTTCGCGGTTTGTGCTTTAATCAATAGCATATTGGGCTGTTACTAGAACGAAAAATCACAAACAGCAAGAAGGGAGGACCTGTCATGTGGAGACTTTGCAGAGTATTGAATCTGGTGGCCATTGTCGTCCTCTTGACGATGGGCGCCGCGCTTGGTTTTGAACCAACAAACGCCGCGGATGGTAATGCCGGGTAACTGCTTGCCATGCCGTCTTATGAGAAGGGCAACCCCAAACTGGATTCAGCATTGAACAGGATGGTCACTGCGCAGCCAGATGGCCGATCGCCGCTTCTCCTCGCGGCGGGTGATGTTGGGCTGGCGGAGGACAACGTGCGAGTGATTGTCCAGTGCTTACCTGGACAGTCCGAAGCCGCGATGACAGCGGCGTGCGACCTGGGATCGGTGGAGACAAGTTACGGCGACATGTTGCAGGTGCTGGTCCCGGTCTCCCGTTTACCCGCGCTGGCCGATGTCCCCAGTGTTCGAACAGTGCAATCCCCCATGTTTCCCGCGCTCCTCGGTGTTGTCTCTGAAGGCGTTGATGTAGTCAATGCCCCTGATTGGCATGCGGCCGGATACACGGGTCAAGGAGTGAAAGTGGCCGTGCTCGATGCGGGCTTCACCGGCTACGCCGCTCTGCTTGGGACCGAGTTGCCAGCCTCGGTGACTACCCAGTCCTTCTATGGAGGCAGTGATATCGAGGGGGATACAGCACACGGCACGGCTTGCGCTGAAATTCTCTATGATATGGCACCGGATGCCCAGTTCTATCTGGTGAACTTCGGCACCTCCGTTGAGATGGGCAATGCCGTGGATTGGCTGATAGCCCAGGGTGTGGATATCATCTCTTGTTCCATCGGTTGGCCCGTTGGTGGACCCGGCGACGGTACCGGCCCAATCTGCGAAATGGTGGACAAAGCCCGTGCTGCCGGGATTCTCTGGGTACAGGCCGGAGGCAACTATGCCCAGACGCACTGGAAAGGGACCTTCACGGATACCAATCATAACGGATTCCATGAGTTCGTCGCCGGTGTGGATGAAGGGAATGGTATTTCCGTGGCCAAAGACCAGAAAATCACTGTTGCACTGAAGTGGGATGATGATTGGGACGCTTCCGGAAATGACTATGACCTATTGTTGTTTGACAAAGACTCGAATCTCGTTACTTACTCGGCTTACACGCAAGATGGCGATGATGATCCCATTGAGTTCTTGACCTATACGGCCACATATACGGGGCCCTACTATGTCGCGATCGGGACCCTGTCTAACCCGCAACCGGTCAATTTCCATCTATATTCGTATTACCACAGTCTCTACTATCAGTCCTCGGCAAACAGTCTGGCGGTGCCCGCCGATTCCCCAAACGCTCTGGCGGTTGGTGCTGTGCCATGGAATAACCCTTCTACGATCGAGAGCTTCAGCTCTCAAGGCCCGACCGATGATGGCCGGGTCAAGCCGGATATTGTTGCCCCCGATGGGGTCAGCAGCGCCACCTACGGTACTGGCGCTTTCTATGGGACTTCAGCAGCAGCCCCCCACGCCGCGGGCGCGGCGGCGCTGGTGTTGGAGCGATACCCCTCCTACATCCCGACAGAAATTCAGGCATTCTTGGAAGGCCGGGCCATCGATCTTGGAGTGGGAGGGAGGGACAACATCTACGGCAGCGGGAGGCTTTGCCTAGGTGGCGCCAATGTTATCTATGTTGATACGGATGCTGTCGGGGCAAACAACGGCACTTCTTGGGTGGACGCGTACATCGACTTGCAGAGCGCTCTGAGCGCTGCCACACCGGGAAATGAAATCTGGGTAGCTGCGGGCACCTACAAGCCCGGAGTTAGTAAGGGATCGTCCTTCCAAATGAAGAATGGCGTTGCCATATATGGAGGGTTTGATCCTTCGATTGGCGACACCGAGTTTGCCAAACGCGATTGGTATAAGAACGAAACCATCGCTAGCGGGGACATCGGGGTGCCAGGGAATAGTTCCGACAACTGTTACAACATCTTCCTTAATTGGAAATCCAGTACTTGGAGCGTGATACTGGATAGTAGCGCTGTTCTTGATGGCTTCATCATCCAAGATGGTGCCGGGGACAGTGGCAATTGTGTGGCATGCCTTGGTGCGGGAATGCACAATTACTATTCTTCACCAACGATCCGCAACTGCACCTTCAAGAATAACCGCGCTTCGGCGGGCGGAGGGATGTACAACGAACACTCTTCTCCAACCCTCATCAATTGCGTGTTTTCCAACAACTCAACGTATATCGGTAGCGGGGGGGCAATGTATGTAACCAACTTCGATTCTTCGCCCGTGGTTACGAACTGCATGTTCTCCGGCAATAGGGCGGCAACGGGCGGTGGTGCAATCTACAACACTGACAGTTCCCGAGCAAAGATAACGAATTGTGTCTTTGTGGGTAACGGAGCCGATGGCCCCTTCGAAGGCGGAGCGATCAGAAGTTTTTATGCCTATCCCACTGTTACAAATTGCACATTCTACCGAAACACGGCCCAGACCGGGGGAGGTGCAGTACACGCTGATGCATCAACGGGGATGATTGTGTCAAATTGCATTCTCTGGGAGGATTCCTCGACTGAAATATCTGGGTTGACCACCACTATCTGCAATAGTGATGTCCAAGGTGGATACCCCGGAACCGGCAACATCAACGAAGACCCGTTGTTTGTGGACCCGGTGAACGGGGATTTTCACTTGCAGTGGGGCTCGACTTGCATCGATAGCGGCACGAACTCCGCGGCAAATCTCCCCGCCACTGATTTCGAGGGGGACCCTCGCATCCTCGATGGCGATGGCGATGGAACGGCCATAGTGGATATGGGTGCCGATGAATACGTCTATGACGGAGCCGTCTTTGTGAAGATCAACGAGTTCGTTGCGGACCCCGGCACAACTCAGCCTAATGAATGGGTGGAACTGTACAATTCGGGTGGCACGGCGATAGACCTCACTGGATGGGCGATCACGGATGGAGCGTCTACGTCTCTTGCCTCTCTGAATGGACTGAGTATTGCCGCGGGTTCCTATCTCAAATTGGATATACTGGGCAACAAACTGAACGATGCCGGGGATATCATCGTTCTGAAAAACGATGGTGATGTAGAGATCGACAAGGTGGCCTATGGGAATTGGAATGATGGCAACACCGCTGATAACGCATCTAATCCCGCGGCGGGTCAATCCGCCGGCCGCTGCCCCGATGGGGCTGATACGGACATCGACAGCGCCGACTTCCAGGTTTTCAATGTACCCACGCCCGGCGCCACAAATGCCTCCGCTAGTATCAACTACACATTGACCATCGTGGTGGGTTCGATGGGTGGGGGTACTACCCGCCCGACAGCCGGATCATACACGTATCCCCCCGGCACCGTGGTGAGCGTCAGGGCGGTCGCCAACGAGGGCTTTGAATTCGCCAATTGGAGCGGAGATGCCACCGGAACGTCTTCGACCATCCAGATAACAATGTACAGAAACAAGGCGATCATGGCCAATTTTGCCGCAGTGGCGATCTCCGTCAAGATCAACGAATTTCTGTCGTATCCAACCTCGGGGGACTGGGTGGAACTCTACAATGCCTCCGATGCCGAGGTGAACCTTGATGGTTGGACACTCGGTGATAGCACCTCCGTCTTCAAGACATTCTCGGGTGTGGATATGATACCCTCGCATGGCTGGTTACAAGTCACTGCGACCAACCGCCTGAATAGAGATGGGGATGATATCATTCTCAAAAACTCAGCCGGCACTGAGATCGACCGTGTAACCTACGGGGGCACGGGGAATGCCTCAGCCCCCGGTTCAGGCAAATCCGCCGGTCGCTGCCCCGATGGGGCTGATACGGATGGGGACAGTACGGATTTTGTGGTATTCAATACGCCCACACCCGCTGCCACGAATGCCATTACCTTCTACCGTGATTTGGACAGCGACGGCTACGGTGCCGCTTTGAGCGGCACGGTGGCGGCTTGCAGTGCGCCTTCGGGCTATGTTGCCAGTAATACCGATTGCGATGACGGTGACCCTGCGATCAAGCCCGGTGCTGTCGAGATTTGCGATAGCAAGGACAATGACTGCGATAGCACGACCGACGAAGATTTCCCTGACAACGACAGTGACGGTATCGCTAACTGCGTTGATGCCGACGACGATGGTGATGGCGTGGGCGATGCTGCGGACAATTGCCCGCTGGCGGCCAATTCGGATCAGATTGATACCGATGGTGATGATACGGGGGATGCTTGCGATACGGATGATGATGGCGATGGGGTACCCGATGCCTCCGACAATTGCCCGCTGACGGCTAACTCGAATCAGGCTGATACCGATGGTGATGATACCGGTGACGTCTGTGATGCCGACGACGATGGTGATGGCGTGGGTGATGCTGCGGACAATTGCCCGCTTGTCGCCAATTCGGATCAGACCGATACCGATGGCGATGATACCGGGGACGCTTGTGATGCCGATGATGACGGCGATGGGGTGGCCGATGCTACGGACAATTGCCCGCTGACGGCCAATTCGGATCAGACCGATACCGATGGCGATGATACCGGGGACGGTTGTGATGCCGATGATGACGGCGATGGGGTGGCCGATGCTTCTGACAATTGCCCGCTGACGGCTAACTCGGACCAGACCGATACCGATAGCGACGATATGGGCGATGCTTGTGATAGCGATGATGACGGTGATGGGGTGGTCGATGCTATCGACAATTGCCCTCTAGCAGCCAATTCGGACCAGACCGATGCGGACGGGGACAAGGTCGGGGATGTCTGCGATACGTGTCCCGCTGATTCCAGCAACGATTCAGACAAGGATGGCATCTGTGGCAATGTTGACAATTGCCCGCTTGTCTCCAATCCCGGTCAGGAAGACGCCGATAAGGATGGTTGGGGTGACGTCTGTGATGACTGCACTGATTCTGATGGGGACACGATCTGTGACAATACCGATCAGTGCCAGAATGAGGCTGAGGATAGGGATGGTTTCCAGGATACCGATGGGTGTCCGGATACGGACAACGATGTAGATGGTGTTCCCGATGCTTCCGACAATTGCCCGCTGGTTGCCAATCCAACCCAAACCGATACCGATGGCGATGATACCGGGGACGCTTGTGATGCCGATGATGATGGTGACAGTGTTCCCGATGCTTCCGATAACTGCCCACTAGCGGCCAATTCGGACCAGACCGATGCGGACGGGGATAAGATCGGGGACGTCTGCGATGCATGTCCCGCTGATGCCAGCAACGATTCAGACAAGGATGGCTTCTGTGGCGATGTTGACAATTGTCCTCTGGTCGCTAATACAGACCAGCTAGATACGGATGGAGATAAGGTCGGCGATGCTTGCGATGCATGTCCCGCTGATGCCAGCAACGATTCAGACAAGGATGGCTTCTGTGGCAATGTTGACAATTGCCCTCTAGCGGCCAATTCAGATCAAACCGATACAGACAACGATGGGGCCGGGGATGCTTGCGAGACGGATGATGATGGCGATGGGGTACCCGATGCCTCCGACAATTGCCCGTTGACGGCTAACTCGAATCAGGCTGATACCGATGGTGATGATACCGGTGACGTCTGTGATGCCGACGACGATGGTGATGGCGTGGGCGATGCTGCGGACAATTGCCCGCTTGTCGCCAATTCGGATCAGACCGATACCGATGGTGATGATACCGGGGATGCTTGCGATGATGACGATGATGGTGATAGTGTGGCCGATGCCGTCGACAATTGCCCGCTGGTCGCCAATTCGGGCCAGACCGATACCGATAGCGATGGTGCCGGTGACGCCTGTGATGCCGATGATGATGGTGATGGCGTGGATGATCTTTCTGATAGCTGTCCGCTCGATAAGAACAAGACCAGCCCCGGCACTTGCGGATGCGGTGTGAGCGATGTGGATACCGACAACGATGGCGTTGCCGACTGTAATGATTGCCAATATGATGATCCTCGTGTTTGGCAATTACTTCCCGGCTATCTTGACAATGATAAGGATGGGTATGGTACCGGTGAGGTGCAACAAGTCTGTTCAGGCAATGCCCTTCTTGGGTACGCCGCTCAGGACGGTGACTGCAATGACAGCAGTACACAAATCCATCCCGGTGCCACTGAGGTGTGCGACGGTCTCGACGACAATTGTGATGGCCAGACCGATGAAGGGGTCAAGAATACCTACTACCTCGATGAAGATGGTGATGGCTATGGCAATCATAGTGAAGCCCTTGAAGCATGCGCCCCGATGTGGTCATATAACGTATCCTACAAGGGCGAGCAGAGTATTTGGGCGAACACGGTGACCGGCGAAGAATTTGTGGGTGGTGAGAATTGCCATGTGATCACCACTGCTTTTGATGTAAACCCGTTTCGGTATGCTCCGAATGGCACTCCCATTCAGATATTTGATGCGACCTCATGGATCAGCAAGACGACCCTCGATGCCTTTAAGTCGTTATCCAACTATGAAGCATTGGGGATGCTCAACCTCAAGTCCACAGAGACATTCACCTATTTGCAAGCTGACCACGGCCAACCCTTTGCACTTGGGGATACGTATACTTACGATCGTCTATGGCACATCGATCCCTCGCTAGGCCCTGACTCCACGGATACGATCAAGGTGGAAGTGATGGCACTTGAGGATGTCACCGTACCTGCGGGAACTTTCCTTTGCCATAGGGTGCAATTCACGAAGGTTGCAACCAACGGCGAGGGGGTAATCCCCCAACTCCTTCGTGAAGAATGGTGGGCCACCAACGACGAATTCTTGGGGGTAGTCAAGATGGTGGAGCATGCCCAATGGGATGCCCAAGAGACACGGGAACTTGTCACCTACGTTGACCTATCGCATTATGTCTTGAATGACACCGATTGTGATGATGCCAATGCCGATGTCCATCCCAACGCCACCGAGACCTGCAATGGAGCAGACGATAATTGTGATGGCCAGACCGACGAAGGTGTCAAAACTACCTTCTATCGTGATGCCGATGGCGATGGCTACGGCTTGGTCTCAAGCGGCACTGCCGCATGTTCCGCTCCCGATGGATATGTAACCGACAACACCGATTGCGATGATGCCAGATCGTTTGTCCACCCCAATGCCGCGGAACTATGCAATGGCATCGATGACGATTGCGATGGCGTGATCGATGACGGGCTGGAAAATCTCCGAAACTACTACAGAGACGCAGATGGTGATGGGTACGGCAATCCGAATGCCTCGGTTCAGGCCTGCGCCGCTCCAGAGGGCTACGTGAGGGGTGGTAACGACTGTGACGATACCAGGGCTTCAGTCCACCCCGGTGCGAGCGAAACCTGCAACGGACTCGACGATGATTGCGATGTTCAAATCGATGAGGGGGTCACCACAACCTTCTATCGTGATGCCGATGGCGATGGGTACGGCAATCCCAACAGCACCACTCAGGCGTGCTCGCAGCCTGCGGGCTACGTCACCAATGACACCGATTGTGATGACACCAGAGCCTCCGCCCATCCCAGCGCCACCGAGTTGTGCAATGGCGTTGACGATGATTGCGATGGCCAGGTTGATGAAGGCGTCAAACCGACTTTCTACCGGGATGCCGATGGTGACGGCTACGGTACTCCCAACACCTCCGTGACGTCGTGTTCCGCACCCGCTGGCTATGTCTCCAGCAATACCGATTGCAACGATTCCAGCGCGTCCGTTCATCCCGGCGCAAACGAGGTGTGCAATCAACTGGATGATGATTGCGATGGCCTTGTGGACGAAGGCGTGACTTGCGGTGGGGCAACTGGTGGGTCCTCGGCGGGAGGAAGTGGGGGTGGTGCGGCGACTTCCGTAAGTATCAACTATACGCTGACCATCGCGGTGGGTTCGATGGGTGGGGGTACTACCCGCCCGACGGCCGGATCATACACGTATCCCCCCGGCACCGTGGTGAGCGTCGGGGCGGTCGCCAACGAGGGCTTTGAATTCGCCGGTTGGAGCGGAGACGCCACCGGAACGTCTTCGACCATCCGGATAACACTGGACAGAAACAAGGCGATCACGGCCAATTTTGCCGCAGTGGCCCCGGCACCGGCGCCTAGTCCTACACCCGAAGCTACGCCGGGCCCAGCGTCAACGCCCGCGCCGCAGGGGAACCTTGGCGGCAAGATCGACCCCGAAGGAGTGATCACGGAGGAGGTCAATCTCCTTTCAGACGATGGCGATATGCGGGTACAGATACCTGCGGGCACTTCAGCATTGGATGCCGGGGGCAACCCGCTGGCCGAGATCACCTTCGAGCCTCTGGATACTCCCCCGCCTTCACCGGATGGGGAATACGTAATGCTGCCCTACAATCTTGGACCGGATGGCGCAACCTTCGACCCGCCGATAACCATTACCGTGGCCTACGATCCGGGGGCGTTGCCGGAAGGTGTGAGCGAGGAAAACCTGATTCTGGCCTACTATGACCCGGCCACCGGTCAGTGGGTGGAACTCGACAACATCGTGGTGGATCCGGTCAACAACACCATCAGCGGAACGATGAGCCACTTCACGGTGTGTGCCATTCTGGCAAAGGCGGAAGCCCCGGCATCGGCTTTGGAGCCGACCCCGCCGCCAACGGCGGAACCGGCACCGGAGCCC
>Ga0194126_10010870_pt1 | contig 11856 bp, 14 predicted proteins | sample TA2KigC150mmetaG_FD_148641 | JGI IMG/M metagenome (GOLD analysis project Ga0194126, IMG submission 148641) | Freshwater microbial communities from Lake Tanganyika, Tanzania - TA2015035 Kigoma Deep Cast 150m | ecosystem: Environmental > Aquatic > Freshwater > Lake | place: Tanzania: Lake...
ATTCTTATTCATTTATTATGCAGTGTTTATACAACAGGTTCTTTTTACGGATATACTAACAATCAAGAGAAAAAATGTTCCCGATCCGCGATACCATCCGGTCCCGCTCTGTCCCGATTGTCAATTGGTTGATCATGATCAGCAATGTGTTGATCTTTTTCCATCAATCCTCCCTTCCGGAATCGGAACTCAATCAATTCATTCAAACGTGGGCATTGGTGCCTTCGGATGTAAATCCGGTGAATCCCTTCACCTGGCTTCCCTTTCTGAGCCATATTTGGCTGCATGGATCGCTTTTTCACCTTATCAGCAATATGTGGACCCTGCTCATCTTTGGCGACAACATTGAAGACCGGCTGGGTTCCGGGCGCTATCTGCTCTTTTATATCCTGGGTGGAATCTCAGCCGGAGCCCTCCAGTACTTTTTCACCACCGATCCCAATATCCCCGCATTAGGCGCCAGTGGGGCGATCGCCGCGGTCATGGGTGCGTACTTTCTCTTCTTCCCACGTGCGCGGGTGGTCACCTTTATTCCGATATTTATTTTCGGCGGATTCGTTGAGATTCCGGCCATTTTTTATCTGGGTATTTGGTTTCTGACTCAAGTCTTCAGCGGTGTAGCTTCCCTCGGTATGACCACAGGCATGGGAGGTGTGGCTTGGTGGGCGCACATCGGCGGATTCTTGTTTGGGCTTCTGATGGCCAAGCCGTTTTGTGTGGGCCGCTGCGTTCGTCAAAATTATTCGGATGAATACTATCCATGGTAATTGGATTTAGCTGAAATTTGGAGGCATGAATGGAGTTTATAAACATTATTTGGGTCATTTTCCTGCTGGCGAGTTTCGCGCCAATGGTGCGGCAGCGTATGCTGGATGCGGCCCGCCTGCGCCTGATGCGCAAGATCGAGGAGAGTCGCGGGTCACGCGTGATTGCGCTGATCCACCGTCAGGAAAGCTTGTCGCTGCTCGGTTTTCCCCTTGCACGCTACATCGACATCCAGGATTCGGAAGAATTGCTGCGAGCGATCAAATTAACCGATGAAAAAATCCCGATCGATATTATCCTGCACACTCCTGGCGGATTGGTGCTGGCTTCAGAACAGATCGCTTCAGCGCTGGCAAGGCGCAAGGGTAAGGTCACGGTGTTTGTTCCGCACTATGCCATGTCCGGCGGGACAATGATCGCGCTGGCTGCAGATGAGGTGGTTATGGACGACAACGCAGTGCTCGGCCCGGTCGATCCGCAGGTTGGGAATTTTCCCGCCGTATCCGTCCTCAAGGTTCTTGAGGATAAACCCATCAAGGAAATTGATGATGAAACATTGATCATGGCGGATATCTCCCGCAAGGCGCTGGCGCAGGTCAAGGCAACCATCCAGCGTATCGCGCAAAGCCAATTCTCGGAAGCAGACGCAAAAAAGCTTGCGAATAAACTGGCCAGCGGGCAATGGACGCACGACTACCCTATAAGCTATGAGGAAGCTAAAGAGCTGGGATTGAAGGTGAACAATAAGATGCCCGAAGATGTCTACAAGTTGATGAACCTATATCCCCAGGCGCGCGCCCGACGCCCATCGGTTGAGTTCATCCCGGTGCCATACGAGAAACGCCCTTCCGCGCCAAAGGAAGCGGGGAATGGCGAGGGGAAGTAATTCGTTCTATCCACAGATCTACAAGAACACAGTTCACAAAAAATTTTGAAGACATTCACAGATGGAGGCTTGATTCTCCAGAATGGACCATTCTTCAATATTTGGTTTGTCAGTCTTTACAGCTAATAAGCAAACGAAGTGAATGCGCAATTTTCACAAAAGAAGTACGTTACATTGATTTCATGTCATCCAAACGGAAAGATGATCAACAAATCCAGATGCAAAAGACTTCATGCAAAAATTAGTAAATTAATATCCTGGTAAGCGTGGGTTGGAAACCTGCATTCACCAATGCTGATCATTTTTCAAATCGCTAGTGTTTTCTCATAATCAACGCTTTTTTTACAAAGCATCTTGTGGTTATTTTCGTTTCTTTGAAACAAATCTTTCACTTATCCTAATAATGACCAATTTTGACAAATAATGTAAACCTCGCAGGCAACTCGATTTATTAAATTCCTTGACAAGTTCTTCTCCAGTCTATACAATAATCTCAAATTAACCAGCCGTTCTGGTGCCCGCTCCCCCGGATGGGAGGGCTTAAAGGCGAAGCCGGTAACCCGCAAGGGAAGTCCGGCGCTGTCCCGCAACTGTAAGGCGCAAACGCGCCGAGCCAGGCCGCCCGCCAACAACGGCATGATCACCGCCCTCGCGGACAGGAGGTGGAGTATGACCGAAAGCACTTGATCGAACCCCTGACCAGATGGCAGGGGTATTCTTTATCCCCGCCAAAAATTGATTCTTTAATAGATCCGTTCACTTCGACAAGCTCAGTGACCGGCATTAGAACAACCAGAGGAAATATGAAAATCAAAGTCTTATCCATCTTTCTTGTATTGAGCATCGTGTTGACCGGCTGCGGTTTAACTGCACTCAAAGAACCGCCGATCAGTGTGGGGGACGGGTTGGACAGGCAGATCCAGTTGGACGCGCCAGCCGCGCGTATCATCAGCCTTTCACCGCCCATCACTGAAATGCTGTTCGCCATCGGCGCGGGCGCGCAGGTGGTGGCACGCGACAGCTTTTCCGATTATCCGGCAGAAGCGCTTGATCTGCCGGACATCGGTGGCGGATTCTCGGAATATGACCTGGAAACCATCATCGCGCTGGATCCTGATCTGGTGATCGCAGGTAGCATCCAAACCCCTGAACTGGTGCAATCCCTGGAGGAGTTGGGACTGACCGTTTTCTATCTGGCCAATCCAGTGGATCTGGAGGGCATGCTGGATGCCATTCGGACTTTAGGAAAGATCAGCGCGCACAATTCAGAAGCGGAGGATCTCATCGCCAAATTAGCTGCCCGCATTCAGGCAGTGGACGAAGCGCTTGAGAATATCACTCCCGTGACCATTTTTTATGAGCTGGACGCCACCGACCCGGCCAAACCCTACACACCCGGTCCGGGCAGCTTCTACAGCCATCTGATCGGGCGGGCAGGCGGCGAAAACATTGGCGACCAGCTGGACACGGAATGGGCGCAGGCCGGACTGGAATTCATCCTGGTCAACGATCCGAAATTCATACTGTTGGGCGATGCCATGTGGGGTACCACGCCGGAATCGGTTGCTGCACGTCCCGGCTGGGAAGCATTGACGGCTGTCCGGGAAGGGCGCGTGCTCCCATTTGATGATAACCTGCTGGCGCGTATCGGCCCACGCCAGGTGGAAGGGCTGGAAGCGCTGGCGAAGATCTTCCACCCTGAAGTCTTTGAATAGACAATCACCGTTGACTGAGTCTGCTGAAATCAACTAGGATCAAAGATGATGAAAAAACTTGTCCGCCCCCTGCTCATTCTTATGCTGGTGTTGACTGCCTGCATGCTTTTGAGTGTGGGGGTGGGCAGCGTTTTTATTCCGCCAGGCCAGATCTACTCGGTTATGGGCGCAGCATTAACCGGTCAGGTTTTGGAAGGGGATGCGGAGAAATACCATGTGATCCTGCTCTCTTTGCGCCTGCCGCGTACATTGCTGATGGCGCTCACTGGGGCCGCTTTGGCCGGCAGCGGCGCGGCTTACCAGGGATTGTTCCGTAATCCGCTGGCTGATCCCTACCTGATCGGCGCTGCATCCGGCGCCGGGTTAGGCGCTGTCATCGCCCTATCGATGAACTGGGCATCCAGTCCGTTGGGTTTTCTGGCGATCCCTATGGCGGCTTTCCTGACCGCATTGGCCACTGTTTGGCTGGTCTACCAGATCGCGCGCACCGGCAAGACCATTCCTGTCACCAACCTGATCCTGGCAGGTGTGGCGGTATCTTCTTTCGCCACAGCGTTGACATCCTTCCTGATGATCAATGCCAGCGGCGAACTGCGCCGCGCGGTGGTCTGGCTGCTGGGTGGATCGACACTGGCCGGTTGGAAACCGCTGGTTGCGCAGCTTCCTTATACGATCATTGGGCTCGGAATCCTGTTGGCAATGTCTTACCGCCTGAATGTTCTGCAGTTCGGTGATGAACAAGCCGGACAGCTGGGCATCAATGTGCCCCTCAGTCGCGGTTGGATCGTATTCGCCGCTACTTTAGCCACCTCCGCAGCGGTCGCATTTACCGGCATTATTGGATTTGTGGGGTTGGTGGTCCCGCATATCTTCCGCAATTGGATCGGCGGCGATGCCCGACGGCTGCTGCCGCTATCGCTCATCGGTGGCGCGATCTTCCTGTTGGTCGCCGACATCCTTTCCCGGGTACTAATGGCGCCCCAGGAACTACCCGTGGGCATCATCACTGCGCTGTGCGGCGCGCCCTTCTTTCTCCTCATTCTGCAGAAAGCCAGAAAGGAGATGTGGTAGAGATGCTGCTGCGTGTGAATCTCCAATCCGCCGGGTACGGTGGTAAGAAAATCCTGAATGACATCCGCTTTGAACTACCTGAAGGGCGCATCCTGGCGCTGATCGGACCGAATGGCTGCGGGAAGACCACACTCATCCGTGCCATCAGCGGTTCCCTCCCAGAGATACACGGTGAGATGCATGTCAATGGCACCGATCTGACCAAAGCCAGCCCAGTGGAGCGCGCGCGGCTGGTGGCGGTTGTACCCCAGTCCACCCACATCCCTCCGGCATTCCTGGTCGAGGATGTAGTGCTGATGGGCCGAACGCCTTTTATCCACTGGGTGGGAAAAACCTCTGTAGAAGATCAGGCAATCGCAATAGACGCCATGCAGAAAACAGATATCCTGCGCTTCCAGGGACGCTATTGCGGTGACCTTTCAGCCGGCGAGAGGCAGCGGGTCATTCTGGCGCGAGCGCTGGCACAAGATACGCCGGTGCTCCTGATGGATGAACCCACTTCACATCTGGACCTGCGTTACCAGATCGAGTTCCTCGAACTCACCTTGAAGCTGGCCGTCGAATCTAACAAGACCGTGATGGTCGCGCTACATGACCTCAACCTGGCGGCGCGCTTCGGCGATGAGGTGCTGGCTATGAAAGACGGCCGGGTGGTCATCCAGGGGAAGGCAAGGGAGATTCTCAATCCGGATACGATCGGCTCGATCTACGGTTTGCCCGTGTCCGTTTTTGAAGCACCCGGAAATACGCAGTTGGTGATCCTTCCGGAGTAAATCGGTATCCTCTTACTTTTTTCCTTCGCATATAATTTTATTAATCATTATTGAAAGAGGTAGAGAAAATGAAGGCGTTAGTTATCTATGATACATTTTTTTCCAATACAGAAAAGGTCGCGCAGGCAGTCGGGAAGGGATTGGGTACGGATAAGGAAGTCTCTGTCGTTAAAGTCGATGCGGTAAAACCTGAGATGCTTCAGGGACTGGATTTCATGATCGTCGGGTCTCCCACCCGGGCATTCAGCCCCTCACCCGCATCCAAAACTTTCATCAAGAATTTATCGGCGAATCAGCTGGCTGGGGTGAAGGTTACCACATTCGATACCCGCCTGCCCATTAACGAAAAAACCCCGGGCATCCTTCGCTTCCTGGCAGGCATTTTCGGCTACGCAGATAAGCCATTGCTGAACGAGCTCAAGAAAAAAGGCGGTTTACAGGTAGTTCCAAGCGAAGGTTTTATGGTCTCGGATTCCGAAGGCCCGCTGGCGGAGGGAGAGCTGGAGCGCGCCACAGAGTGGGGTAAGACGATCCGGAAGTTAGCATAGCGATTGGAAATTGCCTAAACATAAAAATAATCGTTAGACCCCAAAGGTTGGGGTCTTTTTTATCTCATTCTTATATATCTGTTACCGGAGCAAACCAAGATAGCGCTGGGCGATCTCCATGATGACAATATCCGGTTGTTCTTGCGCAATCAGGTCGAAATCCACAGTGAAGGAATGAACGTAGATCCCGCTGGAAAAATATTCTGCAAGGAAGGGAATCAGCGCATCCGAAAATGAATCCCGGAAGACGATCGCTTTGGGTAAGGTGGTTTCTTGGTTTCTGGAAAGAACCTTTCGCCCTTCCCCCTGAGTGAGTTTGGCTTTACGTCCATCTATTGGTGTGAGGAAAACCGCCCGCTCAACAAAACGCGCGTCTTTAGGTATGAAGCGGGCTAGGTCACCCCGGAAATCCCTTTCCTCCGCAATGAATTGATCGAGGGCAATTTGGCCGATGTGTGGGTTTTCCCTCCGGATCATATCAAGGATCTCTTTGGCAGCGGTCATTGCTCCGGTATCATTCCAATGGGTATCTGTACGGTGATAAACATGGTGTTCTTCAGCGGCTGCTAAAAGAGGCTGGCGAAGATCCAGCACATTGATTGGTTTGCCGTTAAGCGCTTTCATCACCTGGTCGATCCGGCAGGCACTCCATCCGAACTGAATGCCATCCGGAAGGTATTGGGGAACGACGCTTTCCTTGTTGGGTGCGATGACCAGATAGAAATCAACACCCATCCCATTTAACTGTTCCTGCCAGTGCTGAACCCGCACAACCAGTGAATTCATATCCTTTTTGGTAAAAGGCGCGGTGCACTCAAAATCACGGATGTTGTCTTCTCCCGTGTAGTACAGCCAATCTTCTTTGCCAATGAGCACGTTCGGAAATTCTTTTTCCTTCAGTACACGCAAACGAATGGCATGAAAAGCTTCAATTTGTTCGTCACGAAAGCGATAGTGGTTATTGAAATAGCTGCTGTAAACCTGAGGAAATGCCATCGCAGATCGGAAGACGTGTCGGATCGAAAATCGATCAGAGGATGATTGGAAAGCCTGCCAAAATTCATCCGGGGGCAGCAGCGGTGAAAAAACCGAAACACTAAGGATGAGAAGAAAGATAATCACCAGGAACCGTTGAGAAAAGCGTGGCGCGTTCAAAATTCACCGTAGATAAAGGGTTGATAACTGGCGCCAGTTTGAGCGGCTGATCCCGCGATGAAAAGTATGACCAGGATCGCGTTTCGCACCCAAGTAAATAGCACCGCATGCTTTTGGGTGGCCGTGTCCAATGACCGGCGCAGGGGAACGGGCAGTGGGATCGAAAACACAACCCCCACGATCAGAGCGATCCATGTCAAATTTGGTACTGGCGGAAAAACCGAATATGGGATGCGGGATGCAGAGGGCATGATCCCCAACAGAACCTTAATGAGCTTCTAGGCATAGCCAACAGTCGGGGAGCGGAAGAAAACCCACCCGAGCATGATCACTCCCAACGCGTAAGCATGCTGAACGGGCTTCCATAGCTTTGAGATCCAGGCACCCCACCGTCCACGCTCCAACACCAAGGCCAATCCGTGCAGCAGCCCCCAGACAATGAAGGGCAAGGTGACTCCATGCCATAAACCGGTGAGAAGAAAAACGATCAGGATATTCAACTGCTGACTTAGGTAGGGGACCTCACGCCGCTTGCGCTCGAGCGGATAAAAGACATAATCGCGGAACCAGGTGGAGAGGGAGATGTGCCAGCGCCGCCAAAACTCAGAAATGCTTTTGGATAGGTAGGGATAATCAAAGTTCTCCATAAAGCGGAAACCCAGCATGCCCCCCAAACCGATCGCCATATCAGTGTAGCCGGAAAAATCATAATAAATCTGGAGGGAAAAGCTCACTACCGCTAACCAAGCAATTCCCAGTGGAATATGGGTTGGAGATTCGGTGAAGATTCCGCGGTCTGTGATCAAGGCCAACTGATCGGCAATGAGGGTCTTCTTGGAAAAGCCGATCATAAATCGCTGAACACCCCCCTCCATGCCACTCCAATCCCATTCACGATCGAGGATCTGCTGAAGAGTGTCCTTGAACCTGACGATTGGACCAGCGATCACTTTAGGAAACATCAGTAGATAATTCATTACGGTTCCACCACTAACATCCCCGATTTCTGGTGAGTGATAAGCGTCCATCAACATACCGATGGATGCGAAAGAGTAGAAAGACACACCCAATGGCAGATGGATACAAAACGGCAGAAGGAATGTTATCCAGGCTGGCAGAATAATTCCGTTTGTTGTGATTAACGCAACCCAGTCCCCACCGTAAGTTGAAAGCAGTTTGAAGAATACAAGGGATGCAATATTTATGCCGATACCCGCAGCCAAAATCTGTCTGATCGCACGACTGCCTATTGGTTTTTTCTTCATCCAGCGTAAGAACAGGAGATTAAGTAAGGATAATATCAGGATGACCGGGAAGTAGAAGGGCTCGCCCCACGCAAAAAAGACAAGACTGAATATCATCAGTACCAAGTTGCGATAAGTCTTACCTGCAAGCAGGTAGATCAACAGGAATACTGGCAGGAAGAGAAAGAGGAATATCGGCGTATTTAATGCCATAACTGCAAACTTATACAGGATTATAGCAAACAGTGAAAGATCTGCTTTTATGGAGCTAAAGTTTGGGACTTACAAGATCCGGCTTAAATCGATAGTCGAGAGAAGGATCTCATCTGCGCCGGCGCGCCGAAGTTCCCCTTCACGGCCAAAGCCGCACAATACCCCGACTGCCTGCATGCCAGCCCTTTTGGCTGCATGCATATCCACTGTGGTATCGCCTACCATCAGGCAATGGGTTGGAGGGATACCCAGTTTTTCTGCCGCGTACAGGAGGGGATCAGGAAACGGTTTGGTGCGATGCGTGGTCTGAGATGTAACGATGACCCGGAAAAATGAAGCCAAATTAAACTGGTTGATGAAAGCCATGCTGCTCTTCTCTCCACGCGCACTGACCACAGCTAGTGGGTATTTCACATCCAGGGCCGTTAGCATCTCTGGTATACCAGGAATGATGCGGTATTCCCTTGGTTCTCCCACCTTTTTTTTGCTCGCGCTTCGCCAATAGTCGCACGAGAAGACTATCGACGTCAATTCGATCCGCCAGGTGATACAGGAAGTTTCCCGGCGTTTCGGCTGTCATCACCAGCCAGCGCACAATTGATTTTCTAAGGGGCTTGCCAACAAAAAAAGGAACGGCTTTAAAAGCCGTTCAATTCGATCTACTAGTTGGTCATCGGAATCGCTCAATGTGCCGTCGATGTCGAAGATCAATGCCTTGATTTCCGCCACATCCAATGCCATTCAATCTTCCCCTTAATTATTTGTCACGTAATCAATGGCGTACAACGCGTCTTCATAATCCGGCCGGATCTTGAGTGCGGCGCGGAAAAGACTGAGGGCATCCTCTCGCTTGCCCTCGCGGAAGAAACCCCACCCTCGCCAGAGCATGGCTTCCTCCGATGTGCGGGTGATCTCCAGGGCATATTTTGTCAGCGCCATGAGGTCATCGTTTCGCAATGAGTGGAAGTAGGCCATGAATGGCCCAAACTGATAGCGCAACATACGTTGGGGCAACCCCAGCGTTCGGGCGGTATCATACGCCTGGGCAGCTTCGTTGTAACGCGCAAAATACGCATAATTGGAGCCCAGATTGAACCAGGCAAAGGCGTTCTTTGGGTCCAGTTGTGTTTCACGCTCCGACGCTTCCAGTGCGCGCTGCCGGTTTTTATCCATATCCCAATCCTCACCCAGGATGGCCTCAACACCGGACTGCATCTCCGGCGGGTACACCATAATGTACACACGGTTGAACGATTGCCAGTTTTCATCCAACTCAGTGTAGGACATTTTCTGATTGGGACCAATCTCAGAGTCATGCACGGTAAAAAACTGGTTGGCGTCGTCGTACCCGGTGACCAGCAAGTAATGCCCCGCCCAGCGGTCATCCTCCGGCCAATACTGCCTGTCAGTCTCGAATGTTTCCTCGATCATCATAGGGATACCCGCTGCAATCAACTGTTTCAAGCGTTCCAGGTCACCGCCCACCCGGTACTCGGCATTCAACCAGCCGGATTTGGTGCGGACGTAAAAGACCAGCTCCTCCACATTCACATTGCGGTCGTCGCGCGTTGGCTTGATCACATCAGAGATGTCAAACTGGTTACCCTGCCATCCGTAATAGCGTAGATGCAGAGCCAAGGTGGCCGGTCCACAGTTATTCCAATCCTGCTTGTCGCGTTTCTCATCGTATGCCGGCGGATTGAGCTGCACTTGTGCCGGAATGGGCGTGGGCACCAATGTGGGTGTGGGAGAAACCTGCGGCGTGGCGGTCGGTATTGGTTCCGCGGTTGGCGCGGATGGTGTCGGGGTGATCACTTCCACACTCGGTTGAACGCTGACAGATGGTGGGGGCAGCTGGTTCACTGGGTTCAACAGCATGCGCACGTACGTCAATGCGATATCCGCGCGCCAGGAAACTGCGCGGTTGACACGGGGGATTTGCATCAGAAGCAGAGCAAGCAGCAAGGAAGCTGTGAAGAGTGTCAGGAGGATCAGTCCCCAACGGCGTGTTTTAAGTCGGTAGGGCACATATTCGGGGTGTTGCATAACGCAAAAATCTTACCACAGCCAGCCCAAATTGTATAATCGGATTGAAATTGTCCTATTACTGTTATAATCGCGGCGTGAAGTATTACATTTGGACGGAAGGCTGCCAGATGAATTCCGCCGATTCCCTGCGCGTTGCAGCCGCACTAGAGAACTTGGGATATGAAACATCCGCCAAGCCGGAAAGCGCGGATGTGATCGTTTTAAATACCTGCGTAGTGCGCCAAAGCGCGGAGGACAAAGCAATCGGCCGGTTGACCTCGCTGAAATCGCTCAAGATATCCAATCCTGACAAGGTTATCAACCTGATGGGCTGCCTGGTCGGCATCCGCGGAGCAGCCGAACTGAAAGAGCGCTTCCCGTATGTGGATGTATTCTCCCAACCTTCCGACCCGAGGCCATTGATCGACTTTCTGAGCGATCCGAAATCACAGGAAAAAGAACGCCAACAGAACATTGAAGATATTCTGGATGAAGAATTCGCTTACACGCTGCCGGATTCACGTAAGGAACAAATGGTATCCGCGCTGCTGCCGGTGGTTTTCGGCTGCTCACATGCCTGCAGCTATTGCGTGATCCCGCTGCGGCGCGGACGCGAGATCAGCCGGCATCCGGATGAGGTACTGGCAGATGCCCGTTCCCTCGTCAGCCAGGGCGTGAAAGAAATCATTCTTCTGGGGCAGATCGTTGACCGCTACGGCCATGACCAACCGGGATATCCCCATTTGAGCGGGCTGCTGCGCTCGCTACATAAAATTGAAGGGGTTGAGCGTATACGCTTTCTCACCTCTCACCCCAACTGGGTCAGCGATGAGCTGCTTGATACCGTGGCTGACCTCCCCAAGGTTATGCCCCACTTCGAGCTCCCCATCCAGGCTGGCGATGACAGTGTTCTGCAAGCCATGCGGCGCGGATATACAGTAGAAAAATTTATGAAGATCGTGGAAAAAATCCGCACCCGGTTCACAACTCTTTCCATAGCGACGGATCTGATCGTCGGCTTTCCCGGCGAAACGGAAGCACAATTTAAAAACTCCGTTGAAGCCCTGGAAACCATGCGTCCTGACATGACCCATGTAGCTCGATATTCGCCGCGCCCGGGAACGCACTCGGCCCTTAACTTGGCCGATGACGTGCCGGAAGATGAAAAAAAGCGCCGCTTTCGCGTGATCGAGTCTTTGCAGGAAAAGATCACCAGCGAGATCAATGCTGCTTACATCAATCAACGGGTGCCTGTGTTGTTTGAGGACAAACACAAGAATCGATGGCGCGGACGCACACCCACCAACAAATTGGTGTTTGTGGAAACGGACGCTGATCTCAAGGGTGCGGTGAAAGACGTCCGAATCACCTGGGCTGGACCTTGGTCCATGATTGCCGAGGTGTAAAATATTCCCTTGCGTATGAAAATGTTAAAGACATTCCTCATCCTGCTTGTCA
>Ga0194126_10010872_pt1 | contig 11855 bp, 9 predicted proteins | sample TA2KigC150mmetaG_FD_148641 | JGI IMG/M metagenome (GOLD analysis project Ga0194126, IMG submission 148641) | Freshwater microbial communities from Lake Tanganyika, Tanzania - TA2015035 Kigoma Deep Cast 150m | ecosystem: Environmental > Aquatic > Freshwater > Lake | place: Tanzania: Lake...
AGGCAATTAAGTATCTGCGAGGTCGGCGCAAGTACATCGTTGATAAGGATTGTAGTTTTAAACCCGTAAGCGCCGCAGCCACGGACGTTGTCGAGACGTTTGAGGCGTATAGAAAAGATGTGCTGGCACGGGAGTCCAGCAACATACGAAAGTTCAAGTAATTCAGGTACTATACGTCCCCGATGAGCCTACTGACCTGCGATTTTGAGACTTATTACGACAGGGAATACAGCCTGTCAAAGCTGACTGTCGAGGAATACATTCGTGACGATAGGTTTGAAGTCATAGGGGTGTCCGTCAAAGTAGACAATGAAGTTCCCGTCTGGTTTAGCGGTACGCATGAGGAAACTAAATCTTTCCTGTCGCAGTATGACTGGAATGATGCTGCTGTGCTTTGCCACAACACGCTTTTCGACGGAGCTATCCTTTCGTGGCGGTTTGACATACATCCAAAAATTCTTCTTGATACGCTTAGTATGTCCCGTCCGCTACATGGGGGGACGGTGGGTGGTAGCCTTGCCAAGCTCGCTGCACACTATGAACTGGGGGAAAAAGGCACCGAGGTTCTCAACGCGCTGGGCAAGCGCAGATTGGCGTTCTCTGCTGTGGATCTGGCTGCGTATGGGCGTTACTGCACGAATGATGTAGAGCTAACCCATAAACTTTTTCACAGGATGGTTGAGGGATTCCCTAAGCGCGAGTTAAAGCTCATTGACTTAACATTGAAGATGTTTACCGAGCCGGTACTGGAATTGGATCAGTTGCGTCTTGAGCAGCATTTGACGGCGGTTGTTAACCGCAAGAACGCGGTGTTGACTAGACTGGGCGGGGATCCAGAAGTAATAAAAAAGAAATTGATGAGTAACGTGCAATTTGCAAAGATGTTGGAAGATTTGGGGGTGTCACTGCCGTATAAAACCAGTCCTGTCACGAAAAAATTGACCTACGCTTTTGCCAAGACTGATGTGGGGATGAAGAAATTGCTAGAACACCCAGCCCCGATTGTGCAAGCACTTGTCGCTGCGCGTCTGGGCGTAAAGACTACATTGGAAGAAACACGCACTGCGCGGTTCATAGCCATAGCAAACCGGGGACGCTTGCCAGTGCCCCTGTCCTATTTTGCGGCCCATACCGGGCGTTGGGGTGGCACTGACAAGATTAACTTTCAGAATCTTCCTAGCCGAGGTGAGGATGCGGGTAAATTAAAATCGGCTATTCGCGCTCCCGAAGGTTACGTTGTAATCGATGTGGACTCATCTCAAATTGAAGCGCGGGTGCTTGCGTGGTTGGCCGGGGAAATAGATCTTCTTGATGCTTTCCGTAAGAACGATGAGGAAAAACAACAGGGGGTGCCGGAACAAGAACAGAAATGGGATGTGTATAAGATCATGGCTTCTCATATTTATGATACGAACGTTGGTCAGATCACACGTTCTGAGCGGTTCGTTGGAAAAGCTACGATCTTGGGGTGCGGTTATGGTATGGGGGTGGATAAGTTTTATTTGATGATGAAGTCTTGGGGTGTCAGCCTTTCACATAACGCATGTCGGCACATCATTGATACCTACCGCAATACCTACCCACGCATCCCTAAACTGTGGGGTGTGGGAGATAACTGCCTGAAAGCGTTAGTAGATGGGCGGGGTTGTACATATGGCGAGCCGGGAGTGGTCAAGGTTGGGTTTGGGGTGATACATACCCCTATGGAGTTGCCGTTTCACTACCATAATCTACGTCGCGGCAACGAGAACAACAATGCGGCGTACATTTATGACTCGCGAAACGGGGTTACCGGGATCTGGGGGGGCAAGTTTACGGAGAACATAGATCAGCATCTTTCACGGGTAATCATCAGTCAGCAAATGCTGCGTATAGCTAAACGTTATCGGGTAGCGATGACGGTGCATGACGCAGTGGGATGCGTAGTACGTAGGGAGGATGCCGACGAGGCCCGAGCTTATATTGAACGGTGTATGCGGTGGATACCTCCTTGGGCAACCGACTTGCCCTTAAACTGCGAATCAGGGATGGGAGACACCTACGGGGACTGCTAATGGCTAGATGGTCATACAGTAGCTTGTCGCTATTTGAACAATGTCCACGCAAGTATTACCATTTGCGGGTAGCAAGAGATATTGTTGAGCCGCCTTCGGAACAGATGCACTATGGGTTGATGGCGCATGAAGCGGCTGAGAAATACGTTCGCGACGATGTTCCGCTCCCCCCGGCGTTTGCGTACATGCAGGAGGCGCTTGATCGATTGAAGTCATACAAAGAGGAAGAAGGCACCATTCTGTGTGAGTACAAAATGGGCATTACTGAAGAGCTTGAACCCTGTGATTTTTTTGACCCCAAAGTTTGGTGGCGGGGAGTTGCAGACCTGCTGGTAATCAACCAATCAATGTGCCGTGCAGTGGATTACAAGACCGGCAAGAACCAGTACGCAGACCTCAAACAAATGGAACTTCTTTCCTTGGGGGTGTTCAGCCATTTTCCCGGGGTTACCGTTTCCAAAACTGGGCTTCTCTTTGTGGTACACCCCGCATTTATAAAGGCAAATTATCTACGTGAAGATGCGCCGGAGCTTTGGCATAAGTGGAAAGAGCGCGTCCATGTAATGGACAGTGCTTATGACGCGGATGTTTGGAACCCGAAACAAAATTTTACATGCAGGGCGTGGTGCCCTGTGCATGATTGCGTTCATAACGGAAAAAACAAATAGGAGGTTTTGATGCCATACACAAATAAACCACGGCCATACGGTCGTGAGTATGCTCAGTATCACGGCAAGCCTGAACAAATCAAGCACCGCGCCGAACGTAACGCTGCGCGCCGCAAAATGGCTGCTGCTGGCAGGGTACACAAAGGAGATGGAAAGGACGTTGACCATGCTCGCGCCTTGAGCAAGGGAGGTGGCAATCGGTTTTATAACCTGCGGGTTCGTAGCGCCAGCAGCAACCGCAGCTACGACCGTAACCCGGACCACACCATGAGGCGTAACGTGCCGAAAGTGAAAAACATCAAATAAAACCGGGTGTTCCGCGTTGTGCAGGGCACCAAAAATTAGTAGTTGACATTCTCTCGTAAAGGGAGTACGTTACCGTTCTAAGCTGCCCGGAGAGGTGGCAATCAGAGGCGATGTGAAAACTTTACATCTGCCCTGCGAAGCATTTTTGGAGAGTACATGCAGATTGTCGAAAACAAGGCGTTAGTTTTAAAAGTGCGCGATCCTCAGCGCATCACCTCTATTATTCCGTGCAGCAAGCAAATCGGAAATAATGAAGTGTTGGTTCGTTGGGGATTGGAAGAAGCACAGGTACTGAAGAACCTGAAGATCAAAGGGGTGCCTTCCCCCATTCGCCGTTCTTATGATTGGCCCGGTAGGTATCGCCCTTTCTCGCATCAGATCGTCACTGCGGAATTTCTGACACTCAACCGCAGGGCGTTTTGTTTCAACGCGCAAGGCACGGGTAAAACAGCGGCTGCGATCTGGGCATCGGATTATCTTATAAAGACCAAACGCATTCGTAGAGTGCTGATTGTGTGCCCGGTGTCAGTCATGGGATCTGCGTGGCAGACCGATCTTTTTCAATTTGCCATGCATCGTTCCTGTGACATTGCACATAACTCTCGACGCGAAAAGCGTATTGCTGTGGTGGAAGGTGATACGGAGTATGTAATTATCAATTATGACGGGGTAAGCATTATTGCAAACGCCATTATTGAAAATGGGCGGTTTGACCTCATCATCGCAGACGAAGCAAATGCTTATAAGACCCACACCACACACCGCTGGAAGGCGTTGGCGAAGATTGTCACGCCGCGTACATGGCTCTGGATGATGACGGGCACACCGGCATCACAAGCTCCAACGGACGCCTATGGGTTAGCCAAAATGGTGTCCCCGCACCGGGTGCCCAAGTTTTACGGAGCATTTCGAGATCAAGTTATGCGCCAGATCACGCGATTTAAGTGGGTGCCCAAAGCTATCGCCACCGATGTTGTATTTAATGCTCTGCAACCGGCGATCCGTTTTTCTAAAGAGGAATGCTTGGATCTTCCAGAGATAATGCATGTGACCCGTGAAGTGCCGATTACGCGGCAACAGGAGAAGTATTACAACGTTATGCTGCAAAATCAGCTTACGGTAGCCGCAGGCGAGATGGTCACAGCACCCACAGCGGCGGCGTTGCTTACCAAGCTGTTGCAGATATCAAGCGGCGCAGTGTACTCGGATGACAGGGAAGTGATTGAGTTTGACTGCGCCAACCGTTTGCAGGCACTGCGCGAGGTGATTGATGAGGCAAACCACAAGGTGCTGGTGTTTGTGCCTTACACGCACAGCCTGAACATGGTTGCGGAATGGCTTAACCGGAACGGTTACACGGCAAAAATTATCGACGGTTCTGTGCCACCCAACAAACGCACCGAGATATTTAAGAATTTTCAGACTGAGAAGAATCCCCAAGTGCTGGTCATTCAACCCCAAGCTGCTTCTCATGGAGTGACCTTACATGCCGCGAATGTCGTGGTGTACTGGTCGCCTGTGATGAGCGTGGAAACGTACTTGCAAGCCAATGCCCGGGTGCATCGGGCGGGGCAGGTGAATAAGGTCACCATAGTGCATTTGCAAGGCAGTCGCATTGAGAAAAAAGTGTATCGCATGTTGCAGGGCAAAGTTGATATCCACCAAAAACTAATTGATCTTTATAACGAAGAACTTTCTGAGGAAAACACCAATGAATGAAGATGCGGAAGTGCCAGTAGGCAGGTTGGTGCGCGTCTTTATAAAGATGCGTGATTATCGTGACAAGCAGCGCAAGGAGTATGAAGCGAAAGAAGCCGCGCTTGAAGAGCAGATGGGGGTGATTAGGGCTGAACTCCTTAAAGCCTGCGAAACCTTCGGGGCCAATAGCTTCAGAACTGACTATGGGCAGGTAATTCGTCAAGTGAAGACACGCTATTGGGCCACGGATTGGTCCGCAATGCACGATTTTGTGAAGGAAAACAATGCACTTGATTTGTTGGAACGGCGCATACACCAGACCAACATGAAGCAGTATCTTGAAGCAAATCCCGGTAAGCTGCCCCCGGGCTTGAATGCGGACAGTCATTACGAGGTAACAGTACGCAGGACTTAGCTGTGTTTTTTATCAACAACATATAGGAGAAATGAAGATGTCTAGCGAAGTTACGCTGTTCAAATCGGGAGTTCCGTCTTACCTGAAGACTAAGGAACCGGATGCGATCACCAAGTCGCTGCTGAGTGGTACGTCTGCGAAGCGCATTTCCATTCGGGGTAGCGTGTTCCGGTTGGTGTCCGGCGGCAAGGAAGTCGCGGTAAGCGAGGAACGGGCTATGAACGTTGTTATCGTAAACGTGGCTCCCAAAATTTCGCGTACATTTTACGCGGGTAAATATGTGGAGGGCGTTACGGTATCCCCGACATGCTGGAGTGCGGATGGTGAACAACCGGATCCGTCTTCCCAGCAGGTGCAAGCCAACACCTGTGCCCAATGTCCGCAGAACGTCAAGGGCTCCGGCGATAACAATACCCGAGCCTGCAAGTTCAACAGGCAATTGGCGGTGGTGATGGAGAACGATATGGGGGGTGACCTTTTCCAATTGTCGGTGCCGTCGCTGTCAATTTTTGGCAACGGCGAAAATAGCAAGCTGCCGCTCAAGGCTTATGCGCATTTCCTTGCGGGGTTTAACGTCAACATCACGGCGGTGGTCACCGAGATGCGCTTTGACATCAACAGCAGCACCCCCAAGCTGTTCTTTAAAGCGGTGCGCCCGTTGACTGAAGAGGAGTACAAGCTGTGTACGGAGCGCGGTGCGTCACAGGAAGCTAAACAGATGGTTACTGTATCCTTCCAACCTGTGGAAGCTGAGGCACCCGCCCCCGCCCAGCCGGAAAAACTGGAGGCTCCGCAACCTGACTCCAAGGCGGCGAAAGCCAAACCTAATGCTGCACCGCAAAACGGAGAAGGACCAACGCCCGAGCCGGTAAAGCGGGGCGGCAAGGAAAAACCCGTTACGAAGAACAGCATTGCAGCCATGCTAAATGAATGGGATGACGAGGAGGCCGCGTAACACAAGGGAACGGGGAGTGCGATACACTCGCGCTCCCCTTACTTGTCGGGTAACGTGGAACACATATGCAAAAAAACGGATTTACCCAACGAATCGTCAAAGAAATAAAAAACGCAAATCCGATGTTGGTGGGAGTTGAGCTTGGTCAACTGTGCCTTGACAGGGGGTACTCCGTGGTGGAGGTCGCGGAAGTCTTGGGTGTATCTCGGCAGACGGTGTATAACTGGATGATTGGTCGCAACAAACCGCGTCTTAAATATGAGCAGCAAGTACGCGAATTAATCGTTAAGCTTCGCTCTTTGACTGATGCGTGATGACACTGTCCAGACTAGACTTTTGGCGGGGGATCCTTCCGTCTGAAGGACTGTACTGCGTTGTTGGAATTTCTGGTAAAAAAGATGTTACCCAGACATTTCATGCATCGCTGGAAGAGGCAGATGCTGCGGTCGCGTTGCTCGACCAGCAGGGCATCAATTCGTTCATAGCACTGGCGAATTTTGCAACCGGGCGCAATCGTACTGTAGCAAACGCGGTCAGTCTGAAATGCTTATTTCTTGACCTCGATTGCGGCGCGGATGATCCAAAAAAATACCCGGATCAAGTTTCAGCCGTTAGCGGACTGAAACAGTTTATCAAGGCCACAGGCTATCCTCGACCCGCCGTAGTCAGTTCTGGCTACGGAGTACATGTCTATTGGCCGCTTACCAAGGCAGCGCCACGCCTTCTTTGGAAGCGCATTGCAGACAAACTAAAAGCGGCCTGCATCATGGGCGGCTTGAAGATCGACGCGACAGTAACCGGAGATCCTGCACGGGTGCTACGGGCGGTGGGTACGTCGAACTGGAAGAATCCGGAGAACCCGGTGCCAGTGGAGGTGTTGGCAACAACGACGCCGCTTGACGTAGAGGTCTTTTGCAAGCTGCTCAACGTCACAGATACCACGCTTGATGAAATTTCCATTAACAAGCCATTGGATGAAGTCACCAAAGCGTTGCTTGCTAATACACCTTCTAGCTTTAAATTGATTCTTCAGAAGAGCTTGAAGGGTACTGGCTGCAAACAGCTACTTGATTTAGTAGAGAATCAAGAAACTGCATCGGAACCAATGTGGCGCTCGGCGTTGTCCATTGCGCAGTTCTGCAAGGACCGCCAAAAGGCAATTCATCTTATTTCTTCCCGGCATCCGGACTATTCACCAACGGCAACGGAGGAAAAAGCGGCTCGTATCCAAGGACCGTACCGCTGCGAAACTTTCTGGACTAACAATCCGCAAGGATGTGAGGGCTGCCCTCATAAGGGCAAGCTTACGTCCCCCATTCTTTTAGGACGGGGCGAAGTCGAAACGGCATCTCCGGAGGATAACGTCGTTCATGTTGCGCAGGCATTGCACGAAGAACCTAAGCAATATGTCATTCCCGAGTTTCCGTTTCCCTACGTGCGGGGTAAGCACGGCGGCATATACATTAAGAACAAAGATGATGAAGAGGGTCCTCTGGATAAATTGGTATATGAAAATGATTTTTATCTTGTTAATACAGTGGACGATCCAAATGAAGGAATGCTGGGATTGTTTAGGCTGCATTTGCCACAAGACGGGGTGCGTGAATTCTCCATTCCTCTGCGGGATATGATCGCCAAGGATATATTTGCAAAACGTATGGCAGAGCAGGGTGTCAGCACCATTAAAGATCAAATGAATCAACTGAGGGCGTTTTCCAGCATGTCAGTTAAAACCTATCAACGTATGAATAAAGCTACCAAATCGCGGCTGCAATTTGGCTGGGCTGACAATTTTACTTCTTTTATCATCGGTGACCGGCAGATAACTGCGACAGGTATTCATTACAGCCCACCATCTTCTTCTACGTTAAGTCTTATTCGTTTGTTCCGCAGAGGCGGTACGCTAGAAAATTGGAAAAAAATCGTATCGTTTTACAACCGACCCGGGATGGAAATGCACATGTTTTTGCTTTTTGCCGGGTTTAGTTCTCCGCTGGTACCCTTCAGCAACCGCCGCCGGGGCGGTATTTTGAGTCTTTACAGCTCGACGGCAGGCAGCGGCAAATCGTCCATTTTGTTAGTGTCCAACAGTATCTACGGGCACCCCGAAGACTTAATGATGATCAAGGCCGATACTTCCAACGCCCTTATCCATCGCATTGGCATCCTGCAAAACATTACACCGACGATTGACGAAATTACCAACATGTCGCCGGAACATGTATCGGATTTTCTGTACCACTTTTTGCATAACCGGGGGAAAAATAGGCTGGTCAGCAGTGTGAACGGGGAGCGACGGAACTACACTACTTGGGCGGCAAATTGCATCGTGACAGCCAACCAAGCCATTGAAGACAAGCTGTTTTCAAAAAAACGCAAGCCGGATGGCGAGCTGGCCCGTTTTCTTGAATTTGCCTATACCCCGGGTACGGCATCGACCAAGGAGGAAAGTGACCGGGTATTTGACCCGTTGAACCACAATTACGGAGTGGCGGGTGAGCCGTATGCGCAGCACCTCGTCCAGCATGTGACTGAACTGGAAGACTTGCTTTCCGAAATGCAACGATCCATAGATAGGGGAGCAACCCTTACCCAGCGCGAACGGTATTGGTCAACCATGTCGGCAACCATCCTTACCGGGGGGCTGTTGGCGCGGGAAGCCAAGGTATTGGACTTTAGCAATGCCGATTTTAAACGGGTCTATGACTGGACTGTAGCCATGCTACAGGAACGCCGTGGGGCAACAGTCAAGGAGTCCTCGGACCCGCGTACAGCACTAGGGGGCTTTATTTCCGAGCATCCCAATGACCTATTAATTATTCACAGCGGCGTTACACTGCGCACGGATACGGGGAGCGGTACGCTACCTCCGGTGCCCATCCGGGAGCCCCGTGGCAAGCTGTACATGCGCTACGAGCCGGATACGAAGCTGCTGTATATCAACAAGCCTACCTTCAGGAAGTACTGTGCTGAGGGGCAGGTAGCCTATGCGGAGGTCATCCAACAGCTACGTAAGGACGGGGACTACGTGGATGAAAAGAAATTTCGTATGGGTAAGGGGTTACATGTATCCGAGCCGGAGAACGTGCTGATTGTTCACTACAACGATCCGGAGGGGCTGCTTGTTGGAAACACACGGAATACCAGTAAAGATTGATTGGCCGGGATTCAAGATTGGCACCTCGTTTTTTGTCCCGGGAGCCGACCAGCAAAAGCTGCAACATGCCTTGCGTAAGGAAGCCCGCCTTCGCGGTCTTGACATTGTCACACGTTGTGTAATTGAACGCGGATTGCTTGGTGTGCGCGTTTGGAAGGTATGATACTATGCACTGCGTGTGTTTCTCCTCCTTACCCCCGGCGCAACGCCGGGGGATTTTTTACTGAACCATCCTTTGAATAAACGTATTGTACGTGGGCGACACGTCCGCGATTGCCCGTAATCTGGGTAACTGCATAGCTCGCAAGTACCGCGACTGAAGTTCATCCAGCTTAGTTAGCTGTTCCGCCATCTGATCGGCAGTCAGATTTTGATTGTTGTAGATCAGCTTGCGAGCTTGCCGGATTTTGCTGAGGTCATTATCCATGCGAGTTTGTATTTTACGCAGCGCAAGGGTTTGTTGGTTTTGCGGGTCGCTTAAATACGCAATGGCTTCGGTTCCGCGCCCCGCTTTAATCATGTCATTGTAAGTACGAGCTATCTTATCGACTTTATCGCGGAACTCGTAAAAGTCCTCCAGCGATTCGCGGTCCTGATTTCGATACGTAAATCGCTGCAATTCTGGTATTTCAAACCATTTTTTAGTCGGAGTTACTTTGTTTTCCACGGCGTTAAACAGCGCGTTCGTCATCCCGTATACAAACCCGCCTATCTGTCCGGTAAGTTCGCGCAGGATGTATTCAAGCTTGATAGGAGACACGCCCATCACAGCGCCAATTTCCTTAGCCAAGGCTCCGGTGGTTTCTGTAAATTGCTTGTAGGCTTCAAGATTCTGTTTGCTTATGCCTACAATCGGATCATCCTTCCGGAAACCTTTATTCAGCACCAGCTCAACAGGTACTCTGAGCCCCGTGGGAATAAACGCTGAAGTTTCGACGATGTTTGTAAGCCCCTCAAAAAGAGCGCGTTTAAATTTGGCTCCGGCATCGTTGGATTCAATTCCGTTTGCAGATATGTAACGTGTAATTTCTTCCGGTATTACTTTAAAGATAAAACCAATTCCGTCACCCGGCACCGGGATGCGAAGGTTGCTGCCCGGAATGATGAAATTACGAACCCGCATGGAATCGCCCAGTTTCTTATAGTCCTCATCATCGCCAACTGCGAGCGCGTAAATTGACGAGAAGAACGCAATCTGCATCCCTCGATATACAATCGCCATCCTTACCTGTCTGCTATCCCCTTCCGTCAACCTGCCCTTACCCAGCACAAGACCTTTGTAAAGGTTATTAAGGTCGTTCATCATAACGCCGTGGAATGGAACTGTTTGGCGCAAAAAGCTTGCCTCTTTACTAGCTCCTTGAATATCAAAATTGATGATGTCCCGGGCGCGGCGGAAAGCAAGCTCTACACTTCCTCCCTCCTCGGTGGTCAATTCGTACAAGGCAGTACGCACCGCAATGTCCGATGCATCGCTTAAATTTTCCAACGTCTTGATGGCCTTGGAAAACAGACTGCGGCCCATCCCAAGCTCTTGCAAGAAACGTTCTTTAACGGTTTCACGCGCCATGCCTGACCCAACTCCTCTGATACCCCGAACGGAAAGAAGTCCGGCAGTTTCGGTTCCTCCCGGCGTAAAAGCTTCCTTTATAAAATTTGTAAGGATGCGGGGGAACAGCGCGTAAGGATTTTTAAGGCCGCCGAATATGAATGCGCGTATCGCATCCTGCGGCAACTGCGCAATTGGAAATGTTGGAAACAGGGTGATTCCCTTGCGCAATGTAGTTGCAGGCAAGGACAGGGTTTTCGTAAACAAGCCTTGCGCGGTTTCGTGCCCCCGGAAGGCGGCCATTGCTGCGGGGTCCGTAAGTTCATAATACTCGGGCTTGCCGTCTTTGAATATCGCCACGACCCGGTTCCGGTCCACCCCCCGCGCATCAAATCCACCAACACGCTTGGCCTGATTATATTTTTCCGCTACTTCAATCATGGAACGTGCTGTGTCGTTACCGATTGCTTTATCTACCATCCAATTGCTAAGACGTGCTGCGTTGTTCAAAAAGTCATCAATCTGAATGTCTTCCACTTTAGCGCCTGCAAGATCCTTCATTGCGCTGTAGTTGATCAGCCCCTTGGAAAATTCTTTTAGCTTTTTGACATTGACATTGCCGTCCTTATCCACTACAAAACGGAACCACGGTACGTAACCAATTGCTTTCTTATAATTATCAGCGGTTTCCTTATCCAGATAGCCCGATTCAACAAGCGCGTCAAGATTGCGGCTGTTTACCTTGTAAAAAGTATCTGCAATTTCTTGAATTTCTGGAATTGAATTGTAAAGCTGCAACCCGCGATTGATCTGGTCATCACTCAAGGAACGGACAATCTCCCCTTTCGGGCCAATCTGCCCACTTTTAATAAGTTCTGATTCGCGGCGAGCCCCCAAGGCCAAGGTCACAGCAGTTGAGGCATCCTCAAACGTGTCGATCCCGTCGTATTTTCCAACCATACGATTGGCATCGATATACATTTTTTTAACACTCGGATCGCTGTCCTTTGGTGTTTGATAGGTTCCATTTTTATCGAGGGAAGCTCCCCACAT
>Ga0194126_10010882_pt1 | contig 11849 bp, 6 predicted proteins | sample TA2KigC150mmetaG_FD_148641 | JGI IMG/M metagenome (GOLD analysis project Ga0194126, IMG submission 148641) | Freshwater microbial communities from Lake Tanganyika, Tanzania - TA2015035 Kigoma Deep Cast 150m | ecosystem: Environmental > Aquatic > Freshwater > Lake | place: Tanzania: Lake...
TCCTCATCAACCGCCTCAACCTTGGACATCACGGAGGAACCGAACTGGCGACCAAATCCGTTCCCGTGTTCTATAATATGTTCGATGCCAACAATATTGTCGTCAATTTCGATTCCATTCGCATCAATACACGAACATCGCAGGAGATACGCATCGAGAATCGCGGGCATTACCGGCTCTATGTCCACGAGTTTCGTTTTTCTAATCCTGATTTCTTTCCCGATTCGACGGTGAACGACAGCGGCCGGCTGATACCGAGTTTTCAGAAGGCGCCGATTGAGCCGGGCGAATCGGGCAAATGTCTCATCCAGTTCCGGCCGGGCGCGCTGCGCAACTATAATGACACGCTGACGATTATAACAAGCGACACCTTATACGGCGTCGATACCCTGCATCCAGCAAATTTGAACCCGCTGCGTCGTCATCCCCGGCTAATATTACGCGGCGGCGGCATCGACCCTATTGCCAGAATCGAAGATTCATTAGATTTCGGTCGCCGTCAAATTGGCACCCACGATACATTATCGCTCTGGTTGTTCAATATCGGACGCAGCCGGCTGCTTATTAGGAGTATATCGCTGCCCGATACAATTTTCGATGTTACCGCCGATACCAATATCGTCGATCGCGGTGATTCGCTGCTGATCAAGTTTATCTTCCTTCCCGCCGCGCCGCAGGTCTATGAATCCGCCATCAGCCTGCGCACTAATGACCGCAATCTATATATAACCTTGACCGGACGGGGATTCGGCCCACGGCCGGTGATTGCCGACACATCCAAATATGTCGGTTATGTCTGGGCCGGCGGCGATACAATTGTAAGTTACATCCCTATAAAGAATGTCGGCGATGAGCCGTTAGTGATTTCCAATGTCGTGTTCACGCCGGTTGTAGGTCCACCCGGCGCGTTTTCAGCCGTTATAGGCCCGGGCGGATTTATAATTCCACCTGATTCGACAGGTTTGCTGCCAGTTAATTTCCATCCCAATACCGTCAATCAGGATTACAACTACCGGTTGACCATAATGAGCAATTATCCGCTGGGCTATAATTATCGCTTGCTCGGACGGGGAATGGCAGCGCCCGGACGATATATGTTCGGCGAGGCGATAGGAGTGTGGGACTGGTCGGTGGGAAGCGCGGATTATATAATTCTGGATTCGGTTACGGTTCCGGCTCACGAGCGGCTGCGCATAATGCCCGGGGCGCGGATTTTGTTTGAACGCAGGGCATTTATACGCGCCAACGGCGAATTGCGGGCTGTGGGGCTGCCGACGGATTCCATTTATTTTCTGCCGCGCGACGACTCCGGAACACCGGCGGCGCGCTGGAAGGGATTAGAACTTAATAACGAAGACGGATCACGGCTAATTTACTGCGTCGTGCGCAGCGGAATAATCGGCGTTAAGGTTCGACACTCTTCGCCGGTCATTCAATTCTCGACTATAACCGCCTGCGGCGACAGCGCAGGTTTGGGTGGAGGTCTATATATCGAAAATTCTGGTTTGTATTTAGCCGGTTGCATTATTGACAGTAATTATGCCCGCTACGGCGGCGGAATATATATACTCAACTCCAAACCGTTCATCGCTAATTGCCAAATCCGGGACAACAGCGCAGCCAGCGGCGGCGGGCTTTATTTCCGCTTCTTGTCCAGCGCCTTACTGCAAAGTAATTTGATTTACCGCAACCGCGCCGCCTCAAACGGCGGCGGTCTGGCGATTGTCGAAAACTCCTCGCCGCGCCTTATCAACAACACCATAGTCGATAACTACGGCGATGGAATATACGCCGCGATCCGCTCCGTGCCGTCGATTTTGAATAGTATCATCTATGGCCACACCGACTCTTCGATAACGCGGGTCAGCGGCGCAAATGCGTTAGTTTCTTATTGCGATGTGGAGGGCGGATTTGCCCATCCGACGAATATCGATATCGCGCCAGGATTTGCGGTCAACGCCGGATTGCCTTATGAATTAAATCCGGCTTCGCCGCTCATCGACCGCGGCAATCCAGAACGCCCTTATCGCGACTATAGTTTCCCGCCGTCGCAAGGGACTTCGCGCAACGATATCGGCGCTTACGGCGGCACATTAGGCGGCGGCTGGCAGGCGCCGGATATCGCCATAAATCTCTATCAAAATTCGGCTTTCCCGCAATGGCTGGATGTGATGATAACCTCGCTGGCGCCATTTGCCGGCGCGCCGGTCTGCTCATTGGAGTTCGGCGGCGGGTCTCTGACTTTGATAAACTTGACCGCCATCGACCAGTATGTCTATCGCGGTAAGTATGAAGCGCCAGGTTCGGGACCTATATTTATCACCAGTGAAGCGGATATCACCGGCGGACAACATCAAAAGGTCGGGCGCGATTTTGAATTGATATTAGCGACGACCCGCGAAGGCGCCGACGGAGCGCTGCCGGGAGTAGGGGGCCGGCTCATCATTCCACCATCGGCAGTTGAGCGCACGACGGCTTTAATCTGCCGTTACGAACCAGCGCCGGAATGTCCCACTAACGAATTAATTTTCATTACTCCGACTATTGAGATTAAGGGCTTAACGCACTTGGCTGCGCCGGCGCGCATCGAGATGACTGTCGCAGGCTTAACGACGCTGCCCAGCCAAAATGCGGCTGTCTATCGATTAGACAACGGCATTTGGCTGCGTTTGGCTGGGGAATGTCGGGACGATAAGGTCGTCGGGATGACCGATCGGGGCGGCAAATTTGCCGTCGCGCTAGGCAGTCGCACCTTCGATGATGAAGCAGCGCTGCCGATGAATCAGGTTTTAATGTCGGCATATCCCAATCCATTTAATAACGTTACACTTATAAAATATACACTGCCTCAAGCAGGCAAAGTAAGGCTCGGAATATACAACCTGTCCGGCCGGCAGGTCGCGCAGTTGGAGTATCGCCAGCGCGGCGCCGGGGAATGGACAGCGCAATGGGACGGTCTGGAGCGTCCCGGTCAGCCAGCAGCGAGCGGCATTTACTGGGCGAAATTGGAAACGCCTTACGGCGACCGGGCGTTGAAACTGTTGCTGGTGAGGTAAATCTATGTTGGAACGAATGATAAAGCCATCATATTTGCAGGTTATATCCGTCATTGCCATCTACGGCGGGCTTTTCGTCGGCTGCGCAAAAGATGACGACGATGGCGACGGACAGGCGCAAACTGCAGCTGAATTGACATCCGCTGGTTGGGTGAAATTCGAGTCAGGCGATTATGTCGCCGCTGCCGCTAATTTTCAATCAGCGGTTGACCGAAATGCAAATTACAGCGACGCCTATAACGGACTCGGCTGGACAACCGGACGCATTCAAAGCCGATTGAACGAATCAGGAGGTTATTTTGCCCGCAGCCTGGCGCTGGACACGACCCGCTATGACGCCTTGGGAGGCTGGGCGTTTGCGGTCTATCAGGAAGGGCGGTGGGGCAGCGCGTTAAGCAAAGCCGACTCGCTGCTGCGCCGCCGGCCCGGCTGGCGCTTCCTCCATGAACCAACGCTCGATTTTCGCGATATGTGGCTGATGGTCGCCGCAGCCAACTATAACCTAGCCGATTACGCTGCGGCTTACCGAGCGATCGTCGAACATCTAAACGCAGGCTTTGAGACCGACATCAACAGTCCCGCCGGGCGGCGCGAACTGCTCGAGGAAATAGAAAGATTAAGGCGGATTTATGGTTAGAAACAACCATCTATTAATATCAGGCGAACGATTGAGATTATTGACGCCGGTAATATTAGCGCTGTTCATCAGTCTTGCCGGCTGCGATTTGATGCCGGGCGACCTCAAAGGCACGGTCGAGAGCAACCAGAATCCGGTCGTCGAGTTTGCCAATGTTCCGGCTGACAGCGATGTATTTTCTTACGCGCCGGTCGTTTATTGGAAGGGGCGCGATCCAGATGGTTTTGTGGAGTATTTTCTTTACGCCGATATAATCGACTCGACGGCGCTTGCCGACCCGGACTACTATATTCCCTTCATACCGGCTGAAGCCTGGCGCCGGACGGAAGCCTCGTCGGATACGATATTCCTGCTCACGACGCCGGGGCAGGTTACACAGCATATTTTCTATCTGAAGTGCGTTGACGACCGCGGCGCTGAGTCGGCAGTCATCTACCGCCGCTTCTTCCGCACCAACAAACCGCCGAATGTGCCGCGGATAAAATGGTTCACCGCGCCCGACGATAGTTTCAACACAGACATCCGTCTGCGGGATACTTTATATGTTTTAGACCGGACGACCGAAATTTGGTCAGGTTTGGGCTTTACCTGGCGTTCGAGCGACCCTGACGACCGGGATTTATATAAAATACCGCTGGAGTATCGCTACTATCTGGAAAAAGTTCCCCACGACACGATTTGGCAGTGGGTGGCGCGGGATTGGACGATTCGACAGGATTTAGTGTTTTCAGGTCTGGAAACCGGGCATTATCGTTTCACCGTTTGGGTGCGGGACGATAGTTATGAGTTGTCGGCTCGTCCCGCGTCGGCCGATTTCGATGTCTATAAACCGACTTTTGAGCAGACGATATTGTTATTCAATTCGACTTCGGAAAATCCGAATGGACGCCCTAATCGCGGCAATGTAATTCCGGGGACGCAAATCGGCGACCTTTATCGCAGTTTAGCCTCGCGTTATCCGGATGTTAACTATGTCCATTATCCAAATCCAGATTCAATTACCTTGCACAAAGCCTATCTTGGGCGGTTTAGATTAGTAATATGGTGTTCTGAAAATATGGATCCCAACGAGGCGCCGTTTGAGAGCGCGCTGCGGGATTATGTGCGGGTCGGCGGTAATCTATGGGTAGTTGGGTCGTTTGTGCGCAAGAATATCTTGCCTTCGACGGCTTATACGATTATCAATTTAGCCAACGGTTCGCGGTTCGGCGGACCGCTGGCCGGCGTGTCGGTGCCAACCAACGAAGCCGAATTCACCGGCGCTAAATCCGGCGTGCGAGATTTGCCGGATTTAGCCATCGACACGGCGGTTTCAGCGGATGTCTTCCGACGATTTTTCACTCAACGTTATAAAACTTATCCCTTGCTGCCCGGTATAGATATTATGACAGCCGGTAGCAGCGTCGAGACCGTCTATTACTTCAAGTCCTATACCGATACCGCCTCCGGTGACGTCCGGAACGATCTGGCGGAAGTGCGGACCTGGGTCGATACTATCAATTACCCGCCGACTCCGGTGGATTGCATCTTAAGATTAAGCAAGAAGCGGGTGTTGGAAGTGACGCGGGTTTATAACGCGACCCGCGGCGACAGCGGCGAAGTGTTGACGCTTACCAATAATGTCGGCTCATCAGGCGAAACCGTAGTCAAGGTCAGTTATAAATTCGGCACGCCCTGGGCGCCGGGCGATACCGTCTGGGTCAATTATCGCTACCAGCCTTATTCGGAATTTCACCTGAAACCCTGCGGAATTCGCTTTGAACGGTTGTATGCCGGCGACGAAGGCGCCTTCGAAATCCGCTACCGCATCGCGATCTTTACCTTCCCGCTTTACTTCTTAGATAACAGCGGCGGCAAAGTCAGCGAAATGTTTAACCGAATGCTAGACTGGTTCTTCCTGCCGTATGCGCATTAGAAGCGCGGAATGAATATGCAGAGTGCGGAACGATGAATTACGATAAAAAAGGATCCACTTTTAAAGCAGGAACACATCATAAAAAGAGGACATCTTAATCCTTTACGGCGCCGTGAACTGACGATATTAATCGCCCTCGCGGCGCTGTTATTTTTGCTCTGGATTCTATTGCCCAAGCCGGCTTTTTGGGGTTTGGACAACGGGATTAAATATCAGGGCAGCCGGGCTTTTGCCGAAACCGGCAAAATTGCCTTGACTTACGACGGCGTCGATTTCGATGCTAAAGGCGGTTTCCGGCCTATAGCCGCGCCGTTTAGCGAGATGCACAACGGGAAACAGATACCGACCTTCCCGCCGTTGTTTATGCTGATAGGTGGAATTTTCTATCTTGTGATGGGACGCTGGGGACCGTTTCTGCTGCCGTTAATCGGCGGCTGGTTGACTCTGCTGGCCAGTTGGTTGTTATGGCAGCGGCAACGCGGCGACCGCGACGGGCGCTTCTTTCTGCTCATCGTCGGATTAGGGACGCCTATCTTATTCTATAGTCTGGAGTTATGGGAACATTCGCTGACGGCGGGATTTCTCACCTTATCGATAATGTTCACCTGCGCCCAGCATAGGATACACCGTTCGCAGCGGTATCTCGAAGTTTTTTTAGGCGGCATCTTTTTTGCCTTGGCGGTCAGTATGCGCAGCGAATTGCTCCTTTGGGGTTGTGTTACATTGCTGCTGTGGCCTTTGACCGGACATTCTTTGAGGACCTCCATCTATTATCTCTTCGGTGCATTCACAGTTATACTGTTGGTTATGTTGTTGAATTATTGGCAGACGGGATATCCAATTCCACAGCATATTTCGGCGAATTTTCTTGAATATGGTCCGCGCAGTCTATACACCTTGATTGTGTCGCGTATGCAGAATGTGTATAAACTGTTATTAGAAGGTTTTCCTGCTAATCACTGGTCGATGTTGGGTGTGATACCACTTTTAATGGTTGGATTGTGGAGCGGCTGGCGCTACGAGGAAGACTGGTGGATGGGGGTTGGAGCGGCGGTATTGGCGGCTTGGGGAGTATATTTTTATCAGGCGGTTACCGCCGCGAACGTCATCGCCTACACTGCAGTATCGGGCGGATTATTATGGACAGCGCCGATGACCGCCTTAGTTCTACTGCCTTTTAAAGGCGAGCGTCGTCGATTTTGGAAGTTCTTATGGTATGGGTCGGCTTTGTTCATCGTCTTGACGGCGGCGATTGCTCCGTCGATACACGGCATTCATTGGAGTCAGCGGTTGCTAGTCCCGATTCTGCCGGTGATGATGATGATCGCCGCCACGCGCGGGCAGCGCTGGTGGCGCCGGTATCCGCATGTGAAGCCGGTTATTATCTTATTCTTAATCATCTCCATCGTCGGACAAGTCTTTTCTTATGTGTCTCTGCAGACCGCTCACCGCCAAAATGCAGCGCTAAATCGCTGGGTGACGATTACGGGCGCAGAAGTTACTATAACCCCGATGTGGTGGCTGGCTGGCGATTGCGCTTTGGTCAGTTATAATCAGCCGTGGTATTTAATTCGACGCAACGACCAGTTGCCGCAAGTTCTGCAAGGTTTGCGGGAACGCGGCGTCAAACAAGCCGTCTATATCGAAAACCAGCCCTATTTGAAGCCGGAACTATGGTGGTCGCTCGGCGTCGAGCGGCAGGATGACGACCACTTTTTCGGCGGCGATAGGCGCTTGCGCAAGACACGGCTTAAGATTATCGGGACGCCGAAAGCGACCGCACCATCTGCTGCGCCGGACTGAAATCGGGATGACGGGCGATAATAGCCTTGGCGAGTCGCAGCGCTTCATCCTTCCGGCCTTTGCCCATTGCCGCGACTGCCAGCCGAAATGACGGACGCGGGTCGCCCGGCAGTAATTTTTCAGCATACCGATAGCGCATTTCGCCAGAATCGATAGCGCCTTTGAGCAGAAGACTGTCGCCAAGGGTCATCACCACGCGCGCTAAGTTCAGGCGGGCGTCGTCGAGTTGTGGGTCGGCTTGGTAGGCGCGGGAGTATTCTAATTCAGCCAGCGGTAGATTGCTATGGGTTTCAGCGATGACGCCGAGATTGTTAAGCGCTTCGGCTTTGGACTGCGGCAGTTGCACGGCTTCGTTGAAATAAACTTCGGCTTGGGCTGTGTCGCCGGCTTGCATATAAGCCACACCGAGGTTCAATTTTAGGCGCAGAAAATCAGGATCTATGCGATAAGCGGCTTTGAAATGTTCGATGGCTTCGCGGCAGCGATTGAGATGCAGATAGGCATTGCCGGCGACATACGGGGCTTGCGCCGGATGTCCTTCAGCGACCGTCCAAGGCAGCATCGTTATTCCCCAACCGATAACCAAAACTAAAATCGGATCAAGCAGGGATTTTCTTAGTCTAATTCGTTTGACGATTTCCTCTACGCCGACAGCCGTCAGGAGCGCCAGCGGCGGCAACAAGGGCATTCGATAACGCGCCGAAATGAAGAATAACACTAATCCGCCGCCAAAGATTATAATGTAAGCCAGATTCACGGCTAAGGCTGTTTTTTGCGAGCGCCATATAGTAAGCGCGCCCCAGAATGCCGTCGGAATCAAGAAGCCGATGGAAAAGAACATTAGAATTTGGACGAACGGCGCGGCTGTAAAGACTAATTCCAGCGGGCGGTTGTTGCCAATTTCCTGCCGGCCGACGAGTAAATATAACTTGCGCAGCATCAAGGCGAGCCAGCCTTTAAAATCCGCCTTTATTTCGCGCAGACCTATTTTGAACAACTGATCAGATATCTCGCCGGGACTAAGCGTCCGGCCGGCGTCGGTTTCGGCGATGCGTTTAGCGTCGTCGTCATCCCAGCCGGCGCCGACGCCGGGCAGAAACGATGACCAACCGCTGGCGCCGCGGACGTTGCCGATGTAAAAATTGACGCCGCCCAGAGTGCTGATAGGGATGAACTCGCCCGAAGCAACGTAATTACTCAAAGTAACCGGCGCGATGCAGAGAATCGCCGCTGTAATATGTATGATAATCGGCTGGATGGCGGTTTTGACAATGCCTTTGGATTGGATTATAATTAAGAGAGGATATAACGCCAGCAATAACATAGCGTTAGGCCGAGTGATGCAGAATAGACCGAGGATGACGCCGCTCGCCCCGATTAGAACCTTATTATTTTTCTCAAGCGCAATATAAATTACGAGTAAGAATGAAGCCGCCAAGGCGGTTTCGAGCGCTGTCCCGAGTAATTCGCCGCTGAAATAGACCATTGTGCCGCTCAATGCAGCGGCCGTCGCGGCGATGACGCCGACTCTCATTCCGCATACCAGACGACCGAAATGAAATAAAGACGCGATAGTTGCGATGTCGGCAAACAGATTGAATAATCTCGGAAACAGCCAGCCGCTGCCGCAGACCGCTTTAAGCCCGGCAAGTATATATGGATAAAGCGGACCGCGCGGAAAGGGGATATATTTGCCGGCTTCGCCGGACATGATGGCTTGCGCCCAGCCGTCGTAGTATTCGGGATCCATCCCCGGCGCTTGAAACCAAGCCTCATCGGCAACCGTGAGCCAATATACGACGCGCAACAAAACGCCGGCTGTCAGCACCGCTGCCAGCGGCAGTGGGAAGATGCTCCATAGGTTAATTCCAGCCGTCGATACTTCCGCTATATTCCGCTTATCGCTCATAGCATTACATTAACGCTTTTAGATTTGAATGTCAAGGCAATTTATTATTATTTTGGATTTTGGATTTTGGATTTTGGATTTCTTATGTTTAATTTTAATCAAGCAGTAGGCGCTTAATTGTCTCATCTAATTGGCGCTCTGCGTCTGGTCCGACATATATTATGAGCAGACCCAACTGGTCAATAAACCTAAAACTAAAAGCCTAAACAGTCTGTCCGAGAATGCGAAAATATCCGCTGTTGCCCCGCCGCGGTCGATGGCAGAACATTGTCCATTGGATACTTCTGCTGCCAACTACAGCGAGTCAGCAGCGGAAAACTCATTCTCGGACACCAGTAAAACTCAAAGCCTAAAAGCCTGCTATGCCGTTTCAAATCCAATGGCATCGAGAATTACCTTCGACGAATACATATTTAAAAGCCCAAGCCGAGAATGGCGAGGCTTTGGAAGGGGATGTCGTTGCCGCGGACTTTCAAACTGCCGGCCGCGGGCGTCTGGGACGGCATTGGGAAGCGCTGTTTGGGCAGTCGACGCTCTTTTCGACATTAATATACCCGCAATTAGAGGTCGAGCGGATTGCGCTGTTAGGATTATTAGTCGGATTGTCCATATTAGAGGGATTGAAGATGTATTTAGCGCGTCTTGCAGATGAAGGTGTTTTCTTTCGCACGGTTGAAGGCTTTCCGATAGCGCTTAATATCGACGAAGTCTTTAAGTTGAAGTGGCCTAATGATTTATTAGCCGCAGGTAAGAAATTAGGTGGCATTCTATGCGAAACCGGGCTAGATGCGGCCGGCCGGCGATTTGTAGTCGCCGGCGTCGGCGTGAATGTCCGACAGCGGTTAGAGGATTTCACGCGCAATCTGCGGACGCCGCCGACTTCGCTCTACCTTTTAACCGGTCTGGAAATTCAGCCGAAAGACTTACTCGCGCCGCTGTTGAATTCGCTCGATATTCATCTTAAACGGCTACGCCAAGACGGTCCGGATTGGATAAGCCGGGAGTTTGCCGATAAAACAAACTGTCTCGGCCAAGAAATTAACGTGCAAATCGGTCAAAATTCTATTACTGGGACTTTTCTGACCATAGAGCAGGACGGCGCCTTAGGTTTAAGGCTGTCCAACGGGACATTTCAACAGATTTACAGTGGAGACATTCACAAGTAATGGTATTGATAAACAAGTTATCTCGCGAGTTAGGATTTACAACAATAAAATTATAACCTAGGACGGCTATGAAAGAGCATGAGATTTTTCTAATCGCAGCCTTGGGATTGTTCATAATTATTGGCTGTGGAGGTGGAGGGAAAAATCCAGTTGGCGGCAGCGACCCACGGCGGGCGCCGATTGCGCCGTCGAACCTGTTCGCCTCGATGGGGCCGGGCGGCGAGGTCGTGCTTATCTGGAAGGATAATTCCGATAATGAGGACGGCTTTGAGTGCTACGAGAGCGTCGGCAACGACAGCAACTTCGTGCGCATTGCGCTGACGCGTTCGAACGAGGATACGCTGGCTCTGCCAAGCCGTTCGCCGCGCCAATCATACTACTACAAAGTCCGCGCCTATAATGCTTACGGCTATTCGGTGTTCACCGACCAGGTTGTAGTGCGCGGCGGTTCGCTGTGGAAGACCTTTCCAACAATGGAAGGCACATTTCGCTGCGTGGATTACTTCGGCGGCAGCCGCTACCTACTATCGGGGTCCGGCGACCATATAGTTCGGATTTGGGATACCTATTCGCTAAGGGCTATCAAGACTATGAGCGGTCATCGGCATGCCGTGCAGAGCGTTCAATATAATCCGATGCACACGGTCATAGTCTCCGCCTCGCCGGAGTCGCGGCAGGTCATCGTGTGGGATGCGGATGGAGGCGGAGTCCTGGCTGAATTGCGAGGCACATTCGCCCGTTTCTGCTCCGATGGCAATCATTTAGCGGTACTGGACAGCAGTGTGCGGATGTATAGCGGCACCGGCTTGGGTGAACCGACGCTGGTGGAAAGATATTGGGGTAAGTGGTTCGATTTCGATGTCGAAGGCCGGTTTCTGTTCATCGTCCAAGCCGACAGCATCCGAAAAATACGGGTTTCCGACCTCACATTAGAAGCGGTCTATAAGCCGCGCGGATTTCAATCCAGCAACGCCTATGCCTTATCGCCAGATGGAAATTACATCGCCCAGGCGCAGGGACGCCGGGTCAAAGTCTGGCGGCTTGAGGACGGCGCCGCCATCGCCGATATGGGCGAACACGGCCGACCTATTCAGACGATAACCTTTAGCCCGGACGGTTTATGGATAGCCAGCGGCGCGCAGGATATGCAGATAATCATCTGGGAGATTGCAACCGGGACAGCGCTTTGGTGGTTGTCCGGACATACTAACTCGGTCTATGGGCTTGACTTCACCGTCGACGGTTCGATGTTGGCTTCAGCCTCAGGCGATTGCACAATTAGGGTTTGGGGGCCTTTTAAATAGTTCGATTAAAGTGGACCTAGTGGACGAAGTGGATATAGTTGGCGTTCGCCCAAAATATG
>Ga0194126_10010888_pt1 | contig 11840 bp, 9 predicted proteins | sample TA2KigC150mmetaG_FD_148641 | JGI IMG/M metagenome (GOLD analysis project Ga0194126, IMG submission 148641) | Freshwater microbial communities from Lake Tanganyika, Tanzania - TA2015035 Kigoma Deep Cast 150m | ecosystem: Environmental > Aquatic > Freshwater > Lake | place: Tanzania: Lake...
CGCTTCGCTCGAAATTGTCGATGAACCCAAGGGTTCAAATCCGGGCGTGGGTAATTTGCGCAATTGGGTAATTGGGTCCGCCCGGATTTGAACCGGGGTCTGATGGTCCCGAACCACCAAGTATAACCAAGCTAGCCCACGGACCCTCTGGGTGAACAGGGAATGAGGAGGGGTTTAATTAATTTATGCCCCTTCCAGCCGGGCCGTCAGGAGGTCCATATGCGGATACACCCGCCGGAAAGCCTCTATGACCTCGTCGATGGGGAAATCCGCCCTCGTCCCGTAGTCGGCGATGTACTCGATGTGCACGCGTCCGCTCCGGTCGAGATGGTGCAGCATCCCGTGGTGCACGCCGTCAAAATCGACCGGCACGAGGTTGAATTTTTATCTTGTACGGGAACCGGTCCCGGACATATCCGAACAGGGCGATGGCCTGCCCCCTCTTCCCGCCGACATGCGCGATGAGCTCCCCCGCCTTCGCCCGCACCATCGGATTGTCCGCGTCGATGTATTCCGTCGATGCAAGATATTCGTCCATCAACCGCCCGCCCTCGACTACCGCGCCGACCGTGAAAGCGCCCGCAGGCGTTCAGAAACCGAGCCCGTCCCTTATGAACCTTATTCCCCAGGCCAGCGTTATCATGCCCATTATGACCGACATGAACTGTATCGGCGTCTTGCCTATCCGGTTCACGACGCTCGTGGGGAGAGCGAACATCAGGGCCGTGATGCCCATCACGATCGTGACCGCGATGCCGGTGACGAGCAGGCCCTGGTCGTTCACGGCCGCGATGATCGCGGTGATGGCCGCCGGGCCCGTGAGGAGCGGGGTGGCTATTATGGCCGCCACCGCCGGGACGGAGCTCCCCTGCTTTATCCCGTTCTGGCTCATGGACTGCCCGAGCGTCATCTGCACGCCGAAGATGGCGAGTATTATCCCGCCGGCTATCTTGAAATCGGAGATGCCCACGCTGAACAGGCCGAGGAGGGGCGCGCCGATGAGGAGGACCGCGTAGGACATCGCGGCCGCGGCCAGCACGGCGTAGAGCGCCGTCCTCTTCTTCTCGGCCGGTGTCATGGAGGCGGTGCTCGCGGTGAAAACGGCGAAGCTGGACAGCGGGTCGATTATGACCGTGAACAGGATTACCAGCTGGATGAGCTGCTCGAGCACGAAATATCCAACAGCGATGCCCGTTAAATCATTTGCGCGCCTACCCGAGGCGCGAGACGCCGGAGCACTGCCCCCGGGAGCATCGAAAAGCATTACTATACGGGAGGAAATGCCCTCGCCATGCCAAAGCCTGACGTCCAGGAATACCTGGAGAGCCTCGGCCGGTTCGGGATGCACTTCGGGCTGGGGCGGGTCCGGAGACTGCTCGCCTCGCTGGGGGACCCGCACAAGGCATTCCCCTGCGTGCACGTCACCGGCTCCAACGGCAAGGGCTCCGTGTCGAGGATGCTCTCCTGCATCCTGGAGGAGGCCGGCTACCGGACCGGCCTGTACGTCTCGCCCCATCTTGAGAAGTTCAACGAGCGCGTCTCGGTGAACGGCGTCGACATCTCCGACAAGGACCTCGGGGAGTCGCTTGCGAAGGTCCGCCCGATCGTCGAGGCGATGGCCAAGCGGCGCCAGCAGTGCACCTATTTCGAGGCGACCACCGCCGTGGCGTTCGGATACTTCCGCAGGGCCGACGTGGATGTCGCGGTCCTCGAGGCCGGCCTGGGCGGGAGGCTGGACGCCACCAACGTCGTCGACCCGCTCGTCTCGGTCATCACGAACGTGTCGCTAGAGCACACGGACATACTGGGCAGGACCATCGAGAAGATCGCCTACGAGAAGGCGGGCATCATCAAGCCCGGCCGACCGGTGATAACCGGCGCCTGGGACCGGAGAGCCGTGGGCCTCATCAGGGCGACCGCCAACAGGAAGAAGGCCCCGTTCTACATGATGCAACGCGAGATCAGGCGCCGGAGCAACGCCGTGACGCCCGAGGGCCAGACTTTCAGCCTCTACACCGACCGGGAGTCGTACATGCGCCTCACCACGCCGATGATGGGCGATTTCCAGCAGGAGAACGCCGCGGTGGCCGTGCTGGCGGCGGAGATACTGGGCGAGGCGGGCCTGAACATCTCGCCGGAGAACATCCGCAGGGGCATAGCGAGGGCCGTGGTGCCCTGCCGGTTGGAGAGGGTCGGCGACCGGCCGAAGATCCTCCTGGACAGCGCCCACAACCCGGCGGCGGCCGAGAGGGCGTCGCGCGCCGTGGCCTGGTACCGGAAGGAGGGCGGGTTCGAACGAGTTCATTTACTCTTCGGGATACTGGGCGACAAGGACCTCGCCAATGTGCTCAAACCCATGTTGGAGGTCGCCGACACGCTGACCTACACCCAGCCCACGACGGGGCGCGCCCTGACCGTCGAGAAGGCCAGGAAGAAGGTGACGGCCATGGCGGGGAAGAAGGGCCTGAGCTTCGTCTCGGGCCCTTCCAATGCGCTTCGCGCGGTCCTGAAGCTCGCCGGCAAGAAGGACCTCGTATGGATTTCGGGCTCGATGTATCTCGTCGGGGAGGTCAGGGCGATGCTGAGAAAATCCGGGCAGTTGGGGAATTGACGGGCAGTACCGGGCAATATGGGACGACGGGGCAATACGGGCAATGTGGGCAATACGGGGTGATGCGTCCGTCGGTTCCCGCATTGTCCGTTTCACAGGTTGCCTAGAGTGCCCGTCCGTCCCGTATTGCCGTTATTGCCCGTCTCACCAATCGCCCCGATTGCCCGATTGCCCGTCTTTCCCTATCCCTGCCTCGGTATCTCCTCGATGGCCGCCGGGTTCTCGATGGAAGAGATGTCCCCGAGGTCCTTGCCGAGGAATTTCGCCCTTATTACGCGCCGGACTATCTTGGCGGTGCGGGTCTTGGGGAGCATGGAGACGAACTTGATGTCCTCGGGCCGGTCGACCTTTCCCAGCTCCTTGCCGACCGCGTCCCTCAATTCCTCCTTGAGGGCTTCCGAGGGCTCCCTGCCCGGCCTGAGCACGACGAAGCACATTATCCCCTCGCCCTTTATCTCGTGCGGGACGCCTATCGCCGCCGCCTCGGCCACCGCGCCGTGCTTCATCAGGGCGCCCTCTATCTCGGACGGCCCTATCCTGCGCCCCGCCACCTTGATGACGTCGTCGGCCCGGCCGAGGATGAACCAGAAGCCGTCATCGTCGATTATGACCCAGTCGCCGTGGTCCCAGACGTTCGGCCAGCGGGACCAGTAGGTCTCGATGTATTTCTCGGGGGCCTTCCAGAGCCCCCGCGTCATGGACGGCGAGTGGCTCCGGGCGACGAGGTAGCCCATCTTGCCGCGCACCGGCTTGCCATCGTCGTCCACGACATCGACGTCCATGCCTATGCCCGGCCCGCGAAGGGTCGCCGGCTTGAGCGAGTTTATCGGGAGCGGGGCGATGAAGCAGCCGATGATGTCCGTCCCGCCGGATATGTTGATTATCGGGCAGCGGCCGCCGCCCACGTTCCTGAAGAACCACATCCAGGAGGCCTCGTCCCAGGGCTCGCCCGTGGAGCCGAGGATGCGCAGGCTGGAAAGGTCGTGCCTGCGGACCCAGTCCTCCCCGGAGCGCATGAGCATCCGTATCGCGGTGGGCGAGATCCCGAAGATGGTGATGCCGTGGCGCTCCACCATGTCCCAGAGCCGGTCCGGGCCGGGGTAGTCGGGCGCCCCCTCGAAGAGGAACACCGTCCCGGCGAGGTTGTGGTTGCCCATTATCATCCAGGGGCCCATCATCCAGCCGATGTCGGTGAGCCAGAAGAAGAGGTCGCCCTCCTTAATATCGAAGAAGTAGGCCACCTCCTTGGCCACCTGGACCAGCGCGCCGGCGTGGGTGTGCACCGTGCCCTTGGGCATCCCGGTCGTCCCGGACGTGTAGATGATCAGCGCCGGGTCCATCGAGTCCATCCGCTCGGTGGGGCACTCGGGGGACCTGCCGGCGAAAAAATCGTGGTACCAGACATCGCGACCCTCCTTCATGGGCGTCTCCATGCCGTTGCGCCGGAAGACGACCACCCTCCGCAGCGACGGGACCTCGACGGCGGCCCTGTCTGCCTCGGCCTTGATGGAGAACATCTTGCCCCGCCGGAACGAGCCGTCGGCAGTGAAGAGGAGCTTGGCGCCGGCGTGGTTGAGGCGCAGGGCGACCGCCGGTGCCGCATACCCGGAGAATATCGGTATCACGATGGCGCCGATCTTGAGGCTGGCGTACATCTGCACGACTATCTCGGGGCCCATGGGCATGTATATGCCGACGGTGTCGCCCCTCCCGACGCCCGCCTCCTTCATCGCGTTGGCGAGACGGTTCACGTCGCGCGAGAGCTGCCGGAAGGTCATCGTGCGAGTCTCGCCGTTCTCCCCTTCCCAGATGAGGGCGGCCTTGTGCCTTCTGTCGGAGGCGGCATGGCGGTCCAGGCAGTTGTGGACGATGTTGAGCTTGCCGCCGACGAACCAGTCCGTCCAGGGGATGCCCTTGGAGGAGTCCTTGAGCTTCCGGTATCTCTTGTAGAACTCGATTTGCAGGTCATCGATCACGGCGGGCCAGAACCACTCCGGCTCCCTGGCAGCCCGCTCGACGAGGCGCTCGTAGGTCTTGATGCGGTGCTTCCTCATGAACGCCCAGATCCGGGTGCTCTCGGCTGCCTTTTTCGTCGGCCTCCAGACTATGCCCTTCATGGCGGACGCCCCCCACGCTATGCGATTGGTGAAAGGCAGCAAGGCAGCAAGGCAGCAAGGCAGCAAGGGGCGAGTGTCCGTACGGCCCATTCCTGCCTTCCTGCCCCCCCTTCCTGCCTTGCTGCCTTGCTGCCTTCCTGCCTCCCTTTCTCCCTTTCTGCCTTCCTGCCTTGCTGCCCCCGTTTCCCGTTCTACTTCTTCGGCTGGGGCAGTATTATGTCCTCCAGCACCTCGTTCTGCCGCGCCCCGTCGGCGAGCATCCTGCGGTACTTGATGAAGTCGATAGTGTCCTGGCCGGTGAGCTTCTTGTTGTTGAAGGCGTTGAAGCCGAAGAAGGCCTCGCCGTTCATGTTGGCGGCCAGCCAGTGGCGGTTGATTATCTTGGCCTGGTCCCAGAAGAACTTCTTCTTGAGGCGTATCCCGTCCACGGACTTGATGAGGCAGCCGGGGAACAGGTTGGTGAACGTCCAAAGGATGTCGTGAACGGACTTGTCCAGGAGCGCGAAATCGGTCTTGGCGACCTTGACGGCCTCCCGGGCCCTCTTGAGCTCCTCTCCGGTCTTGAACTCGCCGTACACGACATCGCCGTCCTCCACGTACTTGTCGACGATGACCTGCGGGTTCCGGAGCCAGTGGTCGCCCTCGCGGATTACCGGCACGACCTTGCTCACCAGGCCCTTGAGCTTCATCTTGTAGGCGCTCCACATCTCGCAGGACACGCAGCTCCACATCGCGTCCTCGATGCCCAGGTACCACGGCAGGAAATCGGAGCTCCCGCCGTCGGGCGCCGAGCCGTGGCGCGGGCCCGCCTGGCCGAACACGGCCAGGTCCGAAGAGACGGTTATGTCGCAGGCCATGCCGATCTCCTGGCCGCCGGCGACGCGCATGCCGTTGACGCGGCAGATGACCGGCTTCTTGCAGTTGAGGATGCCGTCGACCATGCCGTTGAACAGGTCCATGTACATGCCGTACTCCTGGGGGCGCTTCGAGTAGTACTCGGCGTACTCCTTCGTGTTCCCGCCGGTGCAGAACGCCTTGTCGCCCATGGCGGTGAAGACCACGGCCACCACCCGGCGGTCCATCGAGGCGCGGTTCATGCCGGCGATGACGCCCTTGACCATCTCGGTCGTGTAGGAGTTGTACTGCTGGGGGTTGTTGAGGATGATCCAGGCCGAGTGGAGGCCCTCCACCGGCTTTCCGGCCGGGTCCAGTATATGCCGCTTCTCGTAGATGACGCCCGGCGCGTCCTTGCTGAAATGCTCCTCCCCCCAGAGATCGTGGTCCTTCAGGTTGTCATCCTTCGGCATCCAATCAAGCGACATGTCTCAGCCTCCTGCCCCGCAGGATAAGGGACGGCTCTAATAATGATTTCGGAAGGATCCGCATCGGATCGGCGCCGTGTTCCGCGCCCCCCGGGCCGGCCGTTCCAGCAACCCTTATTAAGACCGATTCCCGTCCACCCGCCTGGGGTACCAAAATGGGACTGAAGGACGGCTTCAAGAAGATGGGCGACAGGATGGACGTGACCTGCGACAAGTGCGGAAAGATCATGAAGCCCGGCGGCTCGGTCAAGAAGAACGTCGGCGGGAAGGACCACCAGTTCTGCTCCGACGCCTGCGCCGGCGCGTTCATGCCGGGCGACAAGGCGAAGTGAAGGAAAACAGGGTGCAGGGTGCTCCTTGCGCCTTGACCCTCGCGCCCCAAGCCCTGCGCCCCCGGAGGACCTTCGGTCCTCCTTGCCTAGGCGAGCTTGGCTCGCCTGCGGTTGCGCCTTGCGCCATGCGCCTTGGGACAACCATTATCTTGCCCCGGGGACATCCAATTCCCTTCTTGCGGGAATCCTCATACTGATCGGCGGCCTCATCGCCCTGGGGCACGGCGCCATCTACCTCTTCTTCGGCATAATGGCCTCGATGGGCGGGGTGCTGGGGATAATGAGGCGCAAGTGGGAGCTGGTCGTGGTCGGGGCGGTGTTCTCGATGCTTTCGGTGGGCACCCTCCTCCTCTCGTCCATACTGGGCCTGGTGGGACTGATACCGGCCGCCCTCTCCCGTGGCGATTTCGACCAGCGCCCGGGCGGCCCGGGCGGGAAGAAAGTATTTACGGTCCCTGCCGCATCAGCCCCGTCGGTCCCATGAAGTGCCCGAAGTGCGGGGAGGAGGTCATACTCGGCGCGGAGCGCTGCGGGGCCTGCGGCGCGCCGCTGGACCTCCTGGAGAAGGAGCCCGGGTCGCGGGGGCCGGCGGCCGACCCGGCCGTGTTCAGGCAGCCGGTCTTCGGCGCCCCGCCCGCCCGGGGGCCCGCCCGCGAGCCGGAGGTGCTCCCCTGGGGCGTCCACGAGGACGAGGCCCCCAAGACCCCGGTCTCGTTCGCCGGGGGCCTGCTCATCCTGTTGGGCGGGATACTGTCCATGGTGACCGGTTTCCTCGTCCTCAACGCCCCGGGCCGCGTCCCGGAGCTCTACGGCCTGGGGGCGTTCAGCCTCACCCCGCTTTGCGGCACGCTCATGCTCCTCTTCGGCCTGGGGGCGATGCTGGGCGGCATCCTGGGCGTCTTCCGCAAGCAGCGCACTATCGTGATGGCCTCGGCGGTGCTCAGCATCGTATCGGCGGGCTGGTCGTTCCTGTCGATGGTGCTGGGCTTCATCGGGCTTATTCTGGTTGCGATAAGCAAGGACGATTTCGACTGAGGGCTACTTGCCCTTCCCGGCCCAGGGATTGGACGGCAGCGTCGGGTCGACCTCATCGGCCGGCGGCTCGACGGGCCTTGCCGGCTCCTTCCCGGACGGCCTGGCCCCGACGGTGCCCCTGACGGGCGCTCCGGCGCCGGGCCGCCAGGGCTCCTCCGGGACGGGGGGCGCCCGGACGGGCGGCGTCTCGAGCGGGTTGATCTCGATGACCTTGGGGACATTGGCCGCCTCCAGGTCGATGACCGCGGTCTCCGGAGGGGCCGGGATGGCCCGCACGAGGCGAGGGGGGGGCGGAGGTATGGTGCGGACGACGCGGGGCGGCTGGCGGGAGGGAACGGGGTGCTGGGTGCCGGGCGCCGTCAGGGTCGCGATGGAGGGCGGGGCGCCCTCCGGAATGGCCTTCCCGGCCCCGGCCGCCGACGCGACGGTGGTCGGAGCGGCGACGGCCGGCGGGCCGAGGGCCAGCGCTGGGGCCCCGGGACCCCGGGGGTGGCGCGCCAGTGACCAGCGGGAGACCTCCCTTCGGCGCGGCCTGGACCTCGAGACCAGGAAGAGGGCGACGAGCAGTAGCACCAGTACTGCCCCGGCCAGGAGCGCGGGGTGGAGGGAGGCCGTGTTCACCGCGTCGGGCGGGCGGGGCCGCGGCGCGATCTCGGGGTCGGCCCGGACCGTCCTCTCCAGCCGGCCCGTGGCGCCGTCGTCGTCCGTGACCACGAGGGCCACGGTGCGGATTCCCGGCACGGGGAACTTCCGGGAAACCACGCTCCCGGAGGCGGAGAGGCCGTCGTCGAACTCCCAGCGGTAGGCGACGATGGAGCCGTCCGGGTCGCGGCTTTTCGAGGCGTCCAGGGTGAAGGTGCGGTTGCAGGTCACGTTGAGCGGCGCCGCGAAATCGGCGACGGGCAGCTGGTTGATGATGGTCACGGGCAGAACCTGCGTGGAGGAGGCGCCGTCGTCGTCGGTGACGCGCAGGGTCACGTTGAACGTCCCGGTGCGGGCGAAGGAGTGGGAGGCCATCCTGCCCGTGGCGCAGTGCCCGTCGCCGAAGAGCCAGGAGAAGCTTGATTCGCCCAGGCCGTCGTCGTGGTCGAAGCTCGCCGAGGCGTCGAAGCCCAGAAGCTTGCGCTTCCCGGCGGTGTCGTTCGTGGCGGTGAAGCGGGCGACGGGCGGAAGGTTCTCTATCCTGAGGGCGCGGGAGGCGGTGGCCCGGCGCAGGGTGCCGTTCTCGAAGTAGTCGATGGTGCAGTCCACGGTGTACTCGAGGTCGTCGGCGAAGCTGTGGTTCACCACCCGGCCGAAGCCGGCAAACCCGTCCCCGAAGAGCCAGGTGGTGTTCACCACGGCGCCGTCGGGGTCCAGGGCCGTCGAGATGAACGTGAAGGTCGTGAGTACGGTGCCGTTTGGGGGCGCCACGACGAAAGACGGCAGCGGCGTGCGGTTGAACACGGAGATGGAGGCGCTCAGGCTGGAGGAGGCGCCGTATGTGTCGGTGACGGTCAACGTGTACGGGAATGTCCCGGCACCGGGGAAGCTTCGGGCCACGACGGGGCCATGGAGGTCGGTGTCCGGGAAGCTCCAAAGGTAACGGTCGATGCCCTGCCAGTCGGTGGTGCCGGAGGCGTTGAAGGCGACCTCGTCCCCGACTAGGGCCGTGGCGGGGGCGTCGATGGAGGCCGACGGATAATCGTTTACAAGGACCCAACCGACTGCATCGTTGTTGTCCGGGTCGGGATCGGTTATCTCCCCGGCCGGAAGAAGGACCCTGGCAAGGCACGGCCACGGCACCGGCCGGGCCTCCGCGGACGAGTTCGCCGTGAACGGGAAGCTCGAGCCGGCCGGCAGGTCGATGGAGAGGTTGACAATGGGCGCGGCGGTCCCGCCCTCTTGCCAACGGAGCTCGATACGCGCGTTTTGCACGTCCAGCTCTCCCCGGTTGCCGACCGCGACCTTTATGTCGAACGTCTCGTTGGCGTTGGGCACCGGCGGGTCGAAGGACAGGCTCTCCACGAAGAGGTCGGTCGTGGTCAGCGGCCCGTAGACTATCCGGACCTCGCTGAGCACCGGGGAGGACCCGCCGGCGGAGCCGAAGAGGGCCCGGTACTGGATGAAGCGCGCCGCGGGGCTCGCGATGCCCGACCGGAACCGGCCGAGCGGAGCGGCCTGCGCCCAGGCGCTCCAGTTGACGGAGTCGGCGCTCGTGCGCGTCTCGAACGAGAGCGCGGCGCCGGAGGGGGTGTCCCACTGGGCGATGTGCTCGAGACCGCCGAAGCTTCCGACCGGCCCCAGGTCGACGGGCCTGGAGAGCAGCATGCCCGACGCCTTGCAGCCCGCCCTGCGGACGGTGATGTTGTCCAGCCACAGGGTGTAGTGCTTGAACGGGACCTCCAGCTGGTAGTTGTAGACTATGGGCTCGATGAACTGTATCGACGAGCGGTCCTTGCCGGAGATGTCCATGACGAAGTGGGTCCAGCCCTCCCCGGGGCCGCCGGTGTAGCGGGCGTACCGGTGGAGGCTGGACGACACCACCGGGCCGCTCTCGCCGCCCACGAGCATGTACAGGCTCCCGGGGGGAAGGTCCGAGGAGCGCACGTCCATCTCCAGAAGGTCGAAGCCGCTCCAGTCTGGCACCGAGATGCTGCTTGTGACCACCCGCCCGTTGCGCATGTGGGCGTATCCCCCGAGCTCCCCGGGGTCGTCGTCGCGCCAGAACTCGATTCTCAGGCTCCCGGTGCCCTCCGTCTTCATTGCGGTGTCGATTGCCACGCTGGAGAAGATGTGGGGCTGGTTGTTGGGGCGCCAGCCGCCCAGGGAATCGAGGCTGTCCACCATCAGGGGCAGGTAGGCCGGCTCGAGCGCCCAGGAGCCCTCCCAGGCCCGGTCCGGTCCAAGGTCGGTCGCCGCCGATATGTTGGAGGCGTCCAGGAAGCTGTCCGTCCAGGCGAGGTCCGGCGTCCGGCGGGCTATCTCTCCGGCGAGCCATTCCCGGACCTGGTAGATGGTGCTGTCCTCCACCGGCCGGTACCGGGCCCCGGCGAAGGCGCTGCCGACGGCGACGGATTCGGCCACGGCGCGGGCGGCCTCGTAGCCGTAGATGTCGCCGTACAGGTTCAGGAGCTCGAAGTCCTCGATGCCGTCGCGGGCCAGGAAGAGCCGGAGCGAGGGGCACACGTCGTCCACCAGCCCGACCTTGTTCCCCGGGTAGAAGAGGTAGCCGTCGCCGTCCTGGAGGGAGCCGTTCCACGGGTCGTTTCCGACGGTGTAGTAGTCCCAGTAGTTGGTGCCCCAATAGAGGACGCCCTCGACCCCCCGGGAGAAGGTGTCCCAGCAGAGCGCCCGGCCCTCCACGCCGTCGCTCGCTATTCCGGCGTCGACGTTGTACCACCAGACCGACTGGCCCTTGGCCTGCCGGCCGAGGGCATCGAGCTCGTGGTAGTAGCCGCCGGGCACCGCCCAGACATCGGTGCAGTTGAAAAGCTCCGGGACCGGCTGGACCGTGTTCACGAACCTGAGGTCGGGGGCGTTGGCCTTGACCAGCTCGTAGAACTGCCGGACGACGTGGTAGTCCGGGTGCTGCCAGTAGGAGGTGACGTCGTCGTTGAAGGCGATCGGCTCGTCGGTGACATAGACATAGGCCCTGTCGAGCCACCCCTTCTGCCGGTAGTGGTCGGCCACCAGCTTGATGTACTGGCCGATGTGATTGACATAGAGGTGGTTCATGTCGTAGGGGGGGGCGCCCCAGAAGTAGATGGAATCGGGGTGGCCGCTTGCGGAGTCCCGGTCGGCGCGCCGGGGGGAGTAGCCCGTGAGGGGGAAGCGGAAGCTCGTGAAGCCGAGCTCGTCGAGGCAGTACTCGAGCCACGGGTCCGTCCCGGAAAAATCGACCGAGACCACGCCGTTGCTGACGGTCATGTTGTAGCGCCCCACCTGGCCCAGGGCGATGTTGCCCGGGGAGATGCGGAACTTCCGGTACTGGTCGTGGACGTTCTTCATGAGCAGCTGGTGCTCGGATGACCAGGGCGTGTAATTGTAGAAGGCGGCCCAGGACGAGGCGGAGTCGTCGAACCAGGTCTGGAGGGTGTTGCGCTCCGGGAGGGCGATGTCCCAGACGGTGAGCTCGACGGGCCAGGTGCTTCCTGACATGGAGAAGTTGGCGTGATAGGTGCCGGGCGGGGTTGCCTCCGGGACGAATATGTCGACGAGGAAGACATTGTTGGCCGCGTTGGAGAACTCGAGCGGCTGGCCGGGGGAGATGGGGACGAGCGGGTCCGGCCATTCGGTCTGCACCGCCGAAGGATAACAGACCTTGTAGAACTCGAAGCGGCTTTCGGGGATGCCGCCCGATTCGCCGGTGAAGGCGGAGAGCGAGAGGTTGCCGGCATGGTCGGACGAGGTCCATTCTACGGCCTGGAAGGCCTCGTGCTCC
>Ga0194126_10010889_pt1 | contig 11838 bp, 10 predicted proteins | sample TA2KigC150mmetaG_FD_148641 | JGI IMG/M metagenome (GOLD analysis project Ga0194126, IMG submission 148641) | Freshwater microbial communities from Lake Tanganyika, Tanzania - TA2015035 Kigoma Deep Cast 150m | ecosystem: Environmental > Aquatic > Freshwater > Lake | place: Tanzania: Lake...
GACGGCCATGCGGCATCGACGCTCCATCTTCTCGCCCGGCAGGTGGGTGAACAGGCACTGTGCGCCTTCGCGCACCAGGCTTTGCGCGATGTACCAGGCGTACGAGTGGTCGTTGGCGATGCCGGTGACGAGGCCGCGCTTGCCCTGCATGAATCCCATCGGGATGGCTCCTTGGCTAGGGGTGAAGCGCACGCGGAGGGATTCGAACCCCCAACCCTCGGTTCCGAAGACCGATGCTCTATCCGTTGAGCTACGCGTGCGGGAGGACGGGGATGGTAGCGCAACCTCCTGCCATACACTTCCGGCGTGTCCACGCCACTGGGCGATCCCAACCTCGACCGCCCGCGATCGATCCTGCTCGTGGATGACGAGCCGCTCAATCGCGACATGCTCAGCCGCAGGCTCGGCAAGGCCGGTTACGAGGTGGCGACCGCGAGCGACGGCGCCGATGCGATTGCCCAGATCCAGTCCCAGCGTCCCGACCTGGTGCTGCTCGACCTCCTCATGCCCGGCATGTCGGGCCTGGATGTGCTGCGCGAGATCCGTCGCACCGTCGATCCCACGGAACTGCCCATCGTGGTCGCCACAGCGCTGCATGAGACGAGTTTCCTGGTCGAGGCGATGGAGGCCGGTGCAAACGACTTCGTCGCCAAGCCGCTTGATTTCCCTGTCGTGCTCGCGCGGGTCGAATCGCAGCTTCGCGCCAAGGGGATCGCCGATCGCAACCGCACGCTGGCTTCGCGGCTCGAGGTCGCGCGCACGCGGCTCGAAGTCGCCAATCGCGAGCTCGCGCAGATGTTCGGTGATCTCGAGCGCGAGGCCGACATGGACCGCCGCTCGCGCGACACGGCACGCCAGCGGCTCCACAGCATGGCGGTACTTGGCGACCGCGCGTCCAAGGGCATCGACCAGGATGTGGTGATGCACGACCTCCTGCTCGGTGGCATGGTCGCCCTGCAGGCGACCAGCGCTGCGCTCTACCGCGTCGATGGCGCGGTGCTGCGCCGTCAGTACGCGGTGCCCGATGCCGCGCAGATGCCCGAGGAACTTCCCGTCGACGGTCCGACGATCCTCGCGCGCATCGCGCATGGTCATTCCGTCCTCACGGAAACGTGCAAACCCTTCGGCACTGGCACGGCGGTTCCCGCACTGGGCGCCCCAATGGTCGATTCCGACGGCGAGGTGCAGGCGGTCATCCTCCTCATGCGTGGCCGCGCGAGCCCCTTCGCCCGCGAGGACGAGAACGCCGTGGCGAGCCTTGCCGCGATCCTGGAGGGCGCCCTGCAGCGCACCGTGCTCACGCGAACCAACATCGAGCGAATGATCCGCATGGCGAGCATGCGCGACCCCAGCGAGACCTTCTCGCACACCAACCGGGTTGCTGGCATGTCACTTGTCCTCTTCAACGCTTGGTGCGACCGGCACGCGGTCGCGGCAGAGCGCCGCCAGCGGGAAGGCGACCTGCTGCGTACTGGAGCCATGCTCCACGATGTCGGCAAGGTCGCCATCCCCGATGGCATCCTGAAGAAGCCGGCTGCGCTGACGCCGGATGAATACGCGACGATGATGGGGCACACCATCGAGGGAGCCGCACTCTTCAGCGGGCACCGAACGCCGTTCGATCGCATCGCACATGACATCGCGCTGCACCATCACCAGCGCTGGAACGGGCGCGGCTACCCGCAGGTCGCTCAGCCCGACGGCACGCTCGCACCGCTTCGTGGCGAGCAGATTCCGCTCACGGCCCGCATCGTGGCCATTGCCGATGTGTACGACGCCCTGCTGAGCACGCGTCGCTACAAGCGCGCGTGGAGCCGCGATGAGGTGGCCGACTACCTCCGACAGCAGGCGGGCGAGCATTTCGATCCGGAACTCATCGAACTCGCCACCGGGCTGCTCGATGAACTCGATGCCGCGCGGGCGGAGTTCCCCGAGACCATCACCGCAGGCGCGCACGCATGATCGGTCGCCTCGCAATCGCTGCCCTGCTGGTGATCCTCGGTGCCACCGGCTGCGGTCCACCAGCGCATGTCCTCGACCGCGTGCCGGCACCCGTGCGCCCGGCATGGATCGCTGCGCAGCCTGAGTCCGCGGGGCTCACGCCCAAGGCGCTCACCACGCTCGATCTCGACCACGACCGCTACGGCCAGGCCGTGCTCGCCGCGCGCACACAGCGGCTCGCCGCCCTGGCCATCGCCGTCCAGGACATTGATGCCCGCTCGGTCGATCCCGAAGCGCTGCGCCGCTGGATCGCCGAGGCTCGCGCCACCCGAGTCGCGCTCGATGCTGCTGACGCCTCGCTCTTCGGTGACCTCGCTGCCGCCGGCGTCATCGGTGCGGACCTTGCCGAACGCTGGAGCCTCCGACGCCGCGTCGATCGTGAGTTCGACCTCCTCGGTCAGGCCGGATTCGGCTCGCTGCCGGATGCCATCGCCTCGATGACCGCGCTGCCGCCGCCGGGCTGGGAGGCCGCCCGCATCGGTGCGTGGGCCGATGAGCACCGTGCCTGGCTCGTACCCAGGCTCGCCTCGCTCAACGATGCCCTGCTCGTGCGACCACTCGACCGCCGGCTGGCGCCTGCACCTGCTCCCAATCCTGATGGCTCGCCGGGCAAGGACCCGATCGACGAGTCCATCAAGGAGCGCCTGCGCACGCTTGGCACCGAGTGCACCGCACGCGCGCTCGAAGCATCGGTGGATGCAGCATGGCGCGAGTCGATGACGCAGCGCCTCAAGGGCGTTGTCACGCCGCCCCCTCCCGAGCCGCCGGGCGGTGCCCGCTATCCCGATGATGCCGGTGCCGTGGCGATGTTCCTCCCGCCTCCGCCGACCGATGCGGAGTGGACTGCGCTCGCCAATGCTGCGTCGATCGAGCACGGTGCGATCTCGCCGATGCGCACGGCGTGGGAATCATCATGGACCGCGGCGGTCCAGCCCATCGCCGAACTTGCCAAGTTCGAGATCGACCGGGCGCAGGCTTCCGCGGAGGATCCTGCGGGCGGTTCGCCGCGCGAGCTTGCGCAACGCATCCACGGTGCACTCGAGTCAGCGATCCGCAATGTGCAACACGCCGAGTCCACCGCCGACGACCAACTGTTCGCCGCGCTCGGCGACGGCGGTTCGCCCGAGGTCCTCGCCTGGTGGCGCGCCATGCGTGCCGCACCGCCCCGACCGAGCGATGCGCCGGGAACCAGTCTGGCCCGTGCCTTCGGCATGGGCGCCTGCAGGCGCGACCGTGCGCTCGTCGAGCTCGCTGCGCTCACCGTGGCCACGGCACCGCAGCGTGACGCCGTCCTGCGCACCATGGCCGAGTCGGCAGCGGACAGGATCGCCATCGCGCGCGAACTCGACCGGTCGCGGCTTGCCGCGTGGAAGTCGGTCTTCGAAGCCCTCGTCATCGTGCAGCGCGATCCGCTCGCACTCAACCCCACGCAGCCGCGTGCAGCCCTCGCATCGAGCGCCGACATGTCCAACCGTGTCGTGGCTGCGCAGGTGGAGCTCGCCCGTACTTGCGCAAACGCGGCACCCGGCCTCGAAATGCCCATGCGCGATGCACTCCGTGCATTGGCATGGCCCGAGTTCTTCGCCGCACGCGGCAGCGATCCAGCGGATCAACACGCGATCATGAGCGTACGCGCCATGCTGCCGGCGACCTTCGATGCCGAGCGGCTCGACGCTGCCGTCGAGCGCGAACTCCAGCGCGTCGATGCCCAGTCGGGTCGTACACCCTGGCTTCCGGGCATGCCGCTGGCCGACCCCGAGGGCGACTGGCCTGCGATCCTTCGGCGCGATCCCGAGCTCTTCGGCGCCGTGTGGGCGCGCACCGTCACGACCGACCGCGCGGTGCGCGATGCGGCGCTCGATCCTTCCCGGCCTGATCGCGCTGCGCTGCTGGAGTGGCTGCAGCGCGCGGCTCACCCGGGCGGTCGGTGACCTTCTTCATGATGAAGAGGTAGTTGAAGCCTCGCAGGAAGAAGTTCTCTTCCTCCGCGACCTTGTGCCAGTTGCCCTTGCCGAGCTTGGCGTTCTGCCGGACCACGGTCACGATGTCGACCGCCTCGAGCTGGCGCCGCATGATCGAGAAGAGCTCGAAGCCGATGGGCATGAAGGTCCCCGCGCCGCTGCCCTTGGGCCCGCCCTTGCGCTTCTTCCATGAGTCGCTGACATAGAGCGCCAGGTATCGACGGTTGCGCAGCACCCGGCAGCACTCGCCGAGTACGCGCTCCATCGCGCTGTAGTACGCCCGCCCACCGTCATCGCCGGCAGCACCGAGCTTGCCGATGCAGCGCGGGTCATCGCTGTAGTCCACATGCGTGGAGTACGGCGGATCGATGAAGATGAAGTCGACGCTCGCATCAGGCAGGCCGATCGTGCGCGCATCGCCTTGGCGGATGTCGGGCCGCGATGGCGCCAGGTCGAACCCGATCCCCTGCCGGCCAAGGTCGCGGCAGACATCGAGCGTGGTCCCCGAACCGCACATGGGATCAAGCACCGAGTCGCCCGCGCGCGTGTAGCGCGTCAGGACCTGCCAGATCACCCACGAGGGCGTAGCGCCCAAATAATCCTTATCGCCCTGCATCCGCGAGCCGTCGCGGGCGTCGTAGTGCTGGCTGGGATACTCCCAGAGCGTGGTCGTCATGACCCGAAGCGGAGGACGGCGCATGGTTGCAGGCTAGCCGGAAGGCCAATCTCGGCTTTGACTTGCCGCGTCTGCGTCCTAGACTGAAGGTCCGTGAGGCGCCTTCGCCCCATCCTCGCTCTCTGCACTGCAGTCCTGCTGGCCACCCTCCAGCCGGCGCACTGGGCAGCCCACGCATGGGGCTTGCATGACGGCTGTGCGCAAACACAGGTCGCGAACGCTTGCTGCGAGCATGACCACGGAGATGATGCAGCCACACCATCAGGCACGGATCAGCATGACTACGACAGCGGCTCTGAGTGCGAACTCTGCGCTGCCTTGGCACTGCTGCATGCCGACTTGCCCGGCCTCTCGATCATCGCGGTGATCGATCTGACCTCTGACCGGGATGCGCCGTCGCCCGCGCAAGAGCCGACGCTCGCCCCGGCCCACGCTGCACTTGGGGCCCGCCCGCCCCCGCACCACGCCGCCTGAACCCGCGTGGTGCCCGGTCCGTGCAGGACCCCGGCGCCGTCTTTTCTCAGTCAGCACGGTTCATTCCATGCAACGACCCCGTGTCGGCCCCCGAGCCTTCACGCTGGTCGAGGTGCTCGTCGTCATCGGCGTCATCGTGATCCTGCTCGGCATCCTCCTGCCGGGACTCGCCTCGGTCCGCCGTGAGTCGCTCGCCTCGTCCTGCCTGTCCAACCTCCGCCAGATCTCCATCGCGCACCTGTCCTACATGGCAGTGCACAAGGAGCACTTTGCGGATGTCGGGCTGCCGCATGGCTCGCTCGGTGCCCCCGCGCGTTCATTCGTGAACACGCTCAAGCCATACAGCGACGAACCGCTGATGTTCAGGAGCCCGCTCGACACGAGCCCGCACTGGCCGGCGGAGCTCGGAGGCGAAGGCGAACCCATCAACACCGGACCGACGCCGCTGTACCGGCTGACGAGCTACGGCATGAACAACTACCTCTCGCGCACCTTCTCGCCGCTGGCCGCGCTTGAGGGAGCGGGCGCGGGAGCCGATGCACTGAGCCGCGTGCGCAGCCCGGACTCGACCGTGTGCTTCCTTCGCATGGTCGATCGAGGGATCTATGCGAGCAGTGACCACCCCCATGTCGAGGAGTGGGATCCCGACACCTCCTCGAGTGCCGACAGCCCATCGGTCGCCTCATCCCAGGTGCAGGTGAACTCGATCGACCGAGGCAAGCCGAGCGAATCAAGCCGCAGCACCTGGTCGTTTGTCGATGGCCGGGTGCAATCCCTCGAATTCGGGCGCCTCTTCGAGACATCCACATCCAACAGATTCGATCCCGCCATCTCGTCGGCGATGCAGTCGGGCCTCCAGTGACCCAGACCATGACCATTCGCGCAACCATTCAATCCTCCACCACCATCTCGGCCGTCCGCATGCGGCTCCCCGCAGCGCTGTTGGTCGGCGTCAGCACCGGATCCGCCGCAGCGCAGCATGTCGGCGATGTCGGTTTGACCATCGATGCAGGTCGCATCACGACCCGGGCCATCACCACCTCAGGGCTCGGGGACCAAGTGAGAGTCTTCCCCGGTGCCTTCGCGGACACTGGCGTGCCATGGTTCACCGCCAATCCAGGCTACGACGCGCCTTCGGGTGAGTTTCCCCTCAACACTCGGCTCGGCGTCCGCTTCATGGGTCCGATCCGAGTCTGGGACGGGGACTCCTTCGAGCTCACCTCGCCCTCAGGCGCGTTGGCAGGCGAGCGACTCCGGCTCTCGTTCCTGACGGCGAACGCCACCAGCGGCGCGGGTCCCTCCCCTGGCTTCGACCTGGCTGTGCAGTCCGACGGTGGCTGGCACCGACACCTCAACATGACGCTCCTTGCCGCACCGGGGTCGGCGACTCCGGAAGCAGGAACCTACGTGGTGCCACTTCAGCTCTATTCAACATCTCTACTCATTGAGGCCTCGGAGGAATTCTGGCTCGTCCTGAACGGCGGCAGCGATGCGGCCTCGTTCGCTGCAGCGCTCAGCGCGGCCATGGATGCCATGGATCCGCCGTGCATCGGCGACATCGATGCGAGTGGCGCCGTCGATGGCGCCGATCTCGGAGCTCTTCTCAGCAGTTGGGGTTCGAGCGGGCCCGCCGATCTCGACCTCAGTGGCATCGTCGACGGCGCTGACCTCGGCACGCTGCTCAGCGCGTGGGGGGTCTGTCCGTGAGCCGCTCACCCTGCACCAACGATCATTGGCATCTCCAGTGCCATCCCGTCCCCTCTAGGGGTCTTCCCTTTCTCCCCAATTCTTTTCAAGGAGTCATCATGTTTCGTTCACTGTTGATCACCACCGTCGCTTCGGCGACATTTGCCATGCCCGTGCTGGCCGAAGAAGAGCACGAGGACATCTGGGTCAGTTCATCCAACGGCATGCTCTACACCGGCGGATGGGACCATGACACTGGCGAGATCACCTCGCCGTTCCTGCGCGTCTTCAAGGCAGATATGGGCGAAGACCCCGACTTCCCCTTCAGCATCGACGAGCCGGGCATCGGGTCAGATCTCATCGGGTCCACCATCAGCTTCCGCATGCTCTCGGGACTTGGCGCATGGAATGGAAACGGCTTCAGCACCTCAAGCCAGGGCTTGACCGTCGAGTACGGCGGCACCAGCTTTAACTCGCTCCTCGGTGGGGCCTTCGACTTCTCGGTGACGCAGGGACTCGACCTGCATGCCGGCTTCACGCTCTTTGGCTCAGGTGGCGCCGATCCGGCCAACGGCATCTACCTCTCGTCGTTCGTCTTCGATTCTGCCGGGCTGCAGTCGAGCGAGGTCTTCTACATCGTCTGGAACCTCGGCATGTCCGAGGAGGATCACGACGCCGCAATCGAGTGGGTCAGCAATTCCATCCCTGCACCCGGTGCGGTGGCGCTGACTGGGCTGCTCGGCCTGGGCGGCCGGCGCTCGCGACGGCGGGACGCCTGAGGCCCACGCCCGGGCCCAGAGCCGCGAGGGGCTGACCATGAACCACGGCGCTCGGCACAGGCCGGGTGCCTTGGTTCAGGTCAGGCTCCTGCCTCCGTTCCCAGATCGCTGCAAGCAGATCGACGAATCCCAAGGCATGCGGTCGACGAAACTCCCGCGGGAGTACCGTGCCACCATGATGCCCCGTTTGCTCGCCGTCATCACTCTCCTGCTGTGCACTGCCTGCGGCGATGCTCCCCAAGGCACACCGGGCTCCAAGCTGCTGCGAGTCCAGCTTGACTGGGTCCCCGAACCTGAGTTCGGTGGCCTCTACGCGGCGCAGCAGGATGGCCTCTTCGCCGCCGCGGGGCTCTCGGTCGAGATCATCAAGGGCGGCGCGGGCACACCCACGCCGCAGCTCACCGCGGATGGCGTCTGCGACATCGGCCTGATGAGTGCCGACCAGCTGCTGCAGCTGCGCGCACGCGATGGTGCGCTCGTGGGCTTCTACGCCACCTTCATCGACACGCCCTACGCGTTGATGGCGCACGACGCCAACCCAGCGCAAAGCCTGGAGCAGCTCTGGACCGGCGGCGGCACGATCGCCGTCGAGCCGGGGCTTCCCTATGTGCGGCTCCTGCAGGCGAAGTACGGCCAGGACAAGGCCAAGTTCGTCACCTACAACGGGTCGCTCTCGCTCTTCGAGTCCGATCCGATGGCGGCCACGCAGTGCTTCGCGACCGCCGAGCCGGTCACGATGAAGCTCAAGGGCGTCGCCTGCAAGAGCTTCAGCCTTCGCGAGATCTACAACCCGTATGTCGCGGTCTACGCCACGACGGAATCGACGCTCGCCTCGCGCGAGGCCGACCTGCGCGCCTTCGTCGGTGCGCTCAAGGAAGGCTGGTCCCGCTATCTGGCCGAGCCAGCCAAGTACAACCCAGCCATCGCCGCCCTGAACCCAAGCATGAGCCTCGAGGCGATGAACACCGCCGCCGAGCTCGAGCGCCCGCTCATCGCGCCCGGCGGCAACGCTTCGCTCGGCCGCATGGACGCCACCCGCTGGCAAGCCGTGCTCGACGCCCTGATCGAGACGAAGCAGCTGTCGGAGCCGCAGGACATCCATGCCACATTCCGCAACCTCGAGCCAGCGGCACCTGCCGCGTCGATGCCAGCGCCATGATCGCGCGGCAGTGCTGATCGCCCCAATCTTGCTCGAGGGATCGCCCGTCGGCGTCAGTCGACGCATCCTTCGACCCGTGATCGATCCGGAGCGCCTGCCCGCGCCCAAGCGCCGTTCAGCCCCCGCTCACTGTCGCACCTTCGGCATCCGCGGGGGTACCTGCGAAACGATCCAGCAGCGGTGGCTCCACTTATCCTTGAAGTCTTCGCTCGTCGTGCGCGCGGTCACCTCGAGCACCTGAAGCCCGGCGGGGACCTGCGCAGGGTCAAGCTCGAAGCGCTTGGAATTCGTGCTGAACCAGAGTTCGCCCTCGGGTGCAAGCCACGGCTCGATCAGCCGGAAGAGCTCGGGCCAGTCGCGGTCGATGCTGAAGGAATCCACCTGCATGCGCTTGCTGTTGCTGAAGGTCGGCGGATCGCACACCACCAGGTCGAATCGCTCGCCGGTGGGCCGGGCCAGGAACTGCAGGCAATCTTCGTGCGCCAGGCCGTGCGCCGCGCCCACTTCAAACCCGTTCAGCCGAAGGTTGCGGGCCGTCCACTCTTGGTAGGTGCGGCTCATGTCGACCGTGAGCGTTCGTCGCGCACCGCCGGAAGCCGCGTAGCAGCTGAACGACCCCGTGTAGGCAAATAGGTTCAGCAGAGACTTTCCCTGCGATCGCTCGCGGATGTACTGGCGCGTCTGCCGGTGGTCCAGGAACAGCCCGACATCGAGGTAGTCGCTCAGGTTCACCTCGAACTGCAGCCCCTGCTCGCGCACCGTGCGTACCGTGGCTGCCTCATCGAAGCGCTCGTACTGGTCGAGCCCCTTCTGCCGCCGCCTGAACTTGCTGTGCAACCGCTCGGGCGTGATCGCCAGACCCTGAAGGATCTCCTGCGTGGCAAGCGCCTCGAACGCACCGCGCTTCTCATGCGTGTCGTCCTTGGTGCGATCGTAGAACCACGCGACCACATCGCCGTCGTACCAGTCCACGATCAGCGGAAACTCCGGGATGTCGCGCTCGTAGATCCTGAAGCATTCCACGTCGAAACGCCGCGCCCATTTGCGCAGGTGACGGAAGCGCTTCTCGAGCCGATTCGCAAGCATGGCGTTGGATCAACGGTATAGGATCACGCGCATGGCCGACACCGGGCGCCTTCCTGCCGCTGGCATCTCCTTCGATGCAGTCAGCATGACCTTTGCAGGGGTCCGCGCGTTCGAACCGGTCTCGATCGATGTCAAGGCCGGCTCGTTCGTGAGCATTGTCGGCACCTCTGGCTGCGGCAAGACCACGCTGCTGCGCATCGCTGCCGGGCTGGTGGTGCCGAGCGAGGGCTCCATCGACCTCGGCGGCGCGCGCCCGGGCATGGGCAAGACCACGCTGCTGCGCATCGCTGCCGGGCTGGTGGTGCCGAGCGAGGGCTCCATCGACCTCGGCGGCGCGCGCCCGGGCATGTGCTTCCAGGATCCTCGGCTCCTGCCATGGCGCAATGCCATGGACAACGTCACGCTGCCGCTCGAGCTCGCAGGCGTCAGCCCGGATGAATGCCAGGACCGAGGCATCGAGATGCTCCGCATGGTGGGCATGGGCGATGCCTGGAACCGCATGCCATCGCAGCTCTCGGGGGGCATGCGCATGCGCCTTGGCCTCGCGCGCGCGCTGGTCGAGCGTCCGCCCGCCCTGCTCCTGGATGAACCCTGCAGCGCGCTCGACGAGATCACCCGCGAGACGATCAACGAACTGCTTGCCGACCTCTGGAAGGAGCTCGGCATGACCGTGTTGCTCGTCACGCACTCGCTCGCCGAGGCCGTCTACCTCGGTCGGCAGGTCGTGGTCATGACGGGTCGCCCCGGGCGCGTGGTCAGCGTGCACGGCATCCACCTGCCCAGCCGCAACCCCGAGGTACGCACCACCGTCGAGTTCGCCCAGGCACTGCAGTCGATCTACCACGACATGACGCTGCCTCGGCCGCCTGGCGGCATCGCACCGGGCAGCCTCGCCAAGCACGCCGGGGGCGAGCCATGAAGCGACTGGTCCATTCGATCTGGCCGCCGCTGGCCATGGTGGCAGCACTGCTGCTCGTCTGGGAACTCCTGGTCCTCGTCCTGCAGGTCCGTTCGTTCCTCCTGCCCGCACCCTCGGCCGTGCTGCGCGCGCTCATCGAGAACGCGGACTCGCTCTCGCGCTCCCTGGGCCTCACCGCGCTGGCGGCGGTGGGTGGGCTGGCGGTTGCCGCGATCGTCGGCACGGTCGTCGGCAGCATCGTGGCCAGCAGCCGCCTGCTCTACCGCGGCGCGTACCCAATCGCCACGCTGCTGCAGATGGTGCCGCTGGTCGCCATCGCACCGCTGCTCGTGATCTGGTTCGGCTACGGCGTCAGGAGTGCCTTGGCCAGTGCCGCCATCGTCAGCGTCTTCCCAGTCATCGCCAACACGGTCGATGGACTCCGTTCCACCGACCCCAACCTGCGCGAACTCTTCAGGCTCTACGGCGCCAGCCGCTCCATCACTTGGTGGAAGCTCGCACTCCCGTGGGCCGTCCCGAACATCGTGACCGGCCTGCGCATCGCCAGCGGCCTGGCCGTCATCGGTGCGATCGTGGGCGAGTTCGTCAGCGGCTACGCAGGTGCCGATGCGCCGCTGGGCGTCGTGGTCCTCTCGTCGCTTCGCGAAGCGCGGACCGACCTCGTCTTTGCAGCCGTGGCGCTGGGAGCGCTTGTGGGATTCGTGCTCTTTGGCGCCGTGAGCACACTCGGCTGGCTGCTGATGCGTGGACGTGCCTGAAGGTGAGCGCCGGCGGCTCATGCTGCTCGGAGAGTCGTCGCTGCCCAGTCAGCCCGCGGCAGATCGGTCCGATCAGGGCGGTGCATCCATCTCGAAGACGCACTCCATGACTGACCACCACTCCCCGCCGCGTGCCGCCGGTGCGCGGCGCTGGAAGGTGCGCATCAGTGACTCCCACTCCTTCACACGGGGCTCCTCTGCGTACCTCTGGTAGTCGCGAGCCGGGTCGAATCCGTCAGCCGCGTCGTAGGTCATGAAGAGTCTCGTGCCGCTGATCCAGATGCGCATGTTGGACAGTCCGAGTCCGCGCAACCCCGAGGCCACCTCGGGCCAGATGCG
>Ga0194126_10010891_pt1 | contig 11837 bp, 13 predicted proteins | sample TA2KigC150mmetaG_FD_148641 | JGI IMG/M metagenome (GOLD analysis project Ga0194126, IMG submission 148641) | Freshwater microbial communities from Lake Tanganyika, Tanzania - TA2015035 Kigoma Deep Cast 150m | ecosystem: Environmental > Aquatic > Freshwater > Lake | place: Tanzania: Lake...
CGCCGTAGACCGTGCAGGAGCTGCTGAACACGATCGACCGCACGCCGCAGTCGTTCATCGCTTCAAGTAGGCGCAGCGTGCCGACGACATTGTTGTCGTAGTAGGTCAGCGGCATGCTCACCGACTCGCCCACCGCCTTCAGTCCAGCCAGATGGATCACGCGGCTGATGCCAAAGTCGCGAATCACCTTGCGGACGACTGCGCCATCGCGGATGTCGCCATGCACGAAATCGATCGGGCGGCCGATGATCCGCGCGAGCCGCTCGATCACGCCGGCCTTGCTGTTGCAGAGGTTGTCGAGCAAAACGGGTCGGTGCCCTGCGCGGGCCACCTCGACCGCAATGTGGCTGCCGATGAAGCCGGTGCCGCCGGTGAGCAGGATGGAGTCAGGCATGAACGGCGAGAGTATCGCCGTGGAGGCGATAGACCGCACCCGTGTGCGGACAGCGGTGCTCGCCCGTGCCCGTGAGCGGCAGCGGATGCGCGGTGTCCACCGAGCAGGACGGCAAGCTGAGCCTCGCGGCGCAGCATGAGCCGCACGAGAAACCCTGGGACAACGCCGTGATTGAGAGCGTCTTCAGCACGCTCACCCATGAACTCCTCGACCGCAAGCGCTACGGCGACCCCGACCGTGCGCAGCGGTCGATCACGGAGTGCATCGACGACTTCTACAACGCGCAGCGGAGGCATACGGCCCTCGGAAACATGAGCCCGATCAAGTACGAACTAGCTTGCCAGATGCGCAAGAGAAGGACATAATCAACCTGTCCACGAAAGTCGTGCAAGCCCTTGCTGCAGGGCGCCGAGAACGCGCTCGCCGACTTCCACCGCTTCAACCGCCCCATCGCCACCCCCGACCTGCGCGTGGGGGAGGAGCGTCTCACGCGCGCCTTGGCCGTGCAGGAGGAGGTCTTCGTCACGCTCACCAAGCAGCTCGAGCTCGCCCGCATCCAGGAGCAGGAAGATCAGGTCTCGGTGCAGGTGATCGAGCCCGCGGTGGCGCCGCTGTAGCGGTCGGCGCCGCAGCGAACGCAGAATGTGCTGACAGCGACACTCACAGCGATCTTCGTGTCCTGCGGCATGGTGCTGGTGCTGCACACGCTGCGCCGCAGCACAGACGATGACCCGGACATGCGTGACTTCCATTCCCACCTGCGCTCCCTGGCCCGCGAGCGCACCTTCGGCGTGGCGGGCAGGTAGCCCAGTCAGGCAAGCGCGGGCGCCCCCGCCTCTAACCCCATCACATGCCGCGCCCACTGTCGGTAGGGGTTGCACCGACCGGCGCGGTCAAGCAGTTCCTTGGGCATCCACTGCGTCACCGGAATCGAGAACCCGGTCTTTGGCCGGTTGCGCAGAATCTCATGCACCTTCGGGTTCACCGCTTGGCAGAAGTCCGCCTTGGTGGCACGCAGCCCAGCCGCCCGCAACCGCATGATGTCCCTCAGCAGCCACGCATCCACGAGCGGAGTGCGCAGCTCCACCGAGTGCGCCATGCTTGGCCAGTCGGAGTCGCGCAGCAGCTGGTTGCGGAGGTAGAAGGTGAAGTCCAGCGCGCAGAGCTGCAGCGACATGTCGCTGATGCCGTGGATGGCCTTCCGAAGCGAACCAAGCACATCCAGCTCGGCGAGCCCCTCACGCGCCTCATCGGGATCCATGACGCTCGGAAGCTCCCACGGAAGCATCAGCCCACGGAACAGCAGGTAGTTGCTGGCCACATCGCGCGAGAGTTCCACCACCGATGCGCCCTTGGGCTTGCCCAGCGCCTCCGCGAGCGGCGCGCCGAGCACACGCAGCGCAGCACCCAGCCCGGGAACAGCGGACGGGATCCTAAACCACCGCCGCAGCGAGCGGATCCGCGTGCAGTAGCCATACCCGCCGAACAGCTCATCGCCGCCAACGCCCGAGAGCACCACCTTCAACCCCGCCTCACGCGCAGCCTTCACCACGAAGTAGGTGTTCACGCCATCGATCGTGGGCTGGTCCATCGATGTGAGCACATGGCCGATGTGCGCCTCGAAGTCGGCCAATGTCATGCGCACGGTGGAGTGGCTCGTGCCGATGACTCCGGCAAGCCGGCTCGCCAGCTCGGACTCGTCATGCTTGCTTCCGCAGTACTCGTCGAAGGCAACCGTGAGCGTCCGCACCGCATCGGTGGGCTTGCAGTCGCGAACGAGCGAGGCGATGGCGGTGGAATCCACGCCCGCAGAGAGGAACACCCCTACCGGCACATCCGAGATCAGGTGGCACGCCACCGACCGAGACAGTGCATCGCGAAGATCACGGTGCGCGCTGCCCGAGGGGCTGGAAGACTCCGCAACTGCCTCCCCTTGCGCGATAGTCGCCGTCAGGTCGAAGTACTGCCTCGGCGTGCCTAGCCGTCCGCCATGCACCCACGCGCACGTGCCCGCCGGAAGCATCCTGATGCCGCGGTAGAGCGTGTGCGGTTCCGGCACGTGGCCCCACAGGTAGAAGCCTGCACGTCCTGCCGCGTTCGGCCGCACATCCGACACGCCACCCCCGGCCAGAAGCGCCTTCACCTGCGATGCCACTCGCACCGCGCGCTCATCCGCTGCGTAGTACAGAGGCTTGATCCCAAGCGGATCGCGCGCGAGCAGCACGCCGCGCGAGCGGGGATCCCAGATGCAGAAGGCGAACATCCCGCGCAGCATCGGCAGCATCGCCTCACCGTGCTCCACGTAGGCGCGCAGAAGCACCTCGGTATCGCTCGTGGATCGGAAGCGATGCCCGCGCGATTCAAGGTCGCGCCGAAGCTCAGCGCCGTTGTAGATCTCACCGTTGTAGGAGATTCGGCAGCCGGTTGCCTCATCGGCCATCGGCTGTGCCCCAGCATCCGAGAGATCTTGGATTGCCAGCCGCCGGTGGGCAAGACCAACAAGACCGTCGTCGGAGATCCAGATGCCGCAGCCGTCAGGACCACGCGGCGCCATGGCGTCGCGCGTCCGCGCCAGCTCATCGCGCAATGCGACCGCGCCCGTCGGTTGCCGCCTGAAGATCCCCACGATGCCGCACACTTGTCGATTGTCCTTGGTGAAGTTCAGCGGGGCCGACTAGCGTTCACTGACCGTTATGCCTGCGACAGGCGGAAGAGTACCCAAGCCTGAAGCGCCGGTGATCACCTAGATCTCCACGCCATAGACCTTGCGCCGTGCGGCGGACTCCACTCGGCGGCGAACCTCCGCACGATCGCGCACAAACAGCGCATTGTGCCCCATCAGTTCGGGCGTAGGAGCCACGACCTTCCGTGTGAAGGGGTCGTAAGCCACCCGCTCGAACCCGGCGTCGCGCAACATCCCCTCAATTGTACCCGTGACGGTCTCCAACTCAACCGCGAGCAACGATGGCTGTTCCAGAGTCTTGCGCGCGCCCCGAACCACCTCTTCCTCAAAGCCCTCCACATCGATCTTGATGAGCACCGGCCGCTTCGACGCCACAATCGAGTCCAGGCACCGCATCGGCACGACGACGGAGGATTCATCTGCCGCAGTTGCGACCCGGTTCACCGTATCTAGGCCGTCCGCAAAGGCGATCTCGCCATCCGATGAACCAACCGCGGATGCGACGATCTCAACCAGGCCCTCGATGCCGTTCTACCTGAGGTTGCGTGACAGGGCCTGTCGCGCCTCATTCCCGGGCTCGATGGAGACACTGGACGCGCCGCACACCCGCGATGCAAGCACGGTGTAAGAGCCGACATTTGCGCCCACGTCAACGAACAGGTCGCCCGGCCGCAGCAGGTGAAGAACGAAGGCCATATCCGGACACTCGTGCAGCCCGCAGTAGATGTTGCCAGTGGCACCAGACATGCCTCGCGAAACCACTAGTTGCGCTCCGCCGATCCAGGGCCACACTACGAGGGGTTGCACGCGGCTACGTAACTGCCATCCTATGATCCGCCATAGTGTCCGCACAGGATGACGCCCGGAGATCGGATGCTGCACCGAAAAAACCACGATTGCGCCAATCAGCGACAATTTCCATCGAAATGTGGCAGGCCAAGGCGTCATATAAATCGCAATACCCGCCCCACGCAGGCGAGTGATCATCAACGGATTGGTGCTGGCAGCGTAACCTCTTCGAACGACTCTACCATTCCCTCAGTCGATCACGTACCCCGGTACCGCGTTTGAATGGGCTGATGGGTCAGAATCCATGTTCAGACCATCCCCGGAGGTACACCTTGCGAGAGCTTCTGAAGAGCGTGATCCCGATGCCAATGCTCACGGCCTTCCGCGAGTTTCGCCAAAGCCGCCTTCGACGCATGCTCGCCGGAAAGAGCCCTGCAGAAGTGTTCTCCATGGTGTATGCACGTCGCATGTGGGGCACCCCCATGGAGCAGAACCATCCGTTCTGCTCCGGATCTGGGTCGACTGAACCACAAATCGTCGATACGTATATCAGCGCCGTGTCGGAGTGGCTTTCACGCTTCCCCACTCCGCCGAGCGTTGGAGATCTAGGGTGTGGCGACTTTCGAGTTGGTGCAAGGCTCCGTAGGCTCTGCGGCACGTACACGGCCTACGACTGCGTACCGAGTCTGCTGGAATCCAATCGGCATCGATGGTCAGGTTTCGATGTTTCATTTGAGGAACTGGACATCTGTTCGCGCCCCCCGGCAATCGCCGATGTCTTCTTCGTTCGACAGGTGTTGCAACACCTATCCAATGACCAGATCCTGAGTTTTCTGAGGCAAATCCACGGTCGGTGCACGTATCTCGTGCTCACGGAACATCTGACGCTGTCGCCGTTCATCCCGAACGTCGACAAGCCAGCGGGACCCGATACTCGACTCGGCCTCTCTAGCGGCGTGGTGCTGACCGCAGCACCATTCGACGTTCATCCCTTCGAAACGCAGTTGCTCTGCGAGGTTCAATCGGACTCTGGCACAATCGTGACTCATGCGTATCGGCTCCGGTAACGGATCGTCAGTGGTGATGATTTCGCCTGCATCATCGATCGCTGAGGGCGTACACCGGAGTTCCGGGAGTCGTCCATGCTGAAACGCAACATCGTCGCCAACTACGTTGGCAACGCCTGGACAGCCCTCATGGGTATTGCGTTCGTGCCGCTCTACGTCCGTTACCTCGGGGACGAGGCCTACGGTGTGGTCGGCATCGCAGCCACCATTCAGGCATCCCTCAGTTTCATGGACGCCGGCCTGACGCCCATGCTCGCACGCGAGATGTCCCGTTTCACCGGCGGCGCGCACTCAGCCGAAGCCATCCGTTCACTCATGAGGATCGTCGAGCTGTGGGCGTGGTCCATCGGCGCTGTGGCGATGGTTGCCATCTGGTTCGCTGCGCCCTGGATCGCATCGGACTGGCTGCGTGCCGAGACGCTCGCGCCAGAGACCATCGCCCACGCACTCCGGATCATGGCACTGGTCGTAGGTCTTCGATTCATCGAGGGCCTTTACCGCGGCTGCCTCGGAGGCCTGCAGCGGCAGGTAACGACAAACATGGTGGCAGTCGGCGCGGCCACAGTCCGCGGTTTCGGCGCAGTCAGCTTGCTTGCGTGGTGGTCGCCGACACTTGACGCGTTCTTCTGGTGGCAAGGAGCCGTCTCGCTCGCCAGCGCCACCGCGTACGTGATGTGCACTTACAGCGCCCTGCCCAGCGCCAAGGTTTCGATGGCCCTCGGAAGGCGTGCCCTCCGCGCCGCTTGGCCATTCGCCAAGGGGATGCTTCTCAGTTCGTTCCTTGTGCTTACGCTGACCCAAACGGACAAGGTGCTTCTCGCGCGACTTCTCGATCTATCCGACTACGGCCGCTACACGGTGGCGCTCGTTGCCTCGAGCTGCGTGGGCGTGTCTACGGCACCGATCGGCCAAGCGTTCTATCCCCGCCTCAGCGAGCTTTACGCGCGGGGACAGGAGGCTGCCTTCGCACGAGCGTTTCACCAGGCCGCACAGCTCATTAGCGTGGTGGCGGGCACCGCCGGCGTCACGCTTCTGCTGTTCGCCGATACGATCCTGCTGCTCTGGACCCGCAATCCAGACCTTGCAGCAGCCACAGCACCCCCCCTCCGACTCTTGGCTCTGGGAAGCCTCCTCGCTGCCTTCATTAACGCGCCGTACCACGCCCAGCTTGCCACTGGCTGGACCAGCATCTCGAACCGAATCAATATGGTGGCGATCGCTGCGGTGGTGCCTGCCCTGATACTCGTTGTACCGAAGTTCGGTATGACCGGTGCCGCGGGGGTGTGGGTAGCGCTGAACGCGTTCTATGTGCTTGTGTTTGCTCCGCTCTCGTTCCGTCGACTTCTGCGTGGGGAGCAGCGCCGCTGGTACCTGCGAGACCTCGCGGCCCCGATCGGTGCCGCACTCGCCGTGGGCGCGCTCGTGCGGGTAGCCGGTTACTGGGTGCCCGAAGGCTCTTGGATGGGCGCGGCTGAAGTCGCGGTGGGAGCAGCCGCGATTGGCACCGCAGCAACGTGCGCATCGCCGATGGCTCGCGCCTCGGTGGCCACCATCCTGAAGCAATTCTCAGGACGCCGACCCTAAGATACGCCAGGCGGGTTGGTTGAATTGACTCGATTGATACGAACTCTGCAACCACTTCGATCATGAAAGGCGCCATGCTCCCCGGTGCCCTCGGCAGCCGCAAACGCGAGGAAACCGATCTCAAGCCCATGATCGAGATCGACGGACTTTGGAAAGACCACGACCACGCCGCCCCGTCCGACGCCGAGTCAGCGAGCTGGAGAAACTCCGGATACCGAACGCCGCCGATTCCGGCACAAGCCCCATCGAGATCGGCCTTCCCTTGAGTCGCGCGGGGATCTATAACCTCCCAGCGGCCAGCTGGCGACGCTGACGAAGGAGTTGGTGCACGGCCGTTGCTTCCGCACGCACGAGGAGGCGAGGCTGGCGGTCTTCGAGTGGATCGAGGTCTAGTACCATCGAACGAGGATCCACGGCTCACTCGGCTACGTCAGCCCCGAGACATTCGAGGCGGCCGCGAGAGCCGGATAGGATCAAGATGGGTGTCCACGGGTCTTGTGGAAGTCCAGAAGTTGTGCAGCACACCACCAGGCACTATCCGTTCGGTACTCTCAGAGGTTTGCCGGGACACTCGATTAGACTATGTCTCTTAAATTCTTCAACCTTCTGGGCCACACCTTTTCCCAAGGTTTGTTGCCGGAAGTAGGTAGCGTTGTTGTGGATTGCGGCTCAAACCGTGGTGAGTTTGCTCTGTACTGCGCAAAGGACCTCCATGCCAAGGTCTACTCCTACGAGGCGGACCCCGAGTTAGCAGTCGCTCTACCATGTGTTCCGGACGTCACCTTTGTAACCGCCGCTGTCGCAGGCAGTTCGGGAATCCTAGAGCTACGTCGCGCCAAAGGTATATGCTCGTCCATTCGTTTTCACACGGATTGCGCACAAAGCAAGTCGCTGGTGCCGGCGGTTACTCTTGACCAGGTCATCGCGCACCATGATCTAGAGCGCATCGATTTACTGAAGTTAGATATTGAGGGTGCGGAACTAGATGTTCTCGAGAACACGACTGACTCGACGCTCTGTAAGTGCCGCCAGATTTGTTGCGAGTTTCATGATTTTCTCAACCCCGCAGACAGGCCCAGAATTCGCCGATTGATTTCCCGCCTCTCAGCTCGATTCATAATCGTTTGCATGTCCACCTTTACTTACGGCGACGTACTGATGATCAATCGATCAGCTGTTACGGATACCTCGGCAGTCCGTCTCGCGATGATCGGCCACAAGTACCTTGCGGGATTCAGGCGACTTTCTCAGCGTATCGTGGGACGTACCTCCGCATAGGAATCGCCGAGTTCCGCACCAGAGGGCTTCTCTGGCAGAGTGTGGCGTCTTCGGTTCACCTCAGGCCCCATCCAACTTACGGTACTTCGCTCCCCAGATTATCCCGCGAGCAATACCATTAAGGTGATGACGGTACCGGTTCAGTTACCCGGTTGGCGAGCGAACAACTTGCGGTACCTGCTCACGGCCCGATCTCCGTAGTGTTTCCAGCTCAGTGAAGATTCAGCGATCGAGAGCGCCGCCTCTCGCTTGGCTGCCCACAGCCCCTCCTCGCCCGCGAGTCGATCCAGACACCGCGCGATCGCGTCCGGGTCGCGGATGGGAACCACGAAGCCTGCGGGAAACTCCGTAACCCCACGCTCGCAAGGCCGCCCGTCGATTCCGCTTAGGCGAAGCAAATCCTCCCCACCCGTGTTCGTAGTGCAAATCAGAGGTAGGCCGCACGCTAGTGCTTGAACTTGGACCATTGCCAATCCCTCTTCGATGGAAGGCATGACAAAGCAGTGTGCTCTGCCGTACCAACCTTGCAGTTCGCCCTGCGGCTGGTGTCCTACCGCATGGATGCCCTTGCCACCTTCTGATATCCATAGTTGCGACTCGGGTGTCATTCCACCGACTAGCGTGAGCCGCCACGATTGACGGCGTGCACGTCCATACGCGTTCAAGAGGTGATGCGTGCCTTTCCGCACTGACAACCCACCTGCATATATCACCTCTAGATAGTCTGGGGTTGGTGGCCTCGGTGGTTGCACAGGTGCCTGGAAGCTGGCGAGATTCACGCCGTACGGATTTCGAAACAGCCGCTCTACCGGGAACCCTTGGGACAGAAAACTACGCTCAACGAATAGGCTCGGGATGCTCACCTTCGTGCACAGCTCGTACTCCCTCAACTCCATGTCGATCACGTTGCGGTCGATTCCAGGCCATGGTAATTCCAACGACTTGTACTCGTCCGACAGAAGCGCATCTTGCACCTCAATGTGCGCCGAACCCCGCTCGAGGACGAATGGAAGGTCACGGTCGCGTGCCCAGCGGACTGATGGCTCTGAGAAAGAAGACCATCCAACAAGCAGGTCCGAACCGGAGAGATGCCTTGAAGCAGCACTCGCGAACCACCGATGGAGTCGGTACTGGTGCCGCTGTATAGCGCGAGGTGACACCTTGGACAGGGCCCGCCCGACGATGAGCGTCGAGGGGAGGCTGATGACGCGTTCCGAGGGAATTCCCCAACGCCGAACGGCAAACCGAGGGTAGTTGGTGACGATCCGGTGCAGTACCCCCGCCCGATGCAGTTCTGCCGCCAGGTCGAATGCATGCCATCGACCGCCCACGACCACCGTAACGTTCATTGAGGCACCTCAGGCAGCATGTGTCCGAATTCAGATCGATAGCGAGTCGTACCTTCGACCACTATCCTAAACAACGCGCACAGGAATGTGGCGCGCTCGCATCGTAACGAGAGGTTACATTCGATCGTAAGGTCACACGGGTTCGCGTATCCATCTTCATCACATGCCGATTCGCCTTGCGATCGTTGTCACGCATCCAATCCAGTACTTCAGTCATGTGTACCGGAAACTGGCCCAGTTGCCCGATGTGCAGATTCGGGTGCTATATGGGTCGAGAGTTGGGCTTGATGCATATCGGGATCCTGGGTTTGGGGTCACGCTTTCTTGGAGTACCGACCTCATTGGTGGATTTGACCATGAGTTCCTGCCAGGCGCGGATCAAGTGCAGACGCTCAATTGGCGTTCGCTCGGTCGTATGCAGATCGGCGATGCACTCCGTCGCTTCGATCCTGATGCGGTGCTCCTTCACGGCTACTCGCACCCATTGGTGCTGCGGGCATGGCGATGGGCACGCGCGCATGGCCGCAAGGTCATCCTGTTCGGCGACGGAAACGGGCGACACGAGCTCGCCCGAAGTGCCCTGCGCCGGCATGGGAAGCGGCTTGCGCTCCGACTACTGCTTCGATCCATGCATCGCGTGCTCTCCCTTGGCGAGGCGAACGATTTGTACTGGACTTCGCTTGGCGTAGAGCCTTCCCGGCTCCAGTGGGCCCCCATGTACTTACCCTCGCCTGACCTTGCGATGCAACCTACCGGGCAGCGGGTCGCTATCCGAAACTCGATTCGGACACACCTGAAAATTGCAGACAATCAACTCGCAGTGATCTGCTCGGGGAAGTTTGTCCCGTGGAAGCGAACGATCGACGTGGTGCGTGGCATTGATCGAGATGACCGACTTGTCGGTATCTACGTTGGTGATGGTCAATGCCGCCAAGCGTGTGAGGCGGCAGCGCTCACAGATCGGCACCGATTCGTGGGATTTGCGAATATTCCACAACTTGCCGAGTACTACGCAGCCGGGGATATTCTCTGCCATGCTGCCGAGCGGGAGCCCTACGGGCTTGTGATTGCGGAAGCGGCGGCCGCCGGGCTGCCCATCATTGCGAGCCGAGTCGTAGGCGCCATCGGGGCACGCTCGCATGGCCAACCAGGCCGAAATGCGGATACCTTCGAACCCCGTGACGTCGACGCGCTGGCAGACGCGTTGGGGTATCTAGCCACCGATCCGGATCGACGCAATCGAATGGCTGCCGAGTCATTAAGAGTGACCACTGAGATGGAGTCCGCGTTTTTCGAGGGAATGCGCAAGTGCCTTTCCCCTTGACAGGAGTCCGCTGAACTAGTCCAGTCACTCTAACCAATCCCGCTGACTCCCCTATCGCCACACCCAACTAGAGCCCACCGATGCCTGCTGAACTTCTGATGGTTGGCACCCGGGCGCACTACGGGGTGGCGGGGTGCATGTGTGACGAACTCCGTGAACGAGGGCAGGAAGTTGGTTTCCTCGAGCTCTACCCGAATTGGAGCAAAAGCACCGTGCACCGCGTGCTGGCGCGGCTGTTGCCAGGTGTGACCCCACAGGTGATTCGCGCAAACCGTCACATCGCCCGTGCGATCGCCGATGACGCAGTGCGGTTCGTCATTGTGACCAATGGAAGGGAACTCCACCCAGCCGCCATTTCGGAGGCGCGACAATCCCTCGAGCGCCGAGGAGGTGGCATTGCCTGTTTTCTTTGCGACGATCCGTTCAATCCCGTACACAGGTGCGAGTCTTGGCTCCAGGCTCTCGCGGAGTACACACTCGTGGTCTCAACGAAGCGGCAGGTGATACCTGATTTAGTTGCCGCCGGTTGCAGGCGCGTGCAATACGCAAGGTTCGGCTATCACCCCCCTATTCACCGACCCGTAAATCCAAAGGCGCTGGGTTTCCTGAAGTGTGACATTGGCTTCGCCGGAAATGCCGATGCTGATCGGCTACCAATCCTTCGGGGTCTTGCGGAAGGCACCTCGGATCTCTCGTTCAACCTGTACGGACATGGATGGTCGGCAGACCCAGTTCTCCGAGCAATCACCCAACCACAGGTGGTCGGCTTGCACTACTCCGCCGCGATGCTGGCCGCCACGGTCTGCCCATGCCTCGTGCGCCGTGCGAACCGAGATGGGCATGTCATGCGATCGATCGAGCTACCTGCTGTCGGTGCATTTATGCTAGCGGAACGGACGGAGGAGCACCAAGAGATGTTTGATGAAGGAGTCCACTGCGACTATTGGGGCAGCGTTGAAGAGCTGATAGACAAATCCCGTTGGTACTCCAGCAACCCACGTCACGCTGCCTACATCGCTCACGCCGGACATGCCCATGTAGTCGCGGCACCCAACACCTATGCGGACAGGGCACTGGAAGTGGTGCAGATGTTGCGCTCCATGACCACGCATTGACTCGCGCTGTCTGGGCTGGCTTCCATCGGAACGGCAGCCCCGAGCGCGTGCCGATGCGGGTGCCATGAAATTCGGTCGACTTCCCCGCTTCACCATAATCTTGGATATCCATCCACATGAAGCCGTATGCCGTTTCCATGTTCATGCGTAGGCCACTTCGTGCACAGCACAGCATCGAACGACTGTTCAGCGCTATTCGGAAGCATCTCCCGTCAGACATCGCTTGTACGCCACACATCTGCTCGCACGAGAGC
>Ga0194126_10010895_pt1 | contig 11835 bp, 8 predicted proteins | sample TA2KigC150mmetaG_FD_148641 | JGI IMG/M metagenome (GOLD analysis project Ga0194126, IMG submission 148641) | Freshwater microbial communities from Lake Tanganyika, Tanzania - TA2015035 Kigoma Deep Cast 150m | ecosystem: Environmental > Aquatic > Freshwater > Lake | place: Tanzania: Lake...
TTCTTGCAGAATGATATGCATCAGGCCGTTCAGCAGGGCCACGTCGGTGCCCAGGCGCTGCTGCACGGCGATATCCGCCAAGTCCGACATCTGGATCCAGCGGGGGTCGGCGACGATGATCTTGGCGCCTTTGGCCTTGGCCCGGAAGATCCATTTGGCGGCAATGGGGTGGTTTTCCGTGGTGTTGGAGCCGGTGATGAAGATGACCTTGGCGTCCTCCAACTCCGGCAGGGAGTTGGTCATGGCGCCCGAACCGAAAGCCGCGGCCAGACCGACCACGGTGGAGGAGTGTCAGAGGCGGGCGCAGTGATCGATATTGTTGGTGCCGATGGCGGCCCGGGAGAATTTGTTGAGCAGGAAATTCTCCTCATTGGTGACTTTGGCCGAAGCCAGGATGGCCACCGCGTCGGGACCATGCTGGTCCACGATGCGCCGCAGCCCCTGGGCGGCCGCGTCCAGGGCCTCGTCCCAGGTGGCCTGCACCTGTTGGCCGTTTTTCCGCACCAAGGGGTGCTTCAGGCGCTGGTCGCTGTTGATGAACTCGTGAATATTCCAACCTTTGATGCAGAGACTGCCCTGGCTCACCGGATGGGTCTTCATCGGCAGGGTGCTGATGACCGTGCCGTCCAGCACCTCCAGGAGCATGCCGCAACCGCAGCCGCAGTAGGAACAGATGGTGGGGACCGTGCGAAAATCCATGGATAAGCTCCTAACCCATTATTTTTCCAAGACTATTAATCTTTTTTCCCTGCAATTGTTCATATTAGCACAAATCAAGCCCCAGTCAAGGGCCGAGGCGCGCTCCGACAGGTTTTTTCTCTGAAATCAGCTTTCCCCGGGCAGCTTTCCCCTTTCAGCAAAAGCTAAAGAAGCTTTTGCAAAAATGATGCCTGCTGTCCTTCAAGACAGCGTCCAAGATCTCAAACATCTAAATATCGTGATTATTTGCTGCACTCAGAATGGCCCCCATGGAATTGAGGCAGGGGGCGGGAGTCTCCGCCCCCCGGCTCCTCCCCCGAAAGGCCGTTTTCAACCTCTTGCCGGACCTGGGCATCGGCTCCGGCGAGTGGTAAAATTATCCGACCATCCAACGCGTTTTTCACCCACGGGGACGACCGGTCCCGCGGTCTTAAGTGGGCCAAGGAGAAATTCTCATGAAATCGCCTGCGGTCTTCCTGGACCGGGACGGCACTATCAACGAAGAGATGGGGTACATCAACCACCTGAGTCGCTTGGTGCTGCTGCCCGGAGTGCCTGCGGCCATCCGGCGGCTGAACCAGGCCGGGTTCAAGGTGGTGGTGGTCACCAATCAATCCGGGGCGGCCCGGGGCTATTTCCCCTTTGAACTGGTGGAGGAGGTGCACCTCCTCCTGCGGGACCTGCTGGCCGCAGAAGGGGCGCACCTGGACGCCATCTATGCCTGCCTGCACCATCCCGGCGCGGGGTGCTCCTGCCGCAAGCCCAAACCCGGCCTGGTGCTGGAGGCGCTCCGGGACCTGGACCTGGACCCGGACCGCTCCTTCCTGGTGGGGGACCGTTACCGGGACATCGAAACCGGGGCCAACGCCGGGGTGGCCGGCATTCTGGTGCTCACCGGCTACGGCCGCGGGGAAAATGAGTACTTCGCCCGCACCGCCCAGGTCCAGCCCGTGCACGTCGCCGACAGCCTCCTGGACGCGGCGGAGTGGATCCTCCGGAACCACGGCGAAAACCGCTGAGAAGGCCACCACGACCCGCCTGGGCAAGGCCTTGTCGGAAACGGCTGGTCGTTGTCCGTGTTCGGCTTTCAGCCAGGAAACCATGCCGGGTGGTCTCTGCCCGCCAGCCGGTGCTCCGGGGCCCGGCTCGGGCCTTTTTCCTGCTTCCTTGAGAGGGCGGCTCCTAACCGTATCGGCATGAAGGTCTCGCCAATTTCATGTTCACCTATTGTGACGTGAGGTATAATAAAAGTGGCAAGATGGTGCGCGCTTGGTGAAAAAGTCAGCGCCGAGGCCGTATGGGGAAGGGGCAGGGTCCTGTGGCTCCCGGTCCGCTTCCCCATCTCACTTTCCGAGTCCTGTGATGGCAACCAACGAATCCTCCCGTCGTTATTGGCTCTGGCTGCGCCGGGCCGTGCAGATTATCCTTTTTCTGCTGTTTGTGGTCCTGTTTCTCAAGGCCGAATACGCCGGCCAGGAAATCCTGGCTTGGCCCGTGGACCTCTTTTTCCGGTTCGACCCCCTCCTCCTCACGGCCCACCTGTTGACCCTGAGCCCCCTGGTGGCGGGACTGTTCTGGTCCCTGGTCTTTGTGGTCCTGACCCTCATCCTGGGCCGCTTCTTCTGCGGCTGGGTCTGTCCCCTGGGCGCCACCCTGGACGCCTGCCGCCGTCTGCTGTTTTCCCCCCGGCCGGACCGGGGCGTGGCTGACCGCTGGCGGCGCGCCAAATACTATCTGCTCATCGCCCTGTTGGCCTCGGCGCCCTTCACCGTGAATCTGGTGGGCCTCTTTGATCCCCTCTCCCTCCTTTATCGAACCCTGGCCATCGTCTTATACCCCGCCTTCGGCTACGCCGTGGAAAGGGCCGGAACCGTGCTCTATCACCTGGGGCCTCCCGTCAGCGCCTTCAGTGAGCCTGTTTATCAGTTTTTCAAGGCCACGGTCCTCCCTTTTAAGCCCCTGGTCTATCTGCTCCCCTTCCTGACCCTGTTCCTCTTCGCCCTGGTGGTGGCCGCGGAGCGCTGGGACCGCCGCTTCTGGTGCCGGGCTCTGTGCCCCCTGGGAGCCCTTTATGGGCTGGTCGCCCGCTTTTCCCTGCTGCGGCGACGGCCCGCGGCGCTCTGCCCTGATTGCAGCGACTGCGCGGTGCTGTGCAAGATGGGGGCGCTGAGTGGGGGAAGGGTCCAGGAGCCGCCGACCCTGGCCCCATCCACCACAGCCCCTCCCCCAACCCCTGAGGGGGAACCGGGAAGGGACGTGAGATCACCAGGCCAACCCCTGAAGGCCCCCCACTCCTCCGCCGAATGCCAGCTCTGCCTGCGCTGCCTGAGTGAATGTGAGAAGGGTCGCGTGAGCTTCGCCTTCGGCGTCAAGGCCCCCCGGGCCCCCCTGGACCTGGGGCGCCGCCAGGTGGTCACCTCCCTGGCCGCGGGCGTAGCCCTGGTCCCCCTGGTGCGCCTGGGCTCCCTGGCCAGACCGCCCGACGAATACCTCATCCGGCCGCCCGGGGCGCAGAACGAGGCCGAGTTCCTCAGCCGCTGCATCCGCTGCGGGCAATGTATGAAAGTCTGTCTCACCAACGGACTGCAGCCGGTCCTCTGGGAAGCGGGGCTGGAAGGCCTCTACACCCCCCGGCTGGTGCCCCGGATGGGCTACTGCGCCCACACCTGCACCCTCTGCGGCCAGGTCTGCCCCACCGGGGCTATCCCCCAACTGACCCTGCCCGTTAAACAGGCCATGGTCCTGGGGGTGGCCGCCTTCGACCGCAACCGCTGCATCCCCTACACCGAAGGGGCGGACTGCCTGGTGTGCGAGGAGCACTGCCCCGTCTCCCCCAAGGCCATCACCTTCACCCTCCAGGAGGTGGTCAATCTCAAGGGCCGGAAAGTGCAGGTGAAACTTCCCGTAGTCCAGCCCGACCGCTGCATCGGCTGCGGCCACTGCGAAAAGGTCTGTCCCGTGGGCGGCGCGGCGGGCATCCGGGTCAGACGCTCCCTGAGGATGGAACTTTAGAGAAGGGGACGGGAGCAGATCACCCGCATGACGGTCCCCGCCGACTGCCCTTCCCTCCCTGGCCTGCAGTTGCTTGAACTCCCTTCGGTTTGCTAGTCCCGCCGGGAAGTTGGTTATCCGATTACAAAGTTCGTGGCAGGTCGATGTACAAACGTCCAGATAGGGCGGCCCGCGGCCGCCGCCCTCGGCGTGCACGGCACGCCCCATGACTGCCCCAGGAGCGGGTTTCAAAACCGCCCCTGCAGAATAGGGGTTTTCACGAAAAAAGTCGTTCCGTAGGGTGCGCCTCACGCACCATTGCCAGGCGCTGACGGCCGGCAGGGACGAGTTGTGTATGTCAAGTTCTGCAAATTGGTATAGGCATACGGTTTTTTAGTGCTCCCGAGCCACCACCGAGCCAAGCCGCGCAGGGCCGCCGAGAATGGGCCCAAATTTAGCTCGTCGGAGGTGGGCCAACGGCCCATGAGGAACTGCTATGAAAAGTTCCTTATCCCCCCTCTCCCCCGGCGGGGGAGAGGGGGGATAAGGGACTTTTCAAGACAGCGAGACCGCTCTTTCCAGTTGTTCCAGGATCTTATGGGCGGCGATGGTCTCATCAAGGTCCGCCCCCACAAATCCCTGGAGTTCCGCCATGGCCTGCCGGGCATACCCCAGCACTTTGCCGGCCAGAGACAACAACTGCCGATACGCCTTGTGCCGCACCTGCTCCTTACGGGCGCCCTGAATCTGCAAGCCCCGTTTCCTGGCGGCCCGTTGATGATCAGCAAAGACGTACCACGGCGTGGGCTGCAGCTCCTTGCCGGCCTGGAGCAGACGGGTGATCACCCGGATGCCGTCCGGCAGCAGGGTGGAATCGGTGGGATGATGGATGTGGGTTTCCACCACCGTGGAATCCAGGCGCACGGCCCGCCCCTTCTCCACCTTTTTTTGGGCCGCCTGCTCCAGGAGCGCCCGGTTCACGGCTTCCCAGGTCTCGGCGCTGATGGCTATGATGTTCTCCTGCAACGTGGAGCCGCAGGGATATTGACCCATGCCCAGCCTGGCAAAAGACCGGAAGGCCAGGGAGTCTTCCAGATGAAAGGCCAGCTCCTCGTAGGTCAGTTCCCGGTATTGCTTCAGAATGGCGCAGCGCAGCACCTGCTCGGCGGTCATGCCCTGGCGGCCGGTATCCGTGCGCTGGTATTTCACCAGGTCCCGAAAAACCAGGTCCAGGATAGCCGGATTGTGGTCCAGGACCCGGGAAATGGCCTCCAGTTCCCGGGAACTTTATTTCTGGGGAGAAGATGCCAAAGGTTCCGTTCCGGATCCCGTTTCTGGCGCATAGATCAACCTCGGAAAGTTATCTTTCTAAACCAATTCAACCGGTTAGTTGAAAGAGGTTACCACTTTCCGAAGGAAAAGGCGAGCAAAAAATGGCTCTTTATGATATTATTTCAGCCAATTACGTTTCCGGATGAGAACTAATTAACCATGTAACGGAATAGGGGCAGGGAGGTAGCTTCCCTTCCTCCTCTCCAAACACCTTATCCAAAAGAAAGGTTCCGCATGAAACCGCCCCCACCCCTGGTCGCCTATCTCCTGGCCGCCATTTTCCTGGGACTGGGGCTTGTTATGTTGGCATGGCGCAAAGGCCCCAACTGGTGGATCGGCGTGCGCCTGCCCTGGACCTTCGCGGACCGGCAGCTCTGGGACCGGTCCTGGAATTTCGCCGCCCTTTTCCTGGTCGGCATGGGTGTGGGAGCCCTGTTGTCCTGGACAATCTTCGTCATCTCCCTGATCCACCTGTTGATCCTGGGCATCCTTTACCCCATCTATCTTTACCGGCGCAAATACGGTACCCTGAAATACTGGAAGGGTGTGGCCAGGCTGGACTACCGCCCGGTGGCCAGATGCTCCCGGTGCGGCCATCACCAGAGGCTGCCGGGAGCCGAGGGCCTGGTCGGGGCGCGCTGCCAGGTCTGCGGTATGCCACTGGCTCCGGCCCGTTGAGTGCAGCGCGCCCGGTCTGAGGCCCCAGGGAGGTGGGAAAATGCCTGCCCCCCACCGGCGGGACGCCGGTGCCGCCGGCCCCTGGTTTTGAGTTTGATTATCACTGTCTTGAAATGCTCATGGCCCAAACGGGGCCACCCCCGAAGATGAAAACCCAACCGTTGGGGCGGGTTTCAAACCCGCCCCTAAAGCATGGGGTCGGCGGCCGCGGGCCGCCCTATGATAGGGATTTTCACGGGAAAAGTTTGGCGGGCAGGATCTGGGGCTGGTCGGGACGAGAGGATTTGAACCTCCGACCCCAGCGTCCCGAACGCTGTGCTCTACCAGGCTGAGCCACGTCCCGACTCTCTAAATGTAATCAAAAGGCCGGGGCCGGGCAAGGGAAAAGTGCGCCGGCGGCCGGGGCGCCCCTCCCCTCTCCCCGAGGAGCCCGGAGGAGTGGAAATGGCAGATGTTTGGGGCTCCCTCGTTTTGGGGGCGGTGAGGCTGGGAAAACTTCAGTGGTCCATTTCAGAAAATCAATGACATCTTGGCGAAGCACCCCCGTCCGAAGCGGGAGCTTCGGGGACAAGTGCGTTCCCAAGCGGGAGCTTGGGAACGAGGGGTTGGGAACCTTTCCCCCCTCCTCCCGGCCCTCTCCCACCGAGGGGAGGGGGGGGTGTATCGGCGGGACCGTCTCCTCTGCCCGGCGTTATGAATTTTGGAGTTTAATTTTAGGATTGCTGATGCTGCTGGCCATCGTCGCCGCCGGCTGCAAGCCCCCGGAGGCCGAGGTGGTCTATGGAGGCCCGGACACGGGCCCGGCCTACGGCGACCTGTTCATCGACGCCTCCATCGGCGACGCCAGCACCCTGCTGCCCCCCCTGGCCTCGGACGCCGCCTCCCACGGGGTCGCCGGCCATATCTACAACGGCCTGGTGAAGTACGACGCCAACCTCAACCTGGTGGGGGACCTGGCGGAGGGCTGGGACATCTCCCCGGACGGCCTCACCATCACCTTCCGGCTGCGCCAGGGGGTGCGCTGGCACGACGGCGCGCCGTTTACCGCGCACGACGCCCTGTTCACCTATCAGGTGATGGTGGACCCCAAGACGCCCACGGCCTACGCCGGCGACTACCAGCAGGTGAAGGAAGCCCGGGTCCTGGACGACCACACCTTCCAGGTCACCTACCCCAAGCCCTTCGCCCCGGCCTTGGGAAGCTGGGGGCTGTCCATCCTGCCCCGCCACCTGTTGGCCGGCCGGGACATCACCCAGTCCCCCCTGGGGCGTCGGCCTATCGGCACCGGGCCTTTTCGGTTCCAGGAATGGCGGGCCGGAGAGATGATCGCCCTCACCGGCAATCCCGATTATTTCGAGGGCCGGCCTTACCTTAACAGCTACCTTTACCTGATCAAGCCGGACCAGGCCACCATGTTTCTGGAGCTCAAGGCCGGCAATTTGGACCGCATGGGCCTCACCCCTCTGCAATACATGCGGCAGACGGCCTACCCCAAGTTCCAGCGGCTCTTCACCAAATATAAGTACGTGTCTTTTTCCTATGTTTATCTGGGCTACAATCTGGAGGACCGGCGCTTCGCGGACAAGCGGGTGCGCCAGGCTCTGAGCCACGCCATCAACCGGCAGGAGATCATCAAGGGCGTGCTCCTGGGGTTGGGCCAGGAAGCCATCGGCCCCTACAAGCCGGGCACCTGGTTCTACAATCCCGACGTGCCCCGCTTTCCCTATGATCCGGCCCGGGCCAAGGCCCTGCTGGCGGAGGCAGGCTGGCAGCCCAACGCCGCGGGCATTTTGGTAAAGGACGGCCGTCCCTTTGAGTTCACCATCCTTACCAACCAGGGCAACGACATCCGGGTGCGCACCGCGGAGATCATCCAGCGGCGTCTCCAAGAGGTGGGCGTCAAGGTGAAGATCCGCATCGTCGAATGGGCCGCCTTCCTGAAGGAATTTATCGACAAGGGGCGCTTCGAGGCGGTGATCCTGGGCTGGACCCTGGGCCAGGACCCGGACCTCTACGACATCTGGCACTCCTCCAAGACCAAGCCCGGCGAACTCAATTTCATTCACTACAAGAACCCGGAGGTGGACGCCCTGCTGGAGGCCGGCCGGCACACCTTCGACCAGGAGAAGCGCAAACAGGCCTATTTCCGTTTCCAGGAGATTCTGGCCGAAGACCAGCCCTACACCTTTCTTTTCGTCCCCGACGCCCTGCCCGCCATCTCCAAACGCTTCCGGGGGGTGAAGCCCGCGCCCGCGGGGATCGACTACAATTTCTACCAGTGGTACGTCCCCAAGGCCGAGCAAAAATACACCATTTCTCCTTATTAACGGCGGCGCGCCTTGAGGTTGTGGAAAGGCTCTTGGCCCGGACCGGGGTCACCCCTTGGGATGACAACCCTCCTGCAGCCGGGCGGGGGACAGAGCCCGGCCGACAATTTTTTGCCGCGGCAAACTGAAAGCTAAGTGGCAAAACTCTTTGTCAAATAAGGGCCTCTGTCTTATTTGCGACCCCATTAATTTTGTCATGGCTGGAAAAAACCTTGACAATTGCGCAGCTGTTTCCTATCCTGTCCAAAAATTGTACAAAATCCTTTGCGTTCCGGTTCTATCCGGCCGCCTCCCCAGCCTGCCGTTCCCCCACCGTCGCCTGGAATGGCAGACCTTTCCAGGAAAGGGCTTATGACCCCCCCGGAATCGAAGAAGCCCGCGACTACGGCCGACGGCCTGCTGGAAAAAATTCATCTCATCCTTCCGTCCGCCTCTGCGTCCGGGGCGGCGGCGGAATCGTACCGCGCCATGGTGGAGTTGACCCGGCAGGGCATCTTCATCGTGGACGACAACGCCACGCTCATCTTTGTCAACCACTCCTTTGCCTCGGCCCTGGGCTACCAGGCCGATGATCTGTTGGGACGCTCCCTGTTCACCCTGTTGACGATCGAGGGCCGGACCCTGGTGGCGGTGCAGATGGAGCGCCGCCGGCGGGGCCACACCGACGCCTACGAGCTCAGTTTGCAGAAGAGGGACGGCGGTCTGCTTCCCTGCCTGATTTCCGCCGCGCCCCTGATGGTGAACGGCGTCTTTCTGGGCTCTCTGGCCAGCGTCACCGACATCAGCCAGTTCAAGGCGGTGGAAGGGGAGATGCGGACGGCCAAGGAGTTCCGGGAGACCATCATCAACAGCATCACCGACCACCTGGTGGTCATCGACCCGCGGACCTTTGCGGTGGTCATGGTGAACGACGCCTTTGCGGCCTGGAAGGGACGCCGGGCGGAGCATTTGGAGGGCCGGACATGTTTCGAGATGCTCCGGGGCCGGACCACTCCCTGCCCGGATGACGGCCTCCACTGCCCCACCCGGGAGTGCGCCCGCCTCAAGCGCATGGTGCTCAGCGAGAAGACCGTGGCCACCCTCCAGGGCCTGGACCGCACCTTCATGATCGCCACTTACCCCCACCTGGACGGCCAGGGGCAGGTGGACCTGGTGGTCCGCCTGGAGCGGGACGTCACCGATCGACGCCGCATGGAAGAGGCGCTGGCCGTCCGCTCCCGGCAGCTCCAACAGACGCAACTGCAACTGGAGAAGCTCTACGACATCGCCCGGGAGCGCACCAATCGGCGCTCCATCCCGGAGCTGGTGCAGTTTTTGGGCGCCAAGGTGCAGGAGCTTTTTCCCCAGGCGGAGCCCCTCTTCCTGATCATGGAGCCCGCCCGGAACCGCTTTCTGGGCCTGGAGGAGTGCCCCCGGGACTTTTGGGAGCCCCTGCACCGGTTGTTCCGGAGGCTGGAGCAACTCCACCTGGGCCCCGAATGGTGCCGCTCCCTGCGCCAGCTCAGGGAACCCCAGGTCTTTTCCTACCAGGCCTCCGGGGACTCGGGTCTCCTGTTTCAACCCTTAAGTGAAATCTATCAGAGCTGGGTGGGGGTTCCCATCCTCTCCCAACAACGCTGCCTGGGCCTGTTTCTGCTGGGCTGCCACGTTCCCCAGGTCTTTTCCCGGGAGGATGTGCACTTTCTCCATGCCGTGTTCGCCCAGGTGGCGGGCTACCTGCGCTATCTGCTGCACCAGGAGGAGGGGGGCGGGTCGCTGGAGCCGGCCGCCCAGCCCAAGACCTCCCACGGCGAAATTATCGGCCAGAGCAAGAAGATGCAGGAGGTCTACCAGTTCATCGACCTGGTGAGCGGCACCGACGCGGCCATCCTCATCACCGGGGAGAACGGCGCCGGCAAGGAACTGGTGGCCCACACCATCCACTCCCAGAGCAAGCGCAGCCGGGGGCCCTTTGTGGTGGCCAACTGCTCGGCCTACTCCTCCACCCTGCTGGAGAGCGAGCTTTTCGGCCACGAAAAGGGGGCTTTCACCGGCGCCATCCGCCGCAAGAAGGGACGCCTGGAACTGGCCCAGGGGGGCACCCTGTTTCTGGATGAGATCGGCGACTTATCCCCGGCCACCCAGGTGCTGCTGCTGCGCTTCCTGCAGGACCACTCCTTTGAGCGGGTGGGGGGCGAAGCCACCCTGGAGGCGGATGTGCGCCTCCTGGCCGCCACCCACAAGGACCTCTTCCGGGAGGTGCAGGCCGGCCGCTTCCGGGACGACCTGTACTACCGTCTCAACGTGGTCACCGTCCACCTGCCGCCTCTGCGGGAGCGCCCCGAGGACATTCCCCTGTTGTGCCAGCATTTCTTGCAGAAGTACGGCGGCCGGGAAAGCAAACGGCTGCCCCGCTTCTCCCCGGACGCCCTGGAAAGCATGATGGAGTACGACTGGCCCGGCAACGTCCGCCAGTTGGAGAACGCCGTCAGCCACGCGGTCATGCTGGCCCAGGGCGATTTCATCCGGCGGCGGCACCTGCCCCGCTTTCTCAAGGAAGCGGCGCCGGAGGTCTCCCCGGCCTCCCTGGCCGAGTCGGAGCGGCGCCTCATTCTCCGGGTCCTCAAGGAGGCGGGCTGGAACAAGCATGAGGCGGCCCGGCGCCTCAAGGTGAGCCGCAGCACCCTGTACAGCAAAATCAAACGATACCAGTTGGAATATGTCCCCCGGGAGGAAAAATAGGGGATGGGTCTGAAAACATACATGATAACATTCTATAATAATTGTATAAAAAGATTTACACCCAAAACAAGTGTACTGATTGTGAACGATTTGGGAATATTTTCTCAATGTTTTTGCATTTTTTCGAAAAAATTATTTGTATTTGCCGGAACAACTTGCTAAGGTGGGTTTCACTCTCCATGGCAGGCACGAATTTTCCAGCAATCCGGGGTTCAGGAGCAGAATGGCAGAACGCCCCTGAGCCTTGGTCTTTGGCGGTGGCCTATTTCAGAACGAGAAGCGGCGCTGCGGCGCCGGTATCCCTGAGGAAAGGAGGTGATGGAGACCACGGGGCGCCCCCTTCCCCCACCCTTCGGGAAGGGAGGTCTTGTGCAGACGGAGGAGGAGATTCTCAGGTTTGCGAAGACGTAGCCTCCGGTAAGGACGTGTGCGGCGACCTCGCCGCGAATGCAGTGAACCTCAAGGGTATTTTTGATTAACCTTGACTGAATGGGAGGCCGAAACATGGCGAAAGAAAAAAGGGACATTGAAATCAACAGCCGGGCCGACACCCTGCCGTTGATGGGGCCTGACGTCAGGCCCTGGCCCGTAACCCCGCCGCCGACCCCCGAATGGGTGATGGAGAACATCTATGCCAAGCGGAAGGCGGAGGAGTTCGGCAAATTTCTGGAAGACAACCTGAGGTTAGAGTACATCTTTGACAAACCCGAGGCCCTGCAAGGCTTCCGGGTTATCTGCAACGGCATCTGGCAGATCAGCAGAATGTTTGCCGCCAGCCTGCTCTCCGAGCAGGGCGCCGAGTGCGTCCATATTGAGCCGCCCACCGGCGACCCCCTGCGCCAGCTCACCCCCTTCGGCCGGGAAGAGTACATGCTGAAGGACAACGTGGACGGCACCCCCTGCGGCATGGACTTCCTCCACGAGTTCCGCAACGCCCAATCCGTCACCCTGAACTTGGAGACCGAGGAAGGCCGGGAAATGTACAAGAAGATGGCCCAGGTGGTGGACATCATCATTGAGTCCTGGCCCCCGGGCTACATGGACTCCCTGGGCATCGGCTACCGGCAGCTCTCCAAGCTCAACCCCA
>Ga0194126_10010897_pt1 | contig 11834 bp, 10 predicted proteins | sample TA2KigC150mmetaG_FD_148641 | JGI IMG/M metagenome (GOLD analysis project Ga0194126, IMG submission 148641) | Freshwater microbial communities from Lake Tanganyika, Tanzania - TA2015035 Kigoma Deep Cast 150m | ecosystem: Environmental > Aquatic > Freshwater > Lake | place: Tanzania: Lake...
AGTAGCGATGAGGTCCGGGGTGTCCGTCGTCCAGCAACTCCTCGCTGCCGTGATCACCGTCGCGCTCATCGTGGTCGCCGCCTCCGTGCCGGCCCTGGGTCAGAACGGCGGCGACTCGCTCGAGGACCTCCGCACCCGGCGGAGTCAGGTGCAGTCCCAACAGGCGTCGCAGGCGGCCGAGGTCGACGCCCTGCAGGCATCTGCCGCCGAAGCTCAATCAGCGCTCGCCGCCGTGAACGCCCAGGTCAACGCCCAACGCGATCGCGTCGAGGAAGCGGAGCGGGCGGTCTCTCAGGCGGAGAACGAACAAGCCCGGGCCGAGGCCGCCCAGGCTCGAGCGCAACAGGAACTCGACGTCATCCAGGCCGACCTCCGGGACGTGGCGGTCGACTCCTACATCGCCGCCGGGGCATCGGCGACCAACCGTGTCGTGCAGACCGCCAGCGCCGACTCGGCCAACGAGGCCGTTCAGATGCGAGCCCTGCTCGAGGTTCGAGCCGGCGACCAGCAGGATCTGATCGAGGACTACCGCACCGTCCAGGACGACTTGGCGTTCCAACGTCTCGAGGCCATCGCCGCTGCGGAACGGGCCAGGGAACAACGGGAGATCGTCGCCGACCGACTCGCCGAACTCGACTCCGCCCTCGCCCAGCAACGCTCCTTCACCGATCAGGTGGAAGCCCGGGTGGACGCCGCACTCGCCGAGGCCCAGTCGCTCGCTGCAGTCGACGCCGAACTCGCTGCGAGCATCACCGCACGGGAGACGGAGTTGGCACGGGCCGTGGCCGCTCAACGGGAGGCCGACGCCGCGCGGGAACAGGCCCGAGCGGCTCAGGACCCTGCGTCCACCAGCCCAGCCCCGTCCACCCCGGACGCCCCGCAGGCGCCATCGGGACCAGTGACACCGCCGCCGGTCACCGGGAGCGGCGAGATCGTCGAGGTCGGAGGGATCCGAATCCATCAGAGCATCGCCTCCAACCTCGCAGCCCTGCTCGGTGCTGCTGCGAGTGCTGGCGTTCCCCTGAGCGGGAGCGGCTACCGGGACTCGGCGAGGCAGATCGAACTGCGCCGGCAGCACTGCGGCTCGAGCGCCTTCGCCATCTACCAGGCGTCACCGTCGTCGTGCAGCCCTCCGACGGCCCGGCCCGGCAGCTCGATGCACGAGCGCGGCCTCGCCGTCGACTTCCGCAACTGCAGCGTCCGCTCGACCGCCTGCTACCAGTGGCTCGCCGGGAACGCAGCCCGCTTCGGGTTCTTCAACCTGCCATCGGAGCCGTGGCACTGGTCGACCACCGGCCGCTGAGTCACCAGCATCAACGCATCACTGCGTCACTGTGGTGGCTCGTCGAGGAGCGTCAGATCGGCGTAGACGATCTGGTCCCCACCGAGTGCCCGAGCTCGGCGCAGTCCTGCTCGTGCCGCAGCGAGGATCTGCTCGGGGTCGTCACTCACCGAGGAGTGCGTCAATCCGAACGACCGTCGGCACGGTTCGGTCTCACCCTTGCGAACGGAATCGAGGAGCTCGCCACGGACCACCTCGAGCACCTCGACAGTGCGGCCCAGAGTGAGACCGCTCCACGCCACGGCGATCGTCGACTCGTCGAGTCGTGAGCAGGCGAGCACCGAAGCCGGCCCGAGGGGATCCGGGTCCGCCGACAGTGCCAGGGCGAGGACGGCAACGACGGCCTCGGCGGCGGCGTAACCGGCGTCGGCTGCGAGGCCGGTGATGTCATCGACCCCTCCGAGGACGAGCACGTAGTGATCCCCACGGCGAGCGAACGAGTCGAGCGTGCGGAGGAACGCCGCCGGGCTCGACCAGGAGGGTGGGGAATCCTGTGGTTGCGGCTGTGGGCCGGCCTGCGCCTCGCCGGTGGCATCGGTCAGGTCGACGAACGGACCCGTGTCTCGTTCGTGTGACAACGAGACGGCATCGCCGGGCACCGGTGCGTCGCCGAGCGTTACGGCCCCGGTCGGTGTCGAGAACCCGGCTGTTGGCGAATGTGAGGTGACAGTGCCCTCTCCGACGACGAGGTCAGACGCCGGGTCCAATCGGGCACCGAGATGCATTGCCAGCCACGCCACGCCGTCGACCGCAGCGGGATCGATGCGGACCACTCCCCCGTCGGACTCCAGCGGCGCCGCAACGTGGAGGAAACCGATGCCTCGTCCAGCAATAGCCACCGGCACACAGGCGGCCTCCAACGGGCAACCGGGTCGATCCGACAGCCAGTGACACGCGTCGATCCGACGCGAGTCCTCACACGTGATCGCGGTCGCCTGGCGCACCGCTGGGCATTCGTCGACGGTCGGAACCGGACACACGTGCGGTGCGGCGTTCGCTTCGGTAGGTGGTTCCTCCGCAGCACTCCAGTGCGGACGCAGAGGTGCCAGTCGGACCTCGACGGCGGCACCGGGCACGAACCCGGCGAGGGACCGTTCAACGGCGCGGGCGGCGTCTCCTGCACTCCGACTCCGGGCCAACAGGTCCGCTGCTGCGAGTCGGATCGCCGGATCGCCCGCCGATCGACCCGGAGCAGAGAGCCGTGGCAGCGACGGAGGCGTTGCGGGCGCCGCCGAGGAACCCGGTTGCTGCACCGACGGAGGCGTTGCAGGCGCCGCCGAGGAACCCGGTTGCTGCACCGACGGATCGGCGTCTGCTGTTGGGGAGGGCGGAGCCGCACTGGCCGGTTCGATCGAGCCCGGCGAGGAAACCGCGGGCGGCGCAGTCGGTTTCCGGGCGCGACCTGACCACACGGCGACCGCCACGGCGATCGCCGAGAGCACCAGCGCCCCAGCGGCCAGCGCGACCTCCACGTCCGCGAGAGTACCGGGGATGCGATACCCACCGACACGGGAGCTGGTCTCGGCCCTGTGCTCGGCGCAGAGACGGCGCTGGTGGCTCGCACGTGTTCCCGTGTCGGCCCGGGGACGAGCGCTGCGGGTAGATGTACCCGATCCTTGGACAACGGGCGACTCCAACCCCTACGCTTTCGTCGTTCAGGGGTGACGGAGACATTGAGGCTCTCCGTCTTGAGCGGGTGGAGATCCCCATGAAGTTGACAGCGAAGACGATCGGAAGCCGCACTGTGAGAGTAGCGGCCATTGTCGGGTTGTTGGGAACGACACTGGTCGTGGCTGCGCCTTCGACCAGTGCCGCTCCGGTGACCAAGACGCTCGGTGCGACGTGTGAAGGGGTCGACCCGGTCAAGGACGGGGCTCTGATCAAGGTGCTCGACCCCTCCGGACGGATCTCCATCCCGATCGACGTCAGCGTCGACGCTCCCGCCACCCTCCTGCCCGAGCAGGCCGACGTGCCGGTGAAGTACGGCTTCTCGGTGACACTCGACGGCAACACGACGAAGTCGATTCCGGCGTCCATCCCCTCGGTGAACATCAGCAACCTCAAGTTCGGCCTCGCAGTGAGCGGTCCGACCGAGACGAAGTCCCTCCTGAGCCCGCCGCTTCCCGCCCAGGACCTTCCGGTGACGGCCGGCCAACCGGCCTCGATCGCCTTCGGACCCTTCGACGGGGCCTTCACCGGTATTGGCAAAGGTGGAGTGATCAAGGTCAGCGTTGCGGAAACCGCCTTCACGATCAAGGTCAATGTCGGTGGCGAGCAGACCGTGAACGTCAAGTGCTTCGTGCCCGGTACTGCATTCCGGTCCAAGGTGAAGATTCCCGGATCACCCGACATCGCCCAGCCGATTGAGGTGAACGCTCAGCCGTCGGAGAAGGTGGCGGTGGACGTGCTCGGTCAGTTCACGACTGCGACCAAGGACGACAAGGGCGTGCTGCGTGAGGTGGATGCCTCGAGCTTCAAGGTGCTCGATGGCCCCGGGGCCATCGTCAACGGCAAACTCGAGGTCACCGCTGGAGCAGCGGGGTCGATCACAACGGTGACGTGTGAGGTCTGCTCCGGCTCGCTGCCCGGAGTCAACGAGGTTCAGACCCTGCTCGTCGACTCCGACACCCAAATCTTCCGCAAGGGCATCGGATTCACCCTCAAGGTGGGTGATGCGGTCTCACCGGTCATCCCCATGGTTCCTCCGATCATCCCGTTCCCGAATCTCCCGCCGGTGGCGCCGCCCTCCAATCCCGACGCCCCAACTCAGCCGACTCCGTGGGAACAGCAGGCCAACAACTTCATCCTTGCGCCACACGAGATGCCCACACCACAGGAGGTCCAGACGGCCCTGGAGCTCACACCGGGCATCGGCCCGGGCAACGTCTCGGTGACACGGGACCCGGCGAGCGATCCGCCGCCCAGCGGACCGGATCGACCGAAGAAGTGGGCCTACCGGATCGAGTTCATCGGTGCGCTCGCCCAGACCGAGTTGAAGGAGAACCAGAAGGTCAAGGTCGGCACCTGGTACTCGGTGTTCCCCCAGGAGGTGCTGAGCAAGATCGTGGCTGCGGCGAGCAGTCTCGGCGGCGGCGGTGACGAGGGCGAGGGAGGCGGCCCGACCACCACCACGACACCGGAGCAACTCCAGGCCAAGATCAACCAGCTCCAGGTAGAGGTCGATGCTGCCCTCGATGCGAGGCGTGTCGACGTGGCACTGCAGAAGAAGATCGAGCAGGCACTCCTCGAACTGCAGAAGCCGGATGTGCAACAAGCGGCGCTCAACTTCATCAACAGCCTGTTCACCGAGGCCCCGGGCATCTCGGTCGCAACTGCTGGCGAGGCGCCAACAGGAATCTGCACCGAGGCCGACATCGATGTCCTCGTCGCCGGCGGCCCAGAAGTTGGGGGTATCAACGAGACCTCCTCGCCGTCCGGGCTCGGGGGAACGAAACTCGCTTTCACCGGCTGAGCCGGTCGGCCTCCGTCTGACTCGTCACCCCGTCCGTTAACCTTACTGGGTGACGAGCGTCGAGGAGCCCCAGGTCGTCCTCCGGCGACGCCGGCGTACCCCACGACGGGGTGACCGGATCCGCCCGGTCGCCGCCGTGTCGGCGATCGTGGTCGTGGCGGTCCTCGGGGTCCTGACGTGGAGGATCGTCAGCGGATCCGGTGCCGAGGCCCTGACGGCTCGGGCCGAGGTCGAGGCCGGACCCGGCGGTGTCAAGTCGGATGGGTCCACCGCTGAGCCGTCGGCGACGGAGCCGCCGCCGACGACGACACCGACCACGACGGTCCCCGAGATCACGGTCGGTGCGCTCGAGGCGAAGGGGCGCCCGGTTCCGGTGGTGTTCCGCATCGGGACGTTCGACCCCGTGGTGTTCATCACCATCGACGACGGTGGGATCCAGAGACCGGAACTCGTCGAGTACGTCCGGGCCACCGGCATCCCCATCACGATGTTCCTCACCGAGCGGTACACGAGCGGCGACAGCGTCGGCTACTTCAAGCAACTCCAGGACCTCGGCGCCACGGTCCAGGCGCACTCGATCACGCACACGAGCCTGCGGGGGAAGTCGCTCGAGTTCCAGACCAAGGAGGTCTGCCAGCCGGTGGATTCCTACGAGCGCAACTACAGCGTGCGGCCTCGCTACTTCCGACCGCCGTACGGCAACTACGACACCAACACCCTGCTCGCCGCCAAGAGTTGTGGTCTGAAGGCAGTCCTGTGGTGGTCGGCGACCTACAACAACGGCACCCTGGCGCTGCAGGAGCAACCGTTCCGGCGGGGCGAGATCATCCTGATGCACTTCAACGACCACCTCGCTGCGGATCTCGAGACGCTGGTGCAGCAGATCGAGGCGGCCGGACTCCGCCCGGCACTCCTCGACGACTACCTCGACGCCGCACCGATTCAACCCTGACTCCAACCCCGTCCCGACGGCGTCGATCAGCCAGCGTCTCCACTCCGGAGCCAATGCAGCCCGGACCGAAGTCCGGAGACCGGTCCGAACCAGACGAACAGGTGTTCTCCTCGCTGTCACACCCCCCGGTCAGAGTGGGGACATGGACCAGCACCTCCCCCACAGACCCCACAGACGACACGATCTCCGGCGGGCCCACGGCGTCCCGGCCGAGCCAGTCCTCCGTGCCCGACGCTCAGCGGTGGCAGCGTGGGCCCTCGAGCACCGACACCCCGTCGACCGTGACTCACTCGCCATCATCGTCGGCCTGACCGGATCCACCGCCGCTACGTCGCCTGAACGGTGCATGACCGACCACACCAACTCCCGTCAGGGTGGGAGCCGCCCATCCGGGCCGGAGCGGGTGCTGCGAACGCCTCCCGAAGGAGCCACCTGGACCGTCGACCGCATCGACGACCTGCTCTGGGCCGGGGTCACGGAGTGGTGCCGGAGCCGGGGTGTCCGGTTCCCACCGCCGGAGCGGGTCATCTCGACGCTGACCACCTACCTCCTCTACCTCAGCGCTCACGGATGCCTGCAGCGCGGACCCGCCACCGCAGCGCAACTCCGCCGCGCTGTGGCCGCCCACCGGCGTCAACCAGTCACCAACGGACGATTCGCCGACGGACGCCTCACCGACGGATCCCGAAGAACCGGAGGAGTTCGTCAAGGCCGTCGACTGGAGCGTCCGGCCAACGGTGATCGTTGCCCGGATAGGTGAGCAACTCGACGCGAGCATCCGCAGCACAGCCAATCCAGGTCTGTCGCACGACACCCGGTCCGTCGTTTCGGACCTGTGGCAACGGATCGCATCCCGCCGAACGAGCCCACGCCGCCACCGAGACCGGCACCTGCGGAAACGGGGCGCTGCTGAGCACCTGACTGAGCGTCGGTCGGCCGTCATAGGGAACGACAGGGTCCGGGTCGCCATGCTGGTGCAGCAGGCTGACCGGTGCTCCCGGCGCACATCCCGACAGGTTCGACCCGGCGAGCGGCGCGACGGCGTCGAACACCCCCGGACGTTGGCAGGCGAACGAGTAGGCCATGACCGCACCGTTGGAGAACCCCGTCAGGTACCGCCGGGCCGGGTCGACATCGGGCCGGGTGTCGAGTTGGCGAAGCACCTCCTCGAGATACGCCACATCGTTCGTGCCGAGTGCCGATGCCGGCGGACAGCACGGTCCGGCGTTCCACGAGTCGAGCACCCCCTGGGGGAACACCGCCACGAACCGGTCGCGGGCCACCGCACCGCGCCAATCGGCGGCCCGCGACATCCTGGCGCTGTCAACGGTGCGCCCGTGCAGCACCACGACGACAGGGAGCCGCTCACCCGGTTCCACCTCCGCCGGCGACAGCACGGTGAAGGGCCGCTGGACGATCCCCTCGATCACGGTGCCCGTCTGGGTCCGGACTCCGCCCTCGATGCTCCCCTCCCCGAAGACCACCGGATCCCCGGGTCGGCCGGCGGGCTGCTCGGTCGTGGTCACCGTCGGGTTCGTTGAGCTCGGTGCCTGCTGAGGCTCCTGATTCGACGACGCCGGATCACCGGAACCGGGCGCCGATCCATCGCTTCCTGGGAGTACCAGGCCAGCGACCAGCCCGATGATGAGCAGTGATGCTGCGCCGATCACCACGAACGCAGTTCTGCGTCGATTGGGCACCACGCCCACACCGCCTCCCGGGTGCTCGAACTCGCAGCGGCACCCTAGGCGGATCCCGGCGGGAACCACGGTCAGCGATCGGCGCTCCGAGTCGGCTTCTGACGGGTCGTCAGGTACTTTGTCTCCGTGACCACCACCAATGTCACTGGTCCCGCCGTCGTTTCCGATCGAGCGGAATGGCCCGATGAGCGCACCTTCCGCGAATCGGTGAGTACGTGGATCGGTGCACACCTGCGTGGCGACTTCGCCCACCTCGCCCATCGGGGCGGGCCCGGCGACGAACACGCCTTCGTCGAGGACCGCATGGCCTGGGAGCGGGAGCTCGCCTCCGGTGGGTGGACCTGCGTCGGTTGGCCCATCGAGCACGGTGGCCGTGGCCTCCCGCTCCACCTCGAAGTCGCCTTCCACGAGGAGTACGCCCGCGCCGGCGGCCCGGGTCGTGCCGGTCTGGTCGGCGAGGGTCTCCTCGGACCGACCCTGATCCACTTCGGCTCCGAACAGCTCCAGCAACAGTTTCTCCCGGGAATCTGCAACGGCACCGAGTTCTGGTGTCAGGGGTACTCAGAGCCCAACGCCGGATCCGATCTGGCCAACGTGTCCACCCGCGCCACGCTCGACGGCGACGAATGGGTCATCGAGGGGCAGAAGGTCTGGACGTCGCTGGCTCAGTGGTCCGACTGGTGTTTCGTCGTCGCCCGGAGCGAACCCGGAAGTGAGCGCCACCGGGGCCTCAGCTACCTGCTCGTCCCCATGGACCAGCCCGGCGTCGAAGTCCGTCCCATACGGCAGATCACCGGGACCGCCGAGTTCAACGAGGTGTTCTTCACCGGGGCCCGTACCCCGGCTCACATGATCGTCGGTGAGCCCGGAGAGGGTTGGCGGGTCGCCATGGGAACACTCGCATTCGAGCGCGGCGTCCTCACCCTCGGCCAACAGATGGCGTTCGAACGTGAACTTGCCCACACGATTCACACCAGCCGTCGAAACGGCTCCAATCAGGACCCGCTCGTCCGTCAGCGACTCGCTGATCTCTGGGCCCGGGTGAACATCATGCGCTGGAACGCCGTGCGTTCCCTCCGGGTCGACGAGGACGTCGAGCTCGCCAGCGAGGCCATGATCAACAAGTTGTACTGGGCCAACCTGCACCAGGCCATGGGTGAGGCCGCGATCGACGTCCTCGGTGCCGATGCGCTGCTCACCCGTTACTCCGACCCGGATGAAGGCGATGCCGGCGACGACGAGATGGGCGTCGATCACAAACTCTTCTTCTTCTCCCGGGCCGACACGATCTACGGCGGTAGCGACGAGATCCAGCGCAACCTGATCGGCGAACGGGCGCTCGGCCTGCCCAAGGAACCTCGATGAGCCCACCGCCTGAAGGTGTGTCCCGGCAGAGCGCACCCCCTGAGCCTCCGGGGCGGGGACTGCTCGACGGCCTCGGCGTCGTGGTCACCGCCGCCGCCGGCACGGGCATCGGTGGCGCACTCGCCCGCAGGTGCCTGATCGAAGGCGCCAGGCTCATCATCTCCGACTCCCACGAACGTCGGCTCGGCGAGACCGCCGGTGCACTCAGCGATGAGACGGGACATCGCCCGATCGACGTGGTCTGCGACGTCACCGATGACGACAGCATCCGGGCGCTAGTCGCAACCGCAGAGGTCGAGTTGGGTGGAATCGACGTCTGGATGAACAACGCCGGACTCGGCGGCAACGGTCTCGTGACCGAGTTGAGTGACAGCGAGTGGGGACGCGTCCTCGACGTCACGCTCACGGGGACCTTCAAGTGCCTGCGCGCCGTGCTGCCCGGCATGTACGAGCGAGGCTCGGGCGTGGTCGTCAACAACGCATCAGTGCTCGGCTGGCGCGCCCAGGAACGTCAGGGGCACTACGCCGCTGCGAAGGCCGGGGTCATGGCGCTGACACGCAGCGCAGCGATCGAGGCTGCCCCGTACGGGGTCCGGGTGAACGCTGTGGCGCCGAGCCTCGCCATGCACGCCAACCTGGAGAAGGTGACGCCGCCGGGGCTGCTCGAGGAACTCGTCGCCGGCGAGGCGTTCGGCCGAGCCGCAGAACCCTGGGAGATCGCCAACGTGATGGTGTTCCTGGCCAGCGACCTGTCGAGCTACATGACCGGCGAGGTACTCGCCGTGTCGTCCCAGCACCCCTGACCGGGCACCCTGACCCGGCACCCCTGTCGCGGCCGGGCCTTCCGCGGATGTGGTTTCCGACTGGATTCCTAAACCGATGAGCACGCCCAGATATGCCGATTCCGGAACTCCACGAGCCCGAATCTGGAACGCCGGGGGTGAGCCAGTCATCCTCGGTTGGGCTGCGGGCCGGGACGCCTCGAACCGACCGACTGGCTCGATTCCGAGCGTGAGCCCAAGTAGCTGAGTCGCCGTCAGAGGGTTGGTCCCGTCGCTCCTACGCGTGGTGGCCGAGCGCTCATCTGCCGGAAGAGCGACCGTGTTCTCCCAGTGCTTCAAGCCAGTTGGAGATCGCCATGGGTGCGCACGGGTTCCAGCTCTGCCCAGAGCTCGGCAGCGAACCAGGCGGCCCCGGTGTCGTCCCACTGGTAGGAGCCGAGGCGGGTCACGGGCACGGCAAGGTGGGCGGCCCACAACTCGACTGGCACCCTGATCGCAGCGACACCGAGGGCGGCTGCAGCGCTTGCAGCGTCGGCAGCGATCCGAACGCCTTTCGGGTCGAGGTCACCCCGGTACAAGGCAGTACCGGTGATGGGGCCTCGGCCAGCCACGTCGATACCGAGGGCTGGCACCTGGGTGGGGAACGTATCGCCGGATCCCCAGACGACCGCACCGATCGGATGCCCGGGGTGAGCGCGGAGCTGATCGACGGCGTACCAGTAGGGGTCGGAGTTCTCCACGTTGAGCACGTCGGGCCCGTCGCCGACGGCGGCGACCGGCAGCGGCGGCGGGATCCGTTGGCAGCGCAGCAGGTCGAAGCTGAGTCGGCCGTCGCCGAACAGGACGCTCTTGGAGAGCGCGTCGAGGGCCTTCTCGTCGCCGAGGACCGGCACCTGTGCCACGGTCGATCGTCAACGATCTGGTCGCAGGTCTCTGGGATGTCCGTGGAGAGCTCCGGCAGCGGTTGTTTGGGGTGGTGTCACCGGCTGGGGTGCACAGCTCGCTGGACTGCGTCGTAGATGTCGTCGCCGGCAAAGCGGTATCCCTCCTCGAGGAGTCGTGCTGGGACACAGCGACGTCCGGTGATGGCGAGCGCCGGGTCGGAGCCGAGCAGGGTTGCTCCGATCCTTGTGACCAGGCGCGGTGCGGGTAGGCCGAATTTGCGGCCGGTCGCGTGGCGGTAAGCGGCCATGAACGCTGCGTTGCGCACCGGGTTCGGCGAGGTGAGGTGGTACAGCCCTTTCATTTCCGTGTCGGTGATCGACCGGTACAGCAGGTCGACGAAGTCGTCGATGCGGATCCACGAGACCCACTGTCGACCACCGGCGACACTTCCCCCGAGACCGAACCGGGCAAGTCGGGCGAGTTGCGCCGACGCCGGGTCGCCGACGCCCCCGATCCCGATCGCTGGTCGCAGCAGCACGGTGCGACCGATCTGGCGCGTAGCATCACCGAACGCTTCCGGCTACAGCCGGCACACCTCGACCTGTTGGCGGGGTCCCGTGTCGGGCACCTCCGTCGGCTCGTCGATGATCGTGTCGCCGCAGTCCCCGAAGATCGCGAGCGACGACAGCTGCACCCACGCTGCTGGCGGCTGCTCGACCCGTTGGACCGCTTCGCCGACGAGTTGCACCGTGTCGACACGCGACGCGATGAGCGCGTCGATGTTGCGGGCTGTCGGGCGACAGTCGACCCGTTTACCAGCGAGGTGCATGACGACGTCGGCGCCGTCGAGCGAATCCGCCCAGTCCCCGATGGTGCGAGCGTCCCAGTTCACGTGCCGCCAGCGGTCATGTTGCCGGGTCGGCGCGCGGCCGATAACGGTGACGTCGTGGCCCTCGTCGACCAGTCGGGACCGCACGGCGGAACCGAGGAACCCGGACCCGCCGACCAGCACCACCCGCAACGACACCTGGTCGCTCATGGCGCGACTCTGCGCGCAGCGACGTTCACTCGGCGTGACCCGACGTGACGGGTTGGGGAACTGAGGGCGTGCGCTGCCGGGTGAGCCGCCACGCAACACCAAGACACACCGCCGGCGCTGCCAGCATGTAGGCGAACGCCACGAAGACAATGAAGGTCACTACGCAGAACACGAACAACGTGAGCACACAGAAGAACGCAGCGGAGTACAGGGGCCGAACCGGGGCACCAGTCACGAGCTGCGCAACTCCAGGTGCTGCGGCGATCGGCGCGACGAACAAGAGGTAAGGCTCGCCGC